>Ga0098066_1000416_pt1 | contig 12259 bp, 8 predicted proteins | sample 25BtaG_FD_76332 | JGI IMG/M metagenome (GOLD analysis project Ga0098066, IMG submission 76332) | Marine viral communities from Cariaco Basin, Caribbean Sea - 25B_WHOI_OMZ_CsCl | ecosystem: Environmental > Aquatic > Marine > Oceanic | place: Caribbean Sea: Cariaco Basin | collected 2014-11-08
GCCCACAGCCCACAGCCCACAGCCCACAGCCCACAGCCCACAGCCCACAGCCCACAGCCAACACTAGCAGTAACTCAAGAAGCCGTAGGAGCTACTGAAAGTCCCGCGAAGGCACCGGCAAGGTCTGAATCAGGTGGCTGAGGTCGGTAAGCTTCCCGGCCATGACATGAACAATGTCCCCCTCCCGTTCCACAATGCCTTTCACATGCAGTAACCGTGAAGTCAGCAACGGCTTGCGTTGCTGCCGGGCCGTATTGAGCCAGACCACCACATTGATGTTGCCGAACTCGTCCTCCAGGGTAACGAAGGTGACACCGGAGGCGGAGCCGGGGCGTTGGCGGCCGGTGACCAGGCCGGCGACCTGGACCGGGCGATTGGGTTCAGCGGTTTTCAGTTGCAGGGCGTTCAGGCAGTTACGCAGGTGCCCCTGCTCTCTCAGCAGGGCCAGCGGGTGACGCTGCAGGGTAAGCCCCTGACTGGCATAGTCTGCCAGAACATTCTGGCCTTCTGACGGAGCCGGCAGGTCAACCCTGTCACTGCCGGGCAAATACGACTGATCTTCCCCGTCTTCCGAAACCCAGAGAGGCGCCGCCTCTTCATGACCCAGCAGCTCCCAGTAACTCTGGTGCCGGTGACCGCTGATGGCAGCAAGGGCATTGGCCCCGGCCAGCAGTTCAAGGTCCCGCTGCGGCAGGGCAGTGCGCTGGCGGAGTTGCTGCACGCTGGTATAGCCGCCAGGTGGCCGTTGCCGACACAAGGTCTCGGCGCTTTGGTGGTTCAGTCCGCGTACTTGCCGCAAGCCGACCCGGAGGCGGCCATCGGAGCCTTCCAGGGTGTAGTCCCAGTGGCTGTGGTTAACGTCCACCGGTAAAACCACAACGTCATGCCGGCGGGCATCCTGGATTAGCTGGGAGGGGGAGTAGAACCCCATGGGCTGACTGTTCAGCAGGCCGCAATAGAAGGCCGCCGGGTGATGACGCTTGATCCAGGCCGAGACATAGACCAGCAACGCAAAGCTGGCGGCGTGGGACTCGGGAAAGCCATAGCCGCCAAAGCCACAGATCTGGTGGTACAGGCGTTCGGCAAAGTCTTCGTTGTGGCCCCGTTCCCGCATGCCACTGATCAGCTTTTCCCGGAACACCGTCAGGTCGCCATGGGACTTCCACGCGGCCATGGCACGTCGTAGCTGGTCGGCTTCGCCGGCGGTAAAACCGGCGGCCGCCATGGCCAGCCTGATCACCTGTTCCTGGAAAATGGGTACGCCCAGGGTCCGCTCCAGCACTGCCCGGACTTGCTCGTTGGGGTAGGTGACCGCTTCCAGCCCGTGTTTGCGTTTCAGGTAGGGGTGGACCATATCGCCCTGGATGGGGCCGGGGCGCACTATGGCTACCTCAATGACCAGGTCATAGAACTTCTCAGGCCTCAGCCTGGGCAGCATGTTGATCTGGGCCCGGGATTCCACCTGGAAGACACCGATGCTGTCGCCGGTGGTGAGCATGTCATAGGTGGCCTTGTCTTCCCGGGGCACATGCTGGAGGGTAAAGGGCTCGCCTTGCGCCTCACTGATCAGGGTCAGGGATTTGCGGATGGCGGTCAGCATGCCCAGGGCCAGCACGTCCACTTTCATGAGCCCCAGGCTTTCCAGGTCATCCTTGTCCCACTGGATGACGGTACGGTCAGCCATGGCTGCGTTTTCAGTGGGTACCAGTTGCGACAGGGGGCCGGAGCTGATGACGAAACCACCCACATGCTGCGACAGGTGTCGGGGAAAACCCAGCAGGGTATTTACCAGGGTAAAGAACTGGTTGGCAACCCGCTTGTGGCGGGTCAGGCCCTTATCGAGGATCTGGCCTCGCCAGTCGGTTTCCCGGTCCCGCCAGTCGATGCCGTTGAGCAGTTGCTCCACCTGGGCGGGATCAAAACCCAGGGCCTTGCCCACGTCCCGGATCGCGCTACGGGGGCGGTAGCGGATAACAGTGGCCGCCAGGGCTGCCCGTTCCCGGCCGTAGCGCTGGTAGATGTACTGGATGACTTCTTCCCGGCGTTCGTGTTCGAAATCCACGTCGATGTCCGGTGGCTCGTCCCGGTCCTTGGAAATGAACCGCTCGAACAGTAGCTCGATCTGGCGGGGATCTACCTCGGTAATGCCCAGGCAGTAGCACACCGCCGAGTTGGCGGCGGAGCCCCGGCCCTGGCAGAGGATGCCCTGGCGACGGGCAAAGCTGACGATGTCATGGATGGTGAGAAAGTAATGCTCGTATTCCATTTCACGGATCAGGCCCAGTTCCTTTCGAATCAGGGCCTGTATGTGTGCCGGGGTACCTTCCGGGAATCGTCGTTGTTCCCCCTGACGGGTCAGGGCTTGCAGCCAGCTGGCGGGGGTTTCCTCCGGTGGCACCAGGTCGCCGGGGTACTCATAACGCAGTTCGCCGGGGCGAAAGGTGCATCGTTCGGCAATGGCGAGGGTTTCGTTAATCCACTCCGTCGGGAACAGTCGTCGAATGACCGGTATGGGCCTCAGGTAACGCTCGCCATTCTGGAACAGCCGGTGCCCGGCCTGCTCCAGGCTGGTGTTATGGCGAATGGCGGTGAGAACGTCCTGCAGGGGTTGGCGTTGCCGGTCATGCATGTGCACATGGCCTGTGGCTGCTATGGGGCGTGCCAGTTGTCTGGACAGGGCACGTATGCGATGAAGTTGCTGCTCTTCACCGGACTCCAGGGTGCGGCTGGCGGCAAGCCAGAAGCGGTTGGGGAACCGGTCGCGGAGCCATTCTCCGGCTTGCAGTGCACCGGTAAAACTGATTTCGCGGGTGGCTGGGGGTAGCCACAGGCACAGGCAGTCGTCCAGGTGCTGTGTGTCCAGGTCTTCCGGAAACAGCTGGTAATGTCCCTTGGGGGCCCGGCGACGCCCGAGAGTGATCAGCTGGCAAAGCTGGCCGTAGCCCTGGCGGGTGCAGGCCAGCAGGATCAATCGAAGGCCGGGGGCATCCGGGGCTGAGGGTTCCAGCTCAAAATAACTGCCGGTAATCAGGGCCAGCTTGCTGTTTCTGAGTGCCTGCCAGGCCCGGGGTATGCCTGCCACGGAGCAGGCATCGGTGATGGCCAGGGCCTGGTAGCCGTTTGCCAGTGCCTGTTCGGCCAGTTCATGGGGGTGCGAGGCACCGGTCAGGAAGGTGAAGTTGCTGAAACAGTGCAGTTCGGCGTAGCTCATGGCCTTGCAGGTCATCCAAACCAGCCATGGACAAACCAGCCCTGCTGGTTGTGCCGATAGATCCAGGCCAGCTGGCCTGCGGGCAGCCGGGCAATGTAGTAATCCCGCAATACCCGCTCGCCGTCCCACCAGCCACCGCTGATTCGTTCCGGTCCGCTCAGCCACTCTTCCGGAGCCACCTGCAGGGGTGCGGGCTGGGACAGCAGCCAGAGGGGGCGAAGGGGCAGGTGCTCCGGCATTGGTTCCCGCTGCTGGCGTGCCAGGCTGCATGCGCTCCAGGCCCTTTCCGGGCGATGGTCCGCCGCCGGGGCCAGGTGCTTCAGGGCCTGCTCACCTAGCCGGGCCTGCAGCCGGCTGACCAGGGTGTGCCAGGCTTCCCCTGTGTCCCGGGTTTCACCCAACAGGTCTGTGGATGTGGCCGTGTGCCGGTGGAGAAAGCGGGTTACCCGCAGTTCCAGGGTCTCTACCGGGGCCTGCAAGGGGTGTTGCTCCAGTCGAATCCGCAACAGGTTGAGAAAGGCCTCGGCGCGGTGTTCCGGGCCAGTGGTCCGTACTTGCAGGTGGCTGGGCTCCTGGCGGTAATGGTGCAATATGAGTAACAGGCTGTCAGTGTCCTGCTGTCGCCACTGGAGGTCACTTTCCAGGTCCGCAAGGATGCGCTGCAGGGCAAACAGGAGCCCCTGGGCTTTCTCGACTGGCAGGCCGAAATCCGCCCTTTGCCGGAATTCATGGGGGGGCTGCCAGCTGGTTTGGGGGTCAGGCCGCTGGCCAAGGATGCGCTGGATATGAACCAGGGTTTCCGGAGCCAGGCGGCGGGCGAGTTCGGCCGCCGGCAGTTGTTGCAACTCACCCAGTGTGGTCAGCCCCAGACGGGTGAGGCGCTGCAGGGTGCGCTGCTCAAGTTCGGTGGCGGCCAGGGGCAGGGTAGCCAGGTTAGTGGCCATCACCTCAGTGCCTTCTGTAAAACAGTCAGCGCCGGCCCGGGCCAGCAAGCGGGCAGCCAGCGGGGTAGTGCCAGTGGTCAGGGTGGCATGCAGCTGGCGCTCCCCCAGGGCTTTCTGCAACGCTTCCCTGAGTGGCTGCAGGCCACCATACAGGCGCCTTACACTGCCGGCGTCTGCCAGCAGGCCATCCGGCGGGTACAGGGTGATCCGGTCCATATAGCGATAAAGCCAGTGGGCCTGCTGTTCCAGGATACGGGCCTGGCGATTGTCATCGGCGTGGACCATGACCAGCTCCGGCGCCAGGTTGAGAGCGGTTTTGAGGGCAGTGCCTGGCTGGACGCCCCGCGCCATGGCCCGGGGGCAGGCCTGCAGGACGCACCGCGATCCCTGGCAAAGAACGGCCAGAGGGGCACTGGCCTCCCGGGCACGGGCAATATGGTCCAGCAGCAGGTGCTGGAAGTGCAGGTACAGCCAGGGCATGGTCTATCCGCTCTGATGATCAGGCCAGGGGCCATGAATAACGGTACTGGCCTCGGTCACGTCCTGCTGGACCCGGGCGGCCATGGCAAGTCTGCAACCCTGGCCGGGCCAGCCCCCGCGACGCTTGAGGATGTTCACCTTCAGGCCGAGGCGGTCATCCGGAACCAGTTCCAGCCGGAGTGCTGCCGGCGAACTCTGGCAGGCCTCTTGCCGGCTGCGGAACAGGATGCAGGTGCTTTGACCGGCCTCGGCGGCCAGCTGCAGGCGGCGGATATCCCGGGCGGCCAGGCTGTCAGGCCAGGCCAGTACCAGTCCGGTAGCCTGTGAGCGCAGGCAGTTTTCCAGGGTCCACAGAAGGTCAGGCTGGTTTTCGGTCCGCACCAGGACCACCTGGCCCAGGTCGACGTCCGCCCGGGCGAGGGCAGGAGCATAGGGAGTAAACGGCGGGTTAACCCAGAATACGCACTGCTGCCTTTTGGTCATTCTCTGGAGCAGGGGCAGAACCAGTTGCAGTTCGCCAATGCCTGGGCCGTCCAGCAGGCATTCGCTGAGGGCACCCCGGGGCCAGCCAAGGCCCCCGAGTTCTTTGTCGAGGGTGGCAAAGCCGGTGTGCTCCGGGGTTGGCTCTGTTGCAAGCTGGCGGTGCCCGCGCCAGAGGCGGGCGTCGTCGAGCAGGGAATTCAGCAGGTCACTCATGGCCTTTTCCGATACTGTTTAAATATACAGTATTCGGGATGCGCCCGAATTTCAAGCCCGGAGACCAGTCACTGGCCCAGTGAGTGGCTTGCCCGTCAGGCCATGGGTCTGTAGGGGGTGGTCTGTTCCTTGCCAGGCAAGCTCAGGTAGGTGAGCAGGTCTTCCGACGACATGGGGCGAGCAAACAGGAAGCCCTGTCCGAAGTGACAGTCCGCCTCTGCCAGGACCTGCAACTGATCTTCCGTTTCGATGCCTTCAGCCACCACTTCCAGGTCCAGGCTGGTGGCCATCTGCAATATGGCCCTGACCATCTCCATACTCTTGCGGTCCCGGGGTATCCCGTCCATGAATGATTTGTCCACCTTGAGCTTGTTGACCGGCAGGGAGCGCAGGCGGCTCAGAGATGAATATCCGGTGCCAAAATCGTCAATGGCAATCTCGAATCCCCGGCCATGCAGCGCTTCCAGGAACTGCTCGGTTTTTACGATATCCGTCATCATCGAACCTTCGGTCACTTCCAGCATAAGCGCGCTGGCCGGAAGGTGATGCTGAGCCAGCATCTGTTCCAGCTGATCGATCAGATCGGCCTGCCAGAGTTGGTTGACGGACAGGTTCAGCGAAAGGCGTAGTTCCGGGAACAGGGTGCGCCAGGAGGCGAGGGTGCTGCATGCCTGCTCCAGCATCATCTGTCCGGAGCGGGAAATCAGCCCGGTTTCCTCCAGGGTCTGCAGGAAATGCCCCGGGGTCGTCACCGTGCCGTCCGGGTGAATCAGCCGCATCAGGGCCTCGACATAGACCACCTTGCCGGTGCGGATGTCGATAATCGGCTGATACCAGGCATCAAAGGCATTGGCATCCACCGCCCGGTGCAGGTTGTTTTTCAGGGTCAACTTGTGACGGTTCCGCACGGAAAGCTCTGTGTAGTAGAAGCGGAAGTGCCCACGGCCGGCGGACTTGGCTTCGTACATGGCAATATCCGCAAAGTTGATCAGGTCGCTGGCACGGGTGGTGTCTGCCGGATACAGGCTGATACCGACGCTGGCGCCGAGGTGGTGCTCCAGTGCGCCATGGTGAAACGGTTGTTTCATGGAGCGGGTCAGTCGCTCTGCCAGGTGGGCGGCCGCCTCGGCAATGGCTGCAGTGGGGTCTGCCGCCTGGCTGATAATGTCGTCAGATTCATCAAATCGCATCAGGATGAGGAATTCATCACCCCCCAGCCGGGCCACGAAGTCTTCTGCGCGGGCCACCTGGGTCAGTCGTTTTGCCACGTCATGGAGCAACTGGTCGCCGACTTCATGACCCAGGCTGTCGTTGATACGCTTGAAACCATCCAGGTCAACGAAAAGCACAGCGGCGACCCGCCGGTGCCGGTTGAATTCCGCATCCAGCTGTTCCAGCTCCTCCATCACCCATTGGCGATTGGGGAGGCCGGTGAGGGTGTCCCGGTAGGCGCTGTTCCAGGCCAGTGTGCGTTGTTCCTGCAGATGATCTCGCATGCGCAGTGTTTCCACGCCAAAGGAGACATTGGCGGCGAGACGCTCGAGCAGGCTGACCTCGTCATCTGTAAAAGTGTGTGGACGGGCGCTGTAGATGGCCAGTACACCCAGATCGTTCTCGCCGAAGGCCAATGGTATGGCCACCGATGAGCGGATGCCGTGTTCCCTGGCCAGACTGCGCCAGGGTCGGACCATGGCGTCCGTTTCCACATCTTCGCAGACAAAGGGCATGCCGGTTTTAATGGCACGTCCCGCTGGCCCTTGGCTGAAGCGGTCTTCCTGCCAGCGTACCTGAAGGTTATGGATGTATTCCTGGGCGTCTCCGGACCATGCCAGTACCTCGACCGAGCGGTTATCATCGTTTTTCGCCCGTCCGATCCAGACCAGGGCGTAGTCACTCAGGCGTATCAGAGTGTCGAGGACTGACCGGAACAGCTGGGTTTCGTCTTCCCCCCGCAAGACCACCTCGTTGCCTGCGGCCAACACGCGGTAGGCCCGGTCTGTGCGAACCCGGCTCCGTTCTGCGAAATCCAGCTGCACCTGTTGCTGCCGGGACAGGTCGTGGAGCTTGAGGAGGTTGTCAATACGCGCTGAAAGCTCCACACGGGATGAGGGTTTGACCGTGATGTCGTGAATCTCGCTGCCGAGAAGCTCTCGCACACGGGTTGTCTGGGCCTGTTGCAACAGCACCATGACTGGCATAAGGGCAGGGCTGAGGGTTTGTCTTCTCTCCCGGAGACTTTCCCGAAGACGCAGGAAGCTGGCCAGGTCCAGGATGGCCAGGTCGAAGAGAGTGTCCGGCAGCTGCCCCTGTTGCGTCTCCAGGATCTGGTGCTGCGACAGGGCTTCCCTGAATACCCGTTCATTACCGGGTTGGCTGAACGATACGAATAAACGAGCCAATCCGTTGCCTCCTCTGTCAGCTGAGCGACTGCGTTGGTGTCTTGTGATTCCGGGGGGACCATGGCAGGCCCCGGAGTATGCCCTGCAGATGATGCAGGGGAGCACCCACCCACAGGCCGGTGGGCGTGACCTCGAACTCTCGCAGGCTTTTTTCGAAATCCCCCGTCCTTTTTTTAAGTACCCCCACGGTCTTGCGGACCTCGCCCTGGAATTCCAGGTAACGCAGCAGAATCAGGGTGTCGCCCAGATGGCTGATGCGGGGATCCGTTGGCTGGACATTTTCCGACGCTATCATGGGGGTTTCGTTGATGATGAGCACCGTTACCCCCATGCCGGTCAGATAGCGACACAGAGCATGCAGGCGCTCAATGATCTCGTCGCCGGCCACGGAAAGGCGGGAGACAGACATCTGGTAGCCGGATGAGCTGTCCAGCATGACCGTGCGGGCGCCGCGTTGCTCCACCTCCTGGCGTACCAGCAGGGCAAGCTCATCCGGCGAGTACCGCATGGGTTCGATGGGAGTGACGTTCAGGTCGTCCCTTTCCAGCAGTCGATCTACCGGCATACCAATGCTGCGGCACCGGGCAAGCATTGTCTGGGCGTCTTCCTCGAAGGTATACACCACGCTGCGCTCACCCCGGCCTACCGCTGCCATGACAAACTCCATGCCCAGCGTGGTCTTGCCCACGCCGGTGGGGCCGGCAATGATCGTAACCGTGCCCCGGTTGATACCGCCATGGAGAATCTGGTCCATCTCCGGAATACCGCTGCTGAGCAGGTCCGGGCTGAAGGCCTGTGAATGGTCCTCCGGCACCAGTCGGGGAAAGACCTGCATGCCTTCAGGGCTCAGCCTGAGAAAATGCACTCCGTCGGCAAAGCCTGACCCCCGGAATTTGCTGACACTGATGCTGCGCCCCTCCCGCATGCTCTGTAACTCAATAACGCCGTCACAGATGAACCGGAGATCACCATCGGCGTCACCGGGGATCTGACCGGCTTCCGCTGTGAACAGAACGGTGGCCCCGGTACCCGTCAGGTAATCAAACAGAGCGTGGCACTGGCGGCGAAACTGGTAACGGTCCGGTGCCAGGTAGAGCAGGGAAGACAGAGGCTCGATCACGATCTGGGCGGGCTGATGTTCCGAAACAGCTTCCCGGATACGCTGCAGCACCGGTCTTATGCCCAGTTCAGAACTGGGCAGCAGGTCAAAGGCTGCTTCTACCTCGTCGTCGATATCGCCGGGGGACAAGTCGACAAAATGGAGGTTGGGGGACGTCAGGCCAAGGGTGTCCGCCAGCCATTCAATGGTGCTACTGTTCTTGTCGAAGGTGATGTAGAGAGTGTCCTGGTCCTGGCGCTGGGTCAGGAAGTGCAGGCTGAGAGTGGTTTTGCCACTGCCTGCGTCACCATTAACCATGTAGGTGCGCTGGGCAATCATACCGCCATGCATGATTTCGTCCAGCCCGGGTATGCCTGTGGAGACGCGTTCTGCCACAAGGGCTCCTTGAGGTTTGCCGTTGCCGGCGTGCATAACCGGTTAATTCCATAAGGAAATGGCCGGAGTGAGGTATCCGGGGCAGGCGATTAGCGACTTGACCCCACGCTCACCGTACAGGTGTCGCCGAAACAATCCCTTAACATAGGTTTACATAAGCGAAATTATTCAGTGTTTCATGGAGGAGCTATGAAGAGACTGGGCGAACAGAATTGCGAAGCCTGTCGTGCTGATGCGCCGCAAGTATCGGCCGAAGAGCAGGACAGCCTGCTAATGGAGCTGCCGAACTGGGAAGTGGTGCATCAGGAAGGGGTTCCGCAGCTAAGGCGAGTGTACTCTTTCCGCAACTTTGTCCAGGGGCAGGCCTTCACCAACCGGGTGGCGGACCTGGCAGAAGCGGAGGGTCACCACCCGGCTATCCTGCTGGAGTACGGCAAGGTTACGGTGCGGTGGTGGACCCACAAGATTGGCGGCCTGCACCGCAATGACTTCATCATGGCAGCACGTACGGACGCTATTTACGAAGTGTAAACGGGTCGGAAAGCCGCCTTGCGTCAGGGCACCAGCAACACCGGGCTGAGACTTTCCCGGACAACGGTCTCGGACGTATGCCCAAGGGGCAGCTGTTCCACTGGCGTGGTCCCGCGCTTGCCGATCAGGGTGAGCGCCGGCCGACTTTCGCTGATCAGCTCCAGCAGCTCCCGGGCGGGCTGGCCGTTGAGAATCCGGGCATGCACCGACGATTTGCTGTTGGCGATGTCATGGACCAGCTGGTCGACACGGTCTGCCTCCTCGGGGGCATCGTCAGGCCGGACCCAGACCACCCGCCCTTCCTGGCCGTCATTGACCAGTTGCCGGAACAGATCGAGCGCCCGGTCCGCGTTCTCGGAGCCATCTGTTGCCAGGAATACAGGCGACTGGCTGGATGAGGGTTGTCCCTCCGTGGGCAATATCAGCAGCGGGCGTCGGGCCATTCGAGCCAGGTTCATGGTGATATTGCCCATGAACAGTTCGCGGCCGGCAGAGTGGTGGGTGCTGCAACAGATAATGCCATCGGCTTTCAGGTGCCGTGCCAGCTCCACCATGCAGGAAGCCACAAAGCCGTGGCGTACCGCGATATCGGTTTCCACGCCCCAGTCATCCGCGTATTTGCCGGCCAGGTCCCTGAGCTTGCTCTCTACGGCCCCTTCGCTGTCCTCGATATGTTTCCGGGTATGAGGTTCGATGACGTAGGTCAGGGTCAGCCTGCTGACGCCCAGGCGCCTCAGCAAGGGGGGAAGCTGCCGGATGGCCAGCTCCCAACCGTCGGAGTAATCCACACTCAGAATCATATGGCTCAGCATACAAACACTCCCCGAAAGAATGGTGGGATGACTTTGTCTTTAAAGCTAGCACAAAGTGCTGTTAGTGCTATTGATTCCGGTCAGGGTGCTGAACCCCTCACTGGCGAGTTGGGGGTCGACGTGGAACTGGACGCCATTCCTGGCGCGCAGCAGGCTGGTGGGCATGATGCCGAGCATGCTGTGAAAGGTATTGGAGAAGTGTGCCAGGTCCGAAAAACCCGAACCCACGGCCGCCTGGGTAAAACTCTGACCCTGGGCAATGGCCAGGGTCGTGGCGTGGAGGCGGTGCCACTGTCGGTATTTGCCGGCTGAAATTCCGAGATACTGTCGAAACAGTTGAATGACCCGGGGAACCGACAGGTTGACGGCCGAAGCGAGGTCTTCGGTGGTGATATTGTGCATGCGTTTGCTGCGAAGAAGGCCCACCGCCCTGGCGACCCGGGGATCAATGCTGCCGGGATCAAGCCGGGATGAGTGGCTCAGCCCGAGTCGGGCAAGCATTGCCAGGACAACCTGTGGTGGTGGCCGCGATGTGCTCACCTCGTGCCCCATGGCAGCCAGCTGTTCCTGGTTGTCGAAATCCCAGAGTATCCCGTGGGACTGACGTAAGGCGTGGCGTTGAAGTGCCTTCAGATCGTGGAGGAAGGGGTCCAGAAACAGCACCAGCAGGCCCGGACTGTCAGACTCCAGGTAAACCGGGAGTCCCGGGGTAATCACGCAACACCGGGTAGTTACCCCTTCAGTTGCGTGGGTCTGGCGATGCAGTTGCAGCATGCCATCGATACCGATGACCAGCGCGGCACTGCCATAGCACCGGTAACGGGGCTGGGTGTCCGGGCCGGTATAGAGTACCCGGTTGTCCCAGATATAGAGATGGTTGGATGACTCGCCGGCGCTTGCTCGCACTGTGTTCCCTCCGTGGGATAAATCCTTCCCGGCACCGACGTTCGGCACTCTCCTATCCTAACCGGTAATTGCTGGAAGTGAGGTCACATCGCCGTGATCAACTGCTCAGATGCCATGGAATTATCATTCCACACAAATGGGCGGCGACGGCCCGCAGGTATCCTGCAGGTGCCAGTCAGGGCGCCACCAGGGTGCCCCTTGCAGTATGGACGATGCGTCAAGCAATGAAGGTGGTCCATGGAGTAACGGGCCTCCTCTCAGGGAGAGATCAATGGAGAGTTCCAATGAATAAGAAGATCATACGACCGTTCGGCAGGTCATGTGTGCCCCGGAGCCGGTCTTTGGTATCGGGGCTTGCCCTGGCCATGGCTTCAGCCAATGCGCCCGCAGCGGTCCTTTTTGAAGAAACGTTCGCTAATGGCCTGGGGGCCTTTTCCGACCAGGGCCGGGTATACACCATGACCGCTGGAGAAGTCTCCATGCGCGGTGGTGGTTCTATTGAGACGCTGGTCCGGTCCGGACCGATCACCGTGAATGGTGCCAGTGACCTGACCCTGTCTTTCTATCGTGATATCTCGGGCTTCGACAGTGGCGAATCCCTGACAGCCTTCGTGTCGGTCGACGGCAGTACCTTCCAGTCAGTGCAGTCCGTGAGCAGTGGTTCCGGCGTGGTGACGGTTGATATTGGCGATATGGTTGCCGGACAGGACCAGGTTTACCTCCAGTTTGCCATCAATGCCTCGAGCTTCTTCGAGCGCGCCGGGCTGGGCAGCATCCTGCTGGAA
>Ga0098066_1000421_pt1 | contig 12207 bp, 13 predicted proteins | sample 25BtaG_FD_76332 | JGI IMG/M metagenome (GOLD analysis project Ga0098066, IMG submission 76332) | Marine viral communities from Cariaco Basin, Caribbean Sea - 25B_WHOI_OMZ_CsCl | ecosystem: Environmental > Aquatic > Marine > Oceanic | place: Caribbean Sea: Cariaco Basin | collected 2014-11-08
ACAGGCCAAGGACAACCACGTCACCGCGCTCGACATCGCCAAGCGCCTGCTCGACTACAACCAGCACGCCCCCACCATCTACTTCCCGCTGCTGGTGCCCGAGTGCTTCCTGATCGAGCCCACCGAAACGGAAACCAAGGAAGCCATGGACGACTTCATCGACGCCATGGCCAAAATCCTGGAAGAAGCCAACACCAACCCCGAGACCGTCACCGAGGCACCGTTCACCCAGCCCGTGCGCCGGCTGGATGAGGTGAAGGCGGCGAAGGAGTTGGATTTGGTTTGGAGTGATTAGGTTGCCCGCTAGAAAACGTCGAAAAGTAACGTAGGAGTTAACGGTGCCGAGTACCGATAATCGCGGCGTTTCGCGCGTTATAGATACCACTTTTTGTCTGGCGCTTTCGTTGGCTGCCCTTTCGCTACTGTCGGCACTGATGTGGGGCGATGGCTTGCAGGATCAGCATGCTAATTCTGGTGGCATAAGCCTAGTTCCATTTTGGCAGGCCGTTAAAAATAACAGCCTGGATTATCTGCCGATGATCGCGGCCCTCGCTGTTATCATGTTGTGTGTGTCTATAACCGCTTTCATGAGAAGATTGCCGCAGGCTAGGAGTCCTGGGCAATACCTTTCCACAGGCTCTTTGTGGAGAAGCGCTAGGAGCGTGCGAGAGCTTAAAGAGTTGTCCCTGAAGTTGCTTCTGGGGGTGATTATTGTTCTTGTTTTCATCGGCCTGCAAATTTACTCCATGCGCGAATGGAGCTTCTCGGCATTGTTTGTAAGTGCATCTGTTTGTACCGTTTCTTATTCAGTTTTCATGCTTGTTTCAGCAATTTCTCTTTCTATAAAAAGAGGGGCCTGGTTCTTATCGGTTACCCCGATTTTACCCATTGTGATTCTGTCGCTGTCTGTGCACTCTATGTTAAGTGCTTTGTGGGACTTTGATGGATTCATGGATAGAACTATTCTTGATCTCTTCCCGATAGCCTACATTGTTCTTGCTGTACTGTTTGCCTTCTTCTCTTTCCACGTAAGAACTCTTTTTGACAGATATGGCAAAACAACCAGAGAGGCCATCAGTGAGGTCTTCAGCGGACCGGGTGCCGCATCTGTGTTTATAGTCCCAATGATTGTTTGGCTTGGAGTTGGCGTCTATGGTGCATGGCACTCCGTATACTTTATCGGCGACTATTTGGGACTGGAGATCGTACCTGGCACCTTAACCAGATTGTCCCAGGTTGTGGGTGTTGTTTCTGCTGTAATTATAGCTTTCAACCTATTCTTGTTTTCCGCTGTTGTGGGTGCCGTAGGGGCAGTTCTGGTAACTTTGTATCTCTTCCTGAGCTGGCTTTTTTAGTGTTGCAAGGTCGGGCAAGAAGCGCGAGGGAACTAAAAATCAGAACTATGTGAAGAATTTGCATGGAGTTGGATGGCTATATAACTTTAAGCTAGCCCTTGGTTTTATATGCTATGGTTTAGAGGTTTTTTGATGGAAGATAAGAAGAAAAAGAGTAAAGATCATTCTAGACTAGGAATAGATTACAATTTAGATGGCATTGATCCTCACTATGTCGCCCGATTCGCGAAGATCTATCGGGTAGTAGGTTTAATAGTTGTCTTTGCATTTGTAATATGGGGCGTTAACGAGTGGGGGTACAGCGATGCTCCTTTCGAGGCCCTCGCTGAAATGTTTGGTGCGGGCTATCGGGATCGTGATCTATGGTCATATGTAATTGCCGCTGCGTCCCTTGCGATGGGTTACTATTACAGGTTTCAAGTTGGTGCCATATCCGCAACTATAATTTTTAAGGCTTTTGATCTCATAAAGTCAGTTTTCAAGCGCGTATAGGTATAGGCACTGGCTAAATAAGAGCCACGATTCCACAGAGTTAACTCTGTCTCAATCTCCCACGTAGGCAGTTCGACGGTAGATGTTGATCACCAAACATTTAGCCTGAATGGCATGATCTTCATACAAGGCGTCGATGGGTGCAAGTAAGGTTGCGGTTGTGAAACGTCAGAGCTAGCCTGCGTCTATCTGATTAGATAGAGCGTGGGTGCTCTTATGGGCGCCGCGCCAAATATCAGAGATCTTATATTTTTAGGTAATGGGGATTCTTTTGATGGGGTTTGTAGACGGCTGGCGGAAAAGCCAAGCAGTATCAATTCTTTCCACCTTTCTAGAAAGAGAAGAAAAAGAGATGGGTCGAAATTTTAATGCCAAGCATATGGCAAGGAAGATGGTTTCCGATACGTGGAATAGAAATCCGGTGATGTTCAATGGAAAGGCCATTGCGCAAGAAGGTTTTTTTGCTGGCAAGAAGCAAGCGAGACCCGCGCCTTTATTACTTGCTGCGTGTGCGATGGCTGAATGTGTGGTGGCCATTCGTGATGATGCTCCAGATTTACCTTTATTTCCCCATTTCTTATATGCATTAAGAGGTCTCGTCTTTAGGGCCTATAAGGAAATTGGAGAGCAGGTCCATCCACAAAGTTTAGAGAACGAGCTGCTTGAATATGCCGGCCAAGTGATGACCAAGTCACTGAACCAGGTTAGCGAAAGGTATCTCCCCGATTACCCCGATCTATTTATGCCGGGGCCGGGTCGGCAATGGCCTTGGACATAGCTCCTGCCCTCCCCATCGTAGTCGACACCAAGTGAAGTCATGGACGACGTCATCGACGCCATGGCCAAGACACTGGAAGAAGCCAATGCCTACCCGGAGGCTGTCCCGAAGCGCCGCTCACCAGCCTGCTGGTGAGGTAAAGGCGGCTCCTTCATCACTACAGGACGTTCGCTGACCGGCATTGCGATCTATCCAGTACCCCGACTTGCGGGAATGATGGGCGAATGCAATAACAACGATGACCGACCAGCGGCTGATGGCTTTGCCACCCACGGGAGTGAGCGGCGGATTGGGTTCTTCAAGAAGGCGCACGGCGTGGGCAAAATCGTCAACCAGACGAGCTCCAAGCCCCGGGTCTTCTTTTTCGTACCAGGCTGCGGATTCTTCCAGCTCTTGGGCAACTTCGTTGCCGACTTTAACGACCAAAACTAATCCTTATCCAATCCGGGCCCGTATGCGCGCGAGAACGTCTTCGACGTCCAGCAGTTGGGCTTTCCCGGCCTCTATTTCATTGATGCGGCGGCAAAGCTCAATGTCCCAGGTTTCGGCGACATCGTCATCGGCTGGGCTGTCCAGGCTGGCTATCAAGTCTCTGGCCAGCTTTGCCCGCTCGGCTTCGGAAAGCGCCAGGGCGGCGTCTCTCAGGGCTTCGGGGTCTGTACCCATGGTTCGCTCCATATGTAGCTCTATAGGGCTATGATGCCTGATGGAGCGCCATTGTGCCCAGGCCAATGTCCTTGCAGCATAGCGTGGATTTATTGGGGTAAGCTCAGAAGCTGACAATCTGGCGTTTGAGGCGACTTGCTAACCACGCCGAGCGCCGCGCTAGCCACGAATTCATCTTCACCTTCGCCAAACAAGCGAAGGACAACAAAGTTACCGCGCTCGATATGGCCAAGCGCCTAATCGACTATAATCAGCACGCCCCCACCCATCTACTTTCCGCTGTTGGTGCGCGAGTGCTTCCTCATCAAGCCCGCCGAAACCGAAACCAAGGAAGCCATGGACGACTTCGTCGACGCCATGAGACAGATTCTGAATGAAACCAGAACCGCCGCGGGCACCGTCAGCCAGCCCGTGTGCCGGCTCGACGATGTGAAGTCGGCGAAGGAGCTAAATTTGGTTTGGCGTGAGCGATGGTGGAGTTTTAAGAGTTAGTGAGCCGTTACTATCTAAAGGAGCCTTCCCTGGCCCTTTTTTGTGCCTGCGCGCCAAGCGGATACAGGTGTTGACTTGTGATGCATATCACGTTTTTACTTCTTAAGTCGGAACACCTATCCAAGCGAAACGGGCAAGCCGTTATAGCCACATGTTTTTTATTCAATAAGGGAGCGGGCTGGCTGATATCTGTTAGGCGCCAAGCGCGATAAACATAGAAACAAGAAAAGGCAGATGCCCCTAAAGCTTGCTACGCGCTACCCAACCACGGCTGCGGCTGACAGTAGGTAGTCAGTTATAGAATTGTCTCTGTGATAGAGCCAAAGCTAAATAATAACAATAGGTAAAGTTATGGCTAAGAGTAGAAGCTTTTCAATATACCTCTTAAAGCAAGGATTCAATTCCCATAATGCTCTAAAAGACGGACATTATTTGGATAACCTCACTAAAGATACCCAAAAGCTACCTGACGGCGCGGAGATCTTTCTCGCCGACAATGTGCCATCGGACCCATGGTGGAAGTCATATTGGGGCGTTGAAAGAGACCTTCGGCAAGTTTCAAAAGGTGCGGTGCTCTTTATTCCCGTTGGAAATAATTGTTTTGCACTCACATTCGGGCACACGGCGCATTACCTAAAGCATGACTCGTATGAGTATGATTTCGGTTTGCGTACAACCTTGAATGCTATAGATCCCGCCCGAATTAGGGCAACCGATATTTTTCAACCAGAGGATGCGAAGCGGGAGAGAGTTCAAAGTCCGTCCGCCTCCGATTTAACATTTTTCGATATAAACACTGATGAATCTATTATAAAGAGATTAACAGGCGCTGTGCGGGAAGATTATAAAGAATATTTTCGGAATGTTACGGGGGCAAATAATATTAGGATTAGCTCTAGGATGGCGGCTAATGAAATTGTGAAGCTATGTCAGAAGCTATTGAACATTTATGATTGCGAAGATTTCAAGAACACCTTCCCAGACATTCAAAACATTGCCCCTGTCAGGGATCCTACGACTATTGCGGAGCTCAATAAGCTGCTTGTAAAAGGATTTCAAGAAGAATCGCGAGATGTCGTGCTCACGATTCCAGAGATTCTCGATTATGAAAGCGGATTTCTAGTTTCGTACAGTGGGGCACACGGCCCGAGGAGGAGTTACGATGATGTTTTCATCGGGCATTATCGAGATTTCCTAGCCTCGCGCAACATCGATAATGTTAACGTTGACCATCTAAAACATCACAAAATCAATATTAAAGACGAAAACGGGCTAACGAAGCGAAGCTTCCGAATCTATGAGTGTTTGCTCTTTGATTGCGAGCTAGACGGCCTGCATTATCATCTGTGTGACGGTAGCTGGTACCGTATTGAAAAAGACTATTTAAATAAACTGAAGGACTGTCTTGACCCGTATTTCAAAAAACACCCCGTTTTGGAACAATGCGATCAAGTCCGTGAGGATGATTACAACCTGTATGTGGCGGACTCTAATACAGAGTATTTGTGCTTAGATAAGACCAATATCTCACCTAAAGGACAGACTTTCGTTGAGCCTTGTGACCTTTATACCGAAAAGGGTGGCGCGGCGAATTTGACACATATAAAGATATCTACGCGATCCGCGGCGCTAAGCCATCTTTTCAATCAGGGGAGAAATTCGGTTGAGCTTTTACGCTTAAGTGATGAGTCCAGAGATATCTTGAAAGACTTGGTGAAGGCAGGCCCAGTCTCTCCAATTAACGATAAAAAATTTTCCATAACCTACGGAATTATAAGCGCGAAAGATCGGGCAATGAAGTCAAGTGCGTTGCCTATTTTCTCCCGGATCAGCCTTCGAAGAGTTATTCAATCCCTTACTCTTATGGCGGTAAGCTGTGATGTCGTATTAATCAAGGACAATGTCGAAAGAAAGGCGAAGGGCCCAAAGTGAGCAGCGTATAACATCAGCCTTATTCCGAAGATATGTCAGTCTAGCCTACACGCCAGTTTGGCGATCTGCGACATGCACTAAAATGAAACATTGGGATATGGATTTTATTGATATGAAAAGCATATGCGGTATTTTTGTCTTGAGTTTGGTTCTTGTCTCGCAAAGCGCAATCGCGAACGACCTGGTGCTGTGTAAAGAGCAGGGAGAATACAGTCTCGACCCATGTGAGAGACTCGCAAAGTCAGGTAACGCGGATGGCCAGTTTGGCTTGGGGATGCTTCTTTTGGAAGGGAATGGAATTAAACGAGACTACGATCAGTCCTTTGCTTTGATGCATAAAGCTGCGATGCAGGGCCACGCTGAAGCGCAGTTACAGGTTGGGCAGGCATATGTTAATGGGCAAGGAGTAGAGAAAGACTATGAAGAAGCCTATGCCTGGTTCCTTGTTTCCAGAGAAAACGGGAACAAGGTTGCACAAAAAGCAATTGATTTTATGGACAGTAACTATTTAGTGGATCAGAATAGATTAAATACCGTTACACAAAGAGCGAATGATATCTACCAGGGAACGACGAAGAGAAGAGGTTTTCAATACGATAAAAATAAAGGTTCTGAGATAGCCAATGGGTTGATCGAGTATTGCGACATGGTAATGCCGACGGTAGAAAGCGTTATTAATTATAAGAAGTATGGCAAGCCTAGATCGTCGGTTCAGCAGCTTATGCTGGGTATGACAGATCAGCGAGCTATAAAGATGATGAATGGTCTAATTGATTGGGTTTGGAGCAGCAGCATCCCTGTTGAGAAAATGAGTGACAGGTTTGACAGTATGTGTCTTTCCGAAAGCCCAGAAGTTGATTTTATATTTCCATAGGTCGCAAGAAGCATTCCTGCATCATCGTTGACGGCCTGAGAGGGCACGATATGAGTGGCTTGGCCTAGAGATCAAGTAAAATGCCGATAGTACGGCAACAAATCTCGTCGTAGAGGGTGTAGGCGCGACGCCGTTCCAGGCGAAAATAGGCAGCGGGTGCCAGGCGTCGCGGCGGCGGGTCAGGGCACGGGGAGTCAGGCGCCAACGAAGCAGTCCAAGGTCCGTCGTAGGGCGACGATGTCGAAGATCCAGGTGCCGATGAGACCAGGGCCAAGCAGTGGCGCAGATCGTAGATGAAGGGCAGCAGCTCTGGCTCATGCCCCCAGCTGGCCGTCGGCCATTTAACTCTTCCTTCGTCTTGCTGCGCGCCTACTTCTACTCCATGGTGCTCGCTCGTGAAGGCACTATCCACATCGACGAATACGCGAACTATCTGCTCAAGCGCCGCGAAGCCATCGGCTGCCAGGCCGCATATCCCGAGCACCCCACTACTCACTTCTCGCTACCAATTTCCGAGCGAGTCGTCGAGAGAGAGAACCTTGCGTGCCTGCACGAGACACACATAGCTCTTGACTGGAGATGGTTGTCACGTTTTCATTCCCGTCGACGCTTCAGCATTCCGTTCTGGTAGGTATTGGGGTGCCGCTAAAATAACATTTGAAAACGGCGGACTTGCTGACTTGAGCTTTTCGCAGTTATTGCATTAAGTTGATAATATAATGAAGACAGTAGTGATGCTCGGGGCAGGAATTACACGTGCGGCTAGTGGAACAAAGCCAGTGGCTAGAAGGCCTCCGTTGGATGCTGATTTTTTCCCTATAGCTAAAGCTGCACATAAGAAGAGGTATCAGCAGGTCAGCGACATACTCGACAGTTTGGTGGGGGATTACGCTCAAACCTTACGGTCTTCGCTGGAAACGTCAGCTGCTTATTTGTACTTGAAAGCTATTGACTCGCATTCCGGTAGCGTTTACCACAAAGGCTTCTTAAATCTATTACAGCTTCTTAACCTTGTTCTTGCCAGAACGACTAATGATCTTTCGCTAGGTCCACGTTCTCTCTTGTATCGCTTTCTGCTTTCTGAGGTTCGCAAACTGGAAAGCCCAGAAGATCTGAGCATAATTACGTTTAACTATGATTTGTTGGCGGAGAGGGCGCTATACGAAATAGCATCAAAGAATGGAAATAACATATTTTCGTTTCCCGGGTGTTACCGACTAAAAGACATCGAGAAAGTGCAAGTCATGCAAGGATGCGAACCATTTTCGCAGATAAGTAAAGCTCACGACGGCGTTGCGGTGTTAAAGCTCCATGGATCAATGAACTGGCAGTCTAAACATACTTCGGCTGCACCCACGTCGTCTGCGTTATTCTCACCAAATAGAGCTATTCATGTAATGAATTCACCCGAAATGCCTGGTTCATTGACATGGAAGCCTAATAAGCGACGAATCTATATGAAGCCTATCATTGTTCCTCCGGTAAGCGGAAAAAGAGGAATGATGCATAGTGCGATGCCACAACTGTGGAAAATAGCTGCTAACGCTTTGCAGCAGGCCGATAGAGTAATAGTGGCGGGCTATTCGTGTCCGCCTTTGGATTTGGAAGCCCGTATTTTGCTCAGTGAAAATCTTAGAGCAAATAGCAGCAAAAAGCTTTATGTCATAGATCCGAACGCTGAGTCAGCTGCAAAGTTTATCGAGATTTGTGGAGTAGACCACGCGACAATTTATAGGTCTGTTAAGGATTGGGTTCGTGATTCCACAACCTGAGCTAAGGAACATCAATAAAAATCATAATTTTCCTTGGCGGCTTTGTTCCTACAGAGGGGCAGCTGCTTGGTATTGCCCATCCAGTACCGTAATGCGGCTCTTTGAAGCATAAAAGGTAAAAGTATTTGCCGATCTTTTTATAACTGTGTTGCTTATGCCGCCAGAAAGAGCTATCGAGCCCCAACCCGTCCGCCGTAACTTTGAGCGAAGCGCTTGCTTTTCGCCTTTTTAAGCCTGATATTTTTAATGAATAGTAAGGAAACAGTCGGCTAATATTGGTCGAGCGCGGTAATCTCAAAGGTCTCTGTCCGGCAGTTACCTAATCGGCTGGAGATCTATTGGCTGCGCGCCAACTACCTCGGCCTCCGGGCCGCTACGAGTTCTTTTAACCTACCAGGCAAGTCACTGAGAGAGCGTTTAGGTTTGGATCTCGACAAGCTTTTACCGGAATGCAAATAAGCCCTCCTAGCCATGCTCTTATGACGTAGAGCCTAGCTACTTCTTCGTCGTCGCACCCTCCAAATAGCGGGAAGCCGCTGATGTCTTCCTGGCTGCTGTGAAAGGCATCCTGGAAGGTTCCAGCTTCTTACCTGAAGACCATCGCCGAAGGGCCGCCCAACTCGCCAGCATCGGGCGGAAAAGGCGAGGAGCTTTTAATTTCGTCGTGGTGCAAGCCATGGAGCGGGGTCAAGCGCTAGTGAGCCATTACTATTTTGAAGAGGTGTTGTCTGGCACGTTTTGTTTTTACGCGGCAAGCGGATACAAGTGTTGACATGTGAACTGGTTCACGTTTTTACTTTGTTGCAAGTAAATTCAAATTTTAAAGTTATAGCTAATAGGACTTGCGTGGGCACCGCTATCAAGTACATGCCCGCGCTGGGCTATACGGACCACATAAGATGTATCATTCGATTGGGGCGGAAAAATGTTCAAGGTTGCTAGGTTTGTAGTTTTTCTGAGTGTTTTAGCGCTAGTGGGGTGTGCTTCTATACCGGCAGAAGCCCCTGAACTATCCGCGGAGCTTGGGAAGCGAATCTCCGCCATTGAAGATTCTCATATTACCCTTCTAGAGCGATTCTTCGACCAGAAGCGGGAGGAGGTGGACCGTTTCATCGCAGATGAATGGATACCCGAGTTCGCGAATCAATTTTTCTCTAACGAGACCATATCCAGGGCTTGGGACACAATTGTCCGGGAAGACAACAGAGAACAGAGGCTCCTTTTCCTCGTAAAGATCGGTCCGAAGCTTCAGGAGAGGATAAATAGTAAGCGTTTGGAGCTGATCAGGCCGCTCGGCGAGCTTGAGCGCCGCATCGAGAGGGAGATCCGCGGCGAATACGATCAAGCGAGGGCGATCAATAATACTATCACCAGCTTCCTTATGTCGTCATCGAAGGTAACAGAAAGCAGGGCGCGCTATCTGGAAATGATTGGCGTAAGCGACGATAAGATTGGGGATTTGATATCTGAAACCGATAGCGCCGTAAGTAATCTTCTCGGTAAAGCGAATGATGCGAGAGATAAAGTGGGGCGCGCGGAGGAATTTCTGGATAAGGTTCGCGAAATAAAAGAATCTATTTAAAAAGGGGAAGTGATATGCCAATCGATTTTGATCAGCTCGATGCAGAAATGGACGGAATAATCAACGAGTCGGCAGAGGCAACCGATTTAAAGTTGGCCTCAATGATCTCATCGGTAACCCGAATGACCGATGATGAAGTACTGGAGCTTTTTCCGAACTCTGGCGATGTTAAGAAGCTGAAAGATTTGATGATGATTGTTAAATCAGGCGGAGACCGTAACGATAAAGTGAGGCGGATCGTTTCGAATGCCGAGGGCTTCGGGGATGTCATTTTGACCCTTCTAAATAAATTTACGTAAAAAGGCCGTGGGTTGGTAGTTTGATGAAGTTGGGTGTTGACAAAGATTTATACCAATGAATTAGTTTAAGGATAAGAAATATGATCATGGAGGGTTTATGGCGCTTAAGTTGATTGTCGGTCCACTACTCGGTGTGGAGGGTGATAGTGAGTATACCGTTTGTTTTCTAACTCCACTGAATGTTCAGAAGGCACAAGTAAACCTGGACGGAAAAACGGTCGATGCTGAGAAGGTCCGCGACTTGCCGCACGGGACGTTTTGGAGAACGGCGCTCCAAGTTGAAGTGCCAGAAGGCAAGGACGCAGGGCGAGCGGCTCAATATCAGGTGCTTCTGGAAGGAGCGGTTGCGGAAGACGTGCATCGTAGAACTGAATGGCACTTTTATATCCCTGCCGCGGAGGAGCAACCTAAGTTTGCTTACGCTTCCTGCAATGGAGTATCGAAGGCTGATAAAATTACAAAGCTTGATGAGCCTTTTGCTTTATGGCGCCAGATGTCTGAGCTCCATAATGAGGAGCCTTTCTCTATGCTAATTATGGGTGGCGATCAGATCTATGCCGACTCAATCTGGGATAAAGTGTCTTCTCTCGACGGATGGTCGTCGTTAAAAGTCGAGGAGCAGGTCGTTAGAAAATCGACCAAGAAGATGGCTGCGCAAATAGATAAATTCTACAGCGGCTTGTATAAGCAGCGATGGTCGGATGAGCACATGTCTCTCATGCTGGCATCTGTACCCAACGTCATGATGTGGGACGATCACGATATCTTTGATGGATGGGGCAGTTTTCCACGTGACCTTCAGAATAGTGACGTATTCTCAGAGATATTCCGGCATGCCAAGGAGTACTTTGAGCTATTTCAGATTCGTACGCTGAAGAATCGTACGTTGTTATCTAAGAACGGCGACCATTACGCTTTTGGGTTCACGTTTAGGGGGGCGTCAGTACTGGCTTTGGACAATCGAAGCGAGCGCTCGATACGCCGAGTAATGAGTGATGCGCAGTGGGGCGATGTTATGAATTACCTTGACCGAACTAAGCAAGGTAGTTTGTTTGTAATGTCTGCTGTTCCGGTCGTCTATCGTGATTTCTCTTTTACAGAGTCAGCTATGGATTTGACGCCTTGGCATGAACACTTAGAGGACGATCTCAAAGATCACTGGCGCGCAAAAGAGCACCAAGGTGAGCGGAATCGTTTAATAATGAACCTTCTTGATAATGCCGGACTTAGGCAGCAGCAGGACGGATTGTCAAAGACTGTCTTCTTGTCAGGTGATGTCCATGTCGGCTGTTTGGGTGTTGTGACGGATTCTCGAAACGAGCGTCTCGTGAAATTGCACCAAGTGGTTTCATCGGGAATTGTTCATCCTGCTCCCAGCCTAATACAATGGCTCGGCATTGCGGCGGTAACGAATGACGATGTTGAGCCTATAAATGAGGAGAGCACGATCGAAGCTCGGATGCTTACTCCCGTTGGTTCGAAGCGCTATATACGAAAGCGCAATTTCGTGACGGTTAAAGAAGGTACTGACGACAAACTTTGGGTTAACTGGATAACAGAAGACATGTGCCATGGTGAGACATTTGATCAGCCGCTTTATCCAATAGCAAGTTCTCCAGATGCTTCAAAAAAATAACAAATTAGTCGGAAGGGCGGCCCGGTGTATGGCCGGGCCAAATGCTTACCGACTGTTATCTCTAATAATCGAAAGCCGACCATCTTCGACGGATACCGACACAGGCGTATCGATGTCGAACCCGGCCTGTTCTAGCCAAGTGCCTTTGAGAAGAAGGAACGGAGTGATGCGGTTGCCGCTGTAAGGCTGGCTTTTCAAAGCATAACCCCAGTGACCTTTGCGGACTTTCAGCTTGCGCTGTTTCATGACGTTGCTCCTTGTGCTTATTTCGAATTAAAAGCAATGGGTGGTCAGGAGGTTCGAAACAGCCACAAGAACTGCTCTGGGTA
>Ga0098066_1000441_pt1 | contig 11818 bp, 10 predicted proteins | sample 25BtaG_FD_76332 | JGI IMG/M metagenome (GOLD analysis project Ga0098066, IMG submission 76332) | Marine viral communities from Cariaco Basin, Caribbean Sea - 25B_WHOI_OMZ_CsCl | ecosystem: Environmental > Aquatic > Marine > Oceanic | place: Caribbean Sea: Cariaco Basin | collected 2014-11-08
ATCTGCGCCCGCATTATTGTCGTCATGACTGCCTTTTTCAGTCAACAATAACTGAGAGAATAAAAAGCGAAACGTCACGATATTTTTACAAAAAATTTATTATTGACTGCATTTGCGCCTAACCCTTATCCCATCGTCCTTTGCCAAAATTTGGACTGCCTACAACCTTGTAGCAACATAGTTTTATCCTAAAATCAATATAGTATTTTCAAAATTTTCCCGCTATATTGTGCCTACCAATTAACAAACACGCTATATGTAGTACTCAGTGATTTTTGCTATCACTATGGGTAGTGGCTGCTTGTTGCCAAAAAACTACTGCTACCATCGACTACAATCGCGTCATAAAGAATGTCTGCCGCTCCTTTGGCGCGCAGCATCACTATAAGCAATCAAAATAGAGGCCAACATGACACATATTGATAAAATCCAAGTAACCAAGCGTGATGGACGTTTAGAGCCTATTAATTTAGACAAAATTCATAAGGTAATAGCGTGGGCGGCGGATGGATTGGACAACGTCTCTGTGTCGCAAGTTGAGCTAAAGTCGCACATCCAGTTTTATGAAGGTATCAAGACTCGTGACATTCACGAAACCATCATCAAGTCTGCCGCCGACCTAATCTCTGAAACCACGCCTGACTATCAATATCTGGCTGCGCGTTTGGCTATCTTCCATCTACGTAAGATTGCTTATAACAAATTCACCCCGCCGCACCTATATGACCATGTCAAAACTTTGACTGATGCTGGCAAATACGATCAGCACATCCTAGCTGACTATAGCCGTGCTGAATTTGACGAGTTAGAAGAGTATCTGGATCACTGGCGCGATATGAATCTTGCTTATGCGGCGGTTGAGCAAATGGCGGGGAAATACCTAGTACAAGACCGTGTCACGAAGACCGTGTACGAGAGCCCGCAGTTCCTTTATATGCTGGTTGGTATGTGTCTGTTTAGCCAATACGACAAGTCAGATCGACTTGATTTCGTCAAACGCTTCTATGATGCGACCTCAGAATTCAAAATCTCACTACCGACGCCGATCATGTCAGGTGTTCGTACGCCATCGCGTCAGTTTAGCTCGTGCGTACTGATCGAATGTGGTGACAGCCTAGACTCAATCAACGCGACCACCAGCGCCATCGTACGCTACGTGTCACAGCGCGCTGGTATCGGCATCAACGCAGGTCGTATCCGTGCCCTTGGTAGCCCGATCCGTGGCGGTGAAGCGCAGCATACTGGCTGTATCCCATTTTATAAACTGTTCCAAACGGCGGTGAAATGCTGCTCACAAGGTGGCGTACGTGGCGGTGCTGCGACCCTATTTTACCCATTATGGCATTTGGAAGTTGAGTCATTACTGGTACTCAAAAACAACCGCGGCGTCGAAGACAACCGTGTCCGTCATATGGACTACGGCGTACAATTAAACAAAACGATGTACACGCGCCTCATCAAAGGTCAAGACATCTCGCTATTTTCACCAAGTGATACGCCAGGCCTATATGATGCGTTCTTTGAAGACCAAGACAAATTCGAAGAGCTATATACCAAATACGAAAATGATCCTAACATCCGTAGCCGTCAAATCCCAGCTGCTGATTTGTTCAGCCTAATGATGCAAGAGCGCGCTAGTACCGGTCGTATCTACATCCAAAACGTCGATCATTGCAACACGCATAGCCCATTTGACGCGACGGTTGCCCCGATTCGCCAGTCAAACCTATGTATGGAAATTGCGCTACCGACCAAACCACTCGATAACATCAATGACGAAGAAGGCGAAATCGCCCTTTGTACGCTATCAGCGGTCAACTTGGGTAAAGTCGAAAACGTCAGCGACATCGAAGAGCCAGCTGAGCTAATCGTCCGTGCACTTGATGCCCTGCTCGACTATCAAGACTATCCAGTAAAAGCCGCTCAAAACGGCAGCATGCGTCGTCGCACGCTAGGTGTGGGCGTGATTAACTATGCGTATTACTTAGCTAAGAATGGCGCACGCTACTCTGACGATAGCGCGCTTGGTCTGACCCATCAGACGTTTGAAGCGTTGCAGTTCTATCTCTTAAAAGCGTCAAACAAATTAGCCAAAGAGCAAGGCGCATGCCCTGCGTTCAATGAGACTACATATTCACAAGGTATCTTGCCGATTGATACGTACAAAGCCGACTTGGATAAAATCTGCCAAGAGCCGCTACATCTCGATTGGGAAACGCTACGTGGCGAGATCACTGAGCACGGTCTACGCAACTCTACCCTAACTGCCTTGATGCCGTCTGAGACCTCAAGTCAGATCGCCAACGCGACCAACGGTATCGAGCCACCACGTGGTCTGGTCTCTATCAAAGCGTCAAAAGACGGTATCCTAAAACAAGTCGTGCCTGAGATTGATAAGCTAAAAGATCAGTACGAGCTACTATGGCAAATGCCAAACAATGACGGTTACCTAAAGCTGGTCGCTATCATGCAAAAATTCGTCGATCAAAGTATCTCTGCCAACACCAACTACGACCCTGTTCGTTATGCTGGTGGCCGTGTACCGATGAAGATATTGCTAAAAGACTTGCTAAACGCTTATAAAATGGGTGTGAAGACGTTGTACTACCATAACACTCGTGATGGTGCGAACGATGCCCAAGCGGATATGGAAGATGATTGTGCTGGCGGGGCTTGTAAGATTTAGATTCAGGCTCGAAATAAATGATGCAGATGAAACCCTAGTTTAATCTGCATCTCTATTTCTAAGACTCGTAGTGACCTTATCACCTAATAAAGCGAGGTAACTTTTGAATTTATACAAATACAGAGAGTTGAATGAGTTTACACGTGAATCTTTGGAAGAAAACTATTTTTGGGCACCTTCGAAAGAAACGTTAAACGATCCTTGTGAATGCTACTATTCAACTGAATCATATAATACATTCATGAATTTCGCTTCATCGATAGCACCTCAAATTAATAAGAATGAGCTTCACAATCAATTTGATTCAATTCAAGATATGATTAAAAGTTCAGGCATTTTTTCCCTTAGTAAGTCTTACAATATTTCTTCTTTATGGGCTAGTTACGCACAGGATCATAAAGGAATTTGCATCGAATATGATTTAGAAGATTTAATCGGTAAGAATAGAGGTCTTTATCAATGTTTTGATGTGATGTACTCAGATACTCCACCTGATATTGGAGTTGAGGACATTAGCAATGATTTTCTATTACAAAAAATGATTGGCACTAAGCATTTTGACTGGGATAGAGAACAAGAATTTAGAATAGTTTGTGATAATCAAGGTAAAAACCATCATCGTTCCGACGCTATTCGAAGCATAATTTTTGGACTAAAAACACCTGACGAAAGCAAAAACGAGCTTATGAACCTATTGTCTAATAGAAATATTAAGTTCAAAAAGTTAGTAAACGATGGTAAAAGCTATGGTTTCCATCTACAAGATATTGTTAATCCGTTTGATGAAAAGGTTAAGCCCAATGATTACGAGAAAATTGATTTCGAAAACTTAGTCCCTGATGAGTCTTATATTAAGAGTGATCATAAAATATTTATACCTTACTTCCGTAAGGTAGCAAGTCTTATGGAATCTTATGAAGATTGTATAAAAGTTATTGAAATGAATTTTTCAGAAGAATCTACTGTCAATGATCCTATAATCTATGTATGGTTTGAAGAAAATAATGCTACCGCCCCTTTTAGCAAGAAAGAATTTAAAATTAAGGAAATGTATTAAATAGCTGTGAGGTGCGCCCAGCAAACCAATGATATGCAAACTATGTTTAAAGGTGCGTGAGGCACATTTTACAAATTACGCGTAAAGATATTAACAAATAAAACCTAATTTTCGTGCTAAAATTAGCCCTATATTTAGAGCGTAATTTTAACGGAGAATGAGTCATGCAACCGATATTTGCGACACAAACAGCCAGTATCTCAGAGCTAAAAAATAATCCTTCTGCCTTGATCAAACAGTCAGATGGTGAGTCCATTGCCATTTTAAACCACAATAAACCTGTGGCTTACTTAGTCTCAACAGACGTCTTTGAGCGCATGATGGAAGCGATGGATGATATGGTATTGAGCCAAACCGTTAGTGCACGATTGAATGATGGGCAGATACCAATAAAGGTAACGTTGGATGACTTATAATCTTGAGTTTCATCCTTTGGCATTAAAAGAATGGAAAAAGATAGCGCCAAATATTCAGCAGCAGTTTAAGAAAAAGTTACAGCAGCGATTGTCAAACCCTCATGTACCTGCGTCAAAACTATCGGGGCATAACGATACATATAAAATTAAACTACGCACTGTAGGGTATCGTCTGGTGTATACCGTAAAAGATGATGTGGTGGTGGTTTATGTATTGGCAGTTGGCAAAAGAGAAAACAACAAAGTATATGACAATCTAGCGACGCGCCAGCCATGATGAAGCTAAGACATTGACACATTTATCATAAAAGCGTCCAGCGCTATCATAAAAATATAGAAACACACAAACAATAAAACGACGGAGGTCATGTGCAATATACCGCAATCATCAAAGACGGTGGTTTGTTTATCCCAAACGTATTTTCAGACCTAAACGATGGTGGCTCGCATATCGTACAAGTGGAAGTCGACATGGCAGATGTCCGTGAGCAATTGGACATAAGTGCCGACGCTAGGACAGACACCGTAACATCAGTCAAAAAACCACTGAAAAGACAACCGAAAAAAGACACACAGAAGCCATCGGCTAAGCAAACCCCTAAGCCCTCATCGAAGCAACCACTCGACATGGATTTGGACACGCTGCGCCAAAGCGCCGTCGATGAGCTAGAAGGACTGGACGATAGTGAGCTGAGCGAAATATTCAAAGCCTATATGAACGATGGGCAAGAGTCGTCACAGATATCACTAGAGAACCTCTAGGCTAAAACGCTATAATCCAAAAACGTTCATAACCTCAAATCAAAACCATTCAAACCCCTATAAATTAATAACTGTATCAATTATAAAGGCAGTCCCATGACTTACTCGATTTTTTCTCAAACGCCAAACAATGCGCTAACAGAGCCGATGTTCTTTGGTCAGCCCGTCAACGTGGCGCGCTATGACCAACAAAAGCACCCGATCTTTGAGCAATTGATTGAAAAGCAGCTGTCGTTCTTTTGGCGTCCAGAAGAAGTCGATGTATCACGCGATCGTATCGACTTTAGCAATCTGTCGTCGCATGAGCAGCACATATTTTTGAGCAACCTCAAGTACCAGACCCTACTCGACTCGATCCAAGGTCGTAGTCCAAACGTGGTGCTACTACCACTGGTATCTATCCCTGAGCTTGAGACGTGGATTGAGACATGGTCGTTCTCTGAGACCATTCACTCACGCAGCTATACGCATATCATTCGTAATATCGTCAATGACCCAAATATTATCTTTGATGACATTATGCAAAACGAGCACATCTTAGGCCGTGCTTCTGATATCGCTCAGTACTATGATGAGCTGTATCGCAACTCACAGTTATATAGCTTGTACGGTCCAGGTACACACAACATCAATGGCGAGCAAGTAACGGTTGATTTAAGATCGCTGAAAAAGCAGATGTATCTATGCATTATGGCGGTTAACGTTCTAGAAGCCATTCGTTTCTATGTCTCGTTTGCCTGCTCGTTTGCGTTTGCTGAGCGTAAATTGATGGAAGGTAATGCCAAAATCATCAAGCTCATCGCTCGTGATGAGGCGCTGCATTTGACCGGTACGCAGCACATGCTGAACCTCATGCGCAACGGTCGTGACGATCCTGAGATGGTCGAAATTGCCGCAGAGTGCTATGAAGAAAGCATTGAAATCTTCCGTAAAGCTGCTGAGCAAGAAAAAGAATGGGCAGGCTATCTGTTTAAAGACGGCTCGATGATCGGTCTAAACAAAGACATTTTGTGCCAATATATCGAATACATCACCAACTTACGTATGGAAACTGTCGGCTTGCCAGCGGCGTTCCCGAACTCAAAATCAAACCCAATTCCGTGGATCAACACGTGGTTGTCATCTGACAATGTGCAAGTAGCACCGCAAGAGACTGAGATTAGCTCGTACTTGGTTGGTCAGATTGACTCTGACTTATCGGATAGTGATTTTGATGACTTTGAATTGTAAGAGCTTTGCGCTATAAGAATCTACATTATAAGAGCTTTGAGCCAGAAAGACTTTGAATGATAAAGGCTTGAGCGGTAGAAATTTGAAATTATAAAATTTCTACCACTGTAATCGTCTTATGGGTTAATAGTAGGGATAGCAATAGCACAGACATATCCCAATAGGATTAACGATGACTTGGGTAATGACCAGTAAAAAGCAGTTCTATCTACATGATGACGAGAGTCTGCTAGATGGACTGCTACGCACCGGACACGAGGTAAACTATCAATGCCGCGAAGGCTACTGTGGTAGCTGCCGAGTCAAACGTATTGCTAGCTCGCATACGGTCGATTATCCATTTGACCCATTGGCGATGATTGAAGAAGATGAGATCCTGCCCTGCTGTTGCCGTGTGCAAGGCGTCATTTATATCAATCATGACCCAATCGAAAAGTTATAGCAGCGTTACGTATAGATAAACCTAGCCTTTAAAATTCAAACAATCAGCTCCAACAAAAAGCGCGCTCCTTTAGATAAGGAGCGCGCTTTTTGTTGTTATCAGCTAAATGCATGTGCTGACTCATATATACATTATGAGTCAGCACCTAGTGATAAGAACCACCACGACTTACTGCGACGCGGCATCTTGTTCAAACAGTTTCATCAGCTCTTCGCGCATACGATCACGCTCTGCTTTTGACATCATTGGCGTTTCTTCATCACCTTGAATGTTTGGCTGCTCCATTCCGCCCATGCTCTCATTTTGTAGTACGACAGGACGCTCAAGTGGTTCTTGTGCTGGACGCTCTTCTAGCGTGATTTTTACTTGAGCATTTTTACCTTGACGTAGTATTTGCGCATCCAGTTCAGTGTTTGGTGGCTTACGAGCAACATACTGAATCAAGGTATTGGCATCTGTCATCTCGACATCATCGATGGTTAGGACAATATCACCGACACGTAGACCACTTTTTGCCGCTGGACTGTTGTCAATGACGTTTAGTACTTCTACGCCTGTTGACGTCTCTAGCTGCGTTGGGTCACGTAGCTGTGACTGAATCTCGATACCTAACCAGCCACGACTGACACGGCCGTCTTTGATCAAGGCATTCATCACTTGCTCAACCAATGCCGTCGGAATCGCAAAGCCAATACCCATCGAGCCACCAGAGCGCGAGAATATGACGGTGTTGATACCGACTAGCTCGCCATGAGCATCGACCAGTGCGCCGCCTGAGTTACCCGGATTAATCGCCGCATCCGTCTGGATAAAGTCTTCAAACTTATTAACGCCCAGTCCAGTACGACCAGTTGCTGAGATAATACCCTGTGTCACTGTCTGACCCACACCGAATGGATTACCAATTGCTAAGGCCAAATCACCCACACGAATCGGATCTTCGCGGAAGCCAAGTGGCGTCAGCCCTGTCATATCGACCTTGATCACGGCTAAGTCACTATCAGGATCTGTACCGATGATTCTAGCACGGCTCTTACGACCATCATTGAACGCGACTGTGATTTCATCAGCTTTTTCAATTACGTGGGCATTAGTCACGATATAGCCATCTTCTGATACGATCACACCAGAGCCTAAATTGGTATTGCCCTGCTCTTGTGATGGGCCACCATGATATTCAAAGAAACGGCGCAGTACGGGATCATCCATATAAGGATGCTCGGTCATCGTTTGCGTCGTATAGATATTGACTACAGACTGCGACGCACGTGCCACCGCATTATGATAAGAAGAGATAGGCGCTGGCGTGTCCGACACTGGCTCTGCTGCTTGCTGCTCGGCAGGCGGGGTTCTCGGCGGCTCCCATGTAGCCTCCGACGTCGATTTCATACTCGTGAACAACCAGATAAACGCCGCCAACACTAGCAGCAATAAGACCCAAGGTAACCATTTTAATAAAGACGTCTTGTTATTGGTGTTCCGGGATGACGACATATAAAACCTCTATAAATTTATTGCAAACAGACAGTGAAAAACGAAGTGAGATAATGGCGACCGCTTAGCTAGTGTTGACCCATTCATCAGATGGTCAAATGCTATACAGCTAGGCAGACTCACGTATATAAATTATAACCGCAATACCAGTAAATAGTAACGTATCGTGTACCATTTCAGTTATCCAGCTTGTCTGCTTGCTTACAACGGCATGTTAAAATAGCTTTTACGATGCTCGACACTTCAACATTTCGAGAATTGAACATAAAGCGAGAAGTCCAAAACCAAACACTCTCAAACATGACAGATAATACATAATTTTTGCTTAGTTAATCTACAGCACCTTACGACATACATTTTATTGATGACAGGAAAACATAATGACTGCAAATCATACGACAGCTGAATCCAATACTCAAAGCATCAGCGCTCAGGCATTGACACAGTTCTGTGACGACTACTTATCTGCCAGTGCATTCAAAGACTACGCGCCAAATGGTCTACAAATCGATGGTGGACGCCCGATTCAACGTATCGTCACTGGTGTCACGGCTTGTGAAGCCTTGATAGATGCTGCGATCGCTGACAATGCCGATGCGATTATGGTACATCATGGATACTTCTGGAAAGGCGAACCTGCTACGCTCACTGGCATGAAAGGTCGACGCGTGCGCAAGCTGATGCAACACGGTATTTCTATGATTGGCTATCATCTACCGCTTGATGCACACCCAATCTCTGGCAACAACGCAAAACTTGCTGACATGCTCGGCATGACGATCAACGGTGCGCTCTATCCTACCGAATCCCATCCTGTGGGCAATATCGCTACTTGCACACCGCAAACTGCTGACGATCTCATTGCCACCATGACTCAAGCTTTAGGTCGCGCGCCATTACATATTTCAGCTGAGTATCATGCAGACTCAGCTGCTCAGACAAATGGCAGGCTGATCGAACGTGTGGGTATATGTACGGGCGGTGCGCAGGATATGATTGAGCAAGCAGCTACTATGGGCTGTGATGCGTTTATCTCTGGTGAGATATCTGAGCGTACCACGCATAGCGCGCGCGAGCTTGGGATTGACTATTTTGCTTGTGGTCATCATGCAACGGAGCGTGGCGGTATTCAGGCGTTAGGAGAGATAGTCGCTCAAAAATTTGGTCTACCAGTTACTTTTATCGATATCGAAAATCCAGCATAAGGTAGCCATTTAAAAAGCCATTTTAAACGGTTGTCATTGATAGAGAAAAACTTATAAAGGAAATGATAATTTAAAAGCCAAACTAGACTTGCTAATGCTATAGTCACACCATAAGCATAAAGTCTAGTTTGACTACTATTTAAACTTTGTTATTCTATTTTTGATTATTATGTACCAAATATCTGGAAAATTAACCGTTTATATCTCAATTGTTAAGTTTTATCGCTTTTTTCTTAACTCCACTTGAATAATGCAATTAGTAACCGCATATTACTACCCGTAAGAAAGAACGTTTTGTCATGAAACTTCCCATTATTACAGCTTCCGGTTATGGCACTAAAATAATGCTGGTAGTTGTTTAAGACTTTATCATGCTATATCAGCGATAAGATTTTAAGCCGCTACCCATTGAAATACTATGTTTGCACTATATATGTTAGCGGCATGGTATTTTTTTATTTTTGGTGTCGCGATGACGGTATGACATAGTCAGTTTGATAGACAGCTATAAACTATCAATTCTGGTTATTTTGCTTACCCTCATTGCTGGACAAACAACTTTAGTAGCCAGCTATCCTATTACTAGTAACTTAATATTAGTGATTCAAAGTATAGCCAGCCATCAAAGTTAGCATAGTTAAAACAGTTGAATGTATTTGCCTCATTGGCAAAACCTTACATCAATGTTTCAAGCTATGTCTTTGTCTCAATAACTTAATCATGACCTTACCTATGTTTGATATATAGTTGTTTGGCCACTAGCCATATTTAGTTATCGATGAAGGAATCATCTGATTTATATCCTTCGCGTCGTTGGGCGTTCAGTATTTTAAACCAGTACTTATAAACACTGTTTAGAACGCTTTTATGACATATCGATAGCTGGCTGACGACAAACTATCCCACTAACTCTTAGAGAGAGTACGCTAGTGGCGCTATAGTCAAACAAGATAGAGTGGCATTCATCCTATTAAAAATGCCACTCTATTTAAGATACGATATCGATATATGTCAATATTATGCACATATATTTATACGTGTTTTTGCGGTAAGAAGGATGGCTAAAATCAGGAGACATCCATGCAGCGTATTACTTATCGTGTAAAAGTATCTGCGCAAGGGGCCAAACGCCGTATTTCTTATTTACTGCGTCCATCTAAACGCCTACTGAACACCAAAAGTAACATCGTTTCATCCGTTACCCCTATTGCGTCTAATCATTTTGCCAGAACCAAGAAGCTGGCACAAATCTCTAGCATCGCTCTACTCTCGTTGCCCGCTGAGAGTTTGACGACCATGAACACATCGGTACCAGCCTATGACAATGTCATGCTGGAAAATACCTTGACCATTGCTGCGGTGCCTGGCGATAGCACTTACTTTGCTACTGATGGCTTCCAACATGGTTTTGGGTTTGATCTGGTGCGCACTTATGCCGACGAGCTCGGTGTCGATATCAATCTAAAAGCCTATGCCAGTGAAGAAGCGGCACTAAAAGCACTAAGAACAGGCAATGCTGACATGGCGTTGACTACGGCTAGTACCAAGCTAAAAAGCCAGTTAAATCTATCGTCTATCAATGTCAGCTGTGGTTATGATTCTAGTCTGACTAAGAACGGACTACACCCTAAGGTAAGTTGGACATTTAGCTCATCCAATGATCCACTATCAAGAAAGGCTAGTTACTTTTTGTGCGATAGTATTAAGCTACAAAACACACAAAAACTTGCTGCGTTCTACAATCAAAACTTGCTTAAAGATGCCTATAGTCAGGATCACTTCCAGAGAACGTTGACAGAAAAGTTACCGGACTATCAGTCTTCGTTTGAAGAGCAAGCACGTAATTACAATCACGATTGGGAACTGCTGGTCGCGATGGGTTATCAAGAGTCACACCTTGATGCCAATGCTGTGTCGCCGACTGGCGTACGCGGGTTAATGATGCTGACCAATAACACTGCAAAAGCGATGGGCGTCTCAGACCGTGTCGATCCTTACCAAAGCATTGGTGGCGGTGCACGCTATCTAGAGCAAGTGAAAGCAGATTTCTCTGATGTGCCAAAAACTGACCGTATCTGGTTTGCCCTTGCAGGTTATAACATGGGTCCCAATGCGGTAAAAAGAATCCAACGTGAACTACGAGCTCAAGGTATCGATGATAAGAGCTGGGCGAATGTCTATGCTTATTTAGCAGACAATAGAGCGTCGAATAGCCGCTATGGTCAAGCCATGCACTATGTCAGTAACATCAGAAGCTATCTTGAGACTATTAAAACTCAGACTGTCTAATCTGTAAATATTACTAGGCAATTTGCAAGCTAAACTTTCACAGTTATTTATTCTTGTTAAATAAAAAAAGCTGCTCTTTATAAGAGCAGCTTTTTTGTGCGATACGATTAATGATTAGGGCGTGTTGAACATTGGCGACAAATTAATGGCAAAAAAAATAGCGAACGGTTAATCTTTAAGCTCTCACACAAAAAAGATATCGTTCGCTATGCCTCGCACCATGCTCAAAGATGAACA
>Ga0098066_1000442_pt1 | contig 11796 bp, 10 predicted proteins | sample 25BtaG_FD_76332 | JGI IMG/M metagenome (GOLD analysis project Ga0098066, IMG submission 76332) | Marine viral communities from Cariaco Basin, Caribbean Sea - 25B_WHOI_OMZ_CsCl | ecosystem: Environmental > Aquatic > Marine > Oceanic | place: Caribbean Sea: Cariaco Basin | collected 2014-11-08
GGTGGCCATAGGCTCCGTAAATACTTTGCAGCCAGGCCAGGTAGTGATAACCCGTACCCTCCGGGTGCCGGCTCACGTAGTCATCCCATCCCGCTGCCCGGGCTTCCTCAATGCCTGTCGAGACAACTTCAACATCGTCTGTTCTCGACATGAACTTCTCCTCAGCGCCCATAACCAGCTCCGGGCTCCCCCAGCCAGTGGTGCTTGGCTTCCCGCAGGGCGTTCTCGAGCTTCAGTTTGAACCGGGGCCGCTGCAGGGCAACCTGCACCAGTTGCCGGTGACATGCGCCCAGGTTGGACTTGTAACGCTCGTCTCCACCCATGAAATCATAATAATGAAAGCCGTGTTGCCGGTAGTCTTCAATGCACAGGCTGTGCCCCAGCAGGCCCGGTTTCAGCTTGTTGTCGGCTTCCGTCATCATGCCACCCAGATAGAAGTACACCACCTGGTTGTGCAGCAGGTTGTAAAAGGAGGCAATCACATCATCCCCTGCCCTTACCGAGACCAGGTCTACCCCGCCTTCCGGCCACTGGCTGCGGATCAGGCTGCGGTGAAAGCGCACAAAGTCCGGGTTGGCGAACCCGCTCTGGTCGGGACCACTGCCCCAGCGCTCCAGGTGACGGGGGCCGATGCTGTCAAAGACCGCCAACGCCTCGTCCACATTGTCGGGCCGGATCAGCTCCACCGGCCCGCGCTCTTCGTAGAGACGATGCGCCCGATTGATCTGGTACCGGGTATTGCGGGACAAGGTGTCCAGGTAATGTCGGCCACTGCGCCGTAACTGGTCCAGGTCTACGCCATAACAAGGGGCTTCCCAGCGGACGTGTTTGAACAGGCCCATGGTGCGGGCGTAGAAGTCCGCCTCGTCTGCATCAATGGCGCCTACCACGAACTCATCCCAGCTATCCCGCTGTGCCTCCAGGAACTTCAGGCAGGCCGAGGACACGTCCCGGTCACGGCCATGCTCCGCCAGAAAACCGTTGTACTCGATCCAGATCTGGTCCAGCACCCTGCTGCCGGTCTGGTGGAGGCGCAAACACCGGGAGCGAAGTAAACCGTGGCGCCGTTCGTCAGACGCCACCACCATGCCAAGGCCGATCAACCGGCCGTTTTCGGTCACCCGCAGCACCCGCACATCCGGCTCGTACACCTCCAGCCAGTGTCCCAGCCACTGCCAGGACAGGAATACCGTGGGCGCAGACCGGCTTTCCAGGTCCTCCCACTCCGCCCGCAGTTGCTCCGGGTTGGTTACCGCCTGCTGGCTTACTTCCAGCTTGCCTGTCGTCATCAGCGTCCTGCTCCGCCCGCCGGGTAAGATCAGTGGGCCGGGTTCGGCTGCTTGACCAGGAAGGGTCCAATGGCAAGGTAATCCAACGCCCCCTGCACGAATGCCCGTACTGCATCCTGCGGCGTGTTAACGATGGGCTCCTCGTGCATATTGAAGCTGGTATTGATCAGGCTCGGAATACCGCTGATCTTCTCGTATTCCTTGAGGATGTCGTAATAACCCGGGTTGACGTCACGCTGGACCAGCTGGGGCCGTGCAGTGCCGTCCACATGCACCGCTGCCGGGCAGTTCTCCCGCATGAACTCGGTGCAGTCGAAGGTAATGGTCATGAATTCGGCGCTGTGCTCAGCACCCCGGATATTGTGGTAGCACTTCTCCCTGGCTTCATAGAGCGTTACCGGTGCAAACGGCATGAACTCGGTGCGACCCAGGCGTTTGTTCAGCCACTGGTTCACTTCCGGCTCCCGGGCGTGGTAAAGGATCGAGCGGTTGCCCAGGGCCCGGGGGCCGTATTCCATACGACCGTCAAAGCGGGCGACCACTTCTCCGCTATGGATCAGTGACGCGACTTCTGCCGCCAGGTTGTTGGGACGGGTATATTCAAGCCCCTCAGCTTCCAGCTCAGCGGCGATTTCAGCTTCGCTGTAATCCGGGCCAAAATAGGCGCTGGATATGGAGTCCTTAACGCCACCGGGCCAGCAATGGTAAAGGGCCGCGCCGGTGCCGCAGCCGCCGTCCCCCATGTTCGGGTAGACGAAGATCTGGTTAACGCCCCCGATCTCGAAGAGACGCTGGTTCAGCTTGACGTTGGCCGTTACGCCACCGGAAAGCACGATCGTGTCGATACCGGTTTTTTCGACCCAGTAACGCACGTAATTGGTGGCCACCACCTCCAGGGCATGCTGATAGGCAGCAGCCACGTCGATCTTCGGGAACTTGGACGCCAGGTAACGGGAAAAGAAGACGTTGTTGGCTTCATAGATCCGGTAATCGCCCGGCTCCTGCTGGATACGGCTAAGCAGGATGTCCCCCAGGATGGACGGATCGCCGTAAGACGCCAGGCCGACGATCTTGCCCTCGTGACGGCTGGGCTTGAAGCCCAGGCTGGAGGTGACATGTTCATAGAGGGTGCCCAGGGAGTTGGGGTAGCTGATGCCGTGTAACCGGTGGATCTTGCCATCCCGGGCCTCGCTGGCGGAGCCTGCCAGGCCGGAACCATAGCCGTCCAGGGTGATACACAGTGCCCGCTCAAACCCGCTGGCCAGGTAACTGTTGGCCGCATGGGACAGGTGGTGGTCCATACGCTTGACGGGCTTTTCCCAGCCCATCGCGCGAAGGCCCTGAGTCAGTGACTGCTCCCACTTCTGAAAGGATTCGGTCGCGCCTTCGCCCCAATGGCGAGAACCTTTGAGCGCCGCGTTGTTGGACGCCAATCGCTGGGCGCCTGCCATGGAATAGTAAGAGCTGTGCAGGAAACCCTTCTCCATGATGGCGTTGGGGTGTTCCAGGCCATGGATCGGCTCATTACGATCCGGGACCCTGGTCAGCGCTTCCTTGATCTGCCGGTTCAGGTCCGCCGGCTCAAAGTTGCGGATAAACTGGCGTTCGTCTTCCAGGTTCTGATTGAAGAGCTTGGCTTCGTTCTCCCAGGTCAGGAACGGGTAGCAGACCTGGTCAAAGTCGCTCATCTTGTTGCCGGTATACTCCAGCGCCTTCTCCAGCGCCAGCTGTGGAAAGCCGTCCTGCTGTTTGACCCTGGAAAACCGCTCCTCGCCGGCGGCGAACAGGATCTCACCGTCTTCCACAATCGAGACCGTTGAGTCCTTGTCCAGCGGCGAAATACCAAGCACTTTCATGCAAACTTCTCCATATGCGACTTGAGCCGGGTAGGGGTCGACGCCTGCCCACCCAGTTCGTTAAAAAAGAAATCAAAGAACCGGCGGAACGAGTCGAGGAAGTCCGCCAGCTGCTGTTCGTTCTGTACATAACTGGTGTGGCCGGGCACGACGCTGGGGCTGTGAAAGCTCCAGGTAAAGGAGCGTACGCCGCGGCGATACAGGTCCCGGGTCAGCTTGATGTGCTCCTCCGTGGGGAACCCTTCCGGTGAAAGCATCAGTCGGTCGACCATGCCCAGCCGTGAAAGCACCCCCGGTGCCTTCAGCTTGCGGAAGGCCATGGCCAGGTCGAACACCGGCGGTGCCAACTTGCCGGCCCAGCCCACAAATCCACCTGTCACCGGCAGCTCGAGGATGCGCTTGTCCGAGGGGCCATACCAGAACGGCGAGGCGTCGTAGTAGCGGTAGTCCGGCCCGCCGTCACCACGGGCATCGAGCGGTGGGCATACCGACAGGTCAATGTCGAACCCCAGGTCATTGAGGATGGCCGTGGTGTTGGGTCCGTAGCCGTACCGTCCCGCCTTGTAGATGCGTGGTGCTGCGCCGAAATTCTCGGTGATGGTGTCACGAAGCCGCGTGAGCTTCTCTCGCTCCAGGGGTTCCGACAGGTTGCCGGGATACATATTGGAACGGGACAGGGTCTCTTCCAACGGCGGGTTCACCCAGGGATGAAGGTGAGCACCGATCTCACACTGCCCCGCATCAAGATACGCTTTCAGGGGGGCGACACTGCGCGCCTGGCTGGCAATGGAATAGTCCACCACATAGCAGGGCGCGATACCGTACTCATTGAAAATATCCTGGGCACGGTTGATATGGTCCATGGCGGTGACCGCAGTGGCTTGGGGGTCCGGCTCGGCGTTCCAGTCGAACTCCTCTTCGGTGTCGATCACCACAATCAGCTGCGCCGGCGTATCCACCGGCAACCGGATAGTCTGTCTGTTCTCGAACACAGCGTCTTCCCTGTTCTTATAGGTGGCGTGGTGGTCTTACCAGGCCCTTTCCATTCCGTCCCAGCCCAGGGTGAAGAACACCCGGGCCTGGTAGCGATCCTGGTCTGTCAGACCCCGGGTAAAGGCGGAGTCGAAGGCCGCGCCCCAGGAGGCCAGGTCCGTCAGTTGATGACGGTAGGTCACCGTAAACTGGTGCCTTTCATCGTCGATGGAGCTGCGCTCTTCGAGCGCATCGCCCTGCCAGCGGTAATTAAAGCTAACATTTTTGTCTTCTGTGACCGCCAGCCTCAGGCCGGCGCCGGCCACGTATTCCCAGGTCTCTTCGCCCGTCTGCACGTTTTCTTCTTCACTGCCCCGAACGATAAAATTCAGGGTACACAGGTCGCACAAGCGCTGGGTACTGTGGGCCAGGGTGACGGTGTCATTCAGCGTCACCCCCTGGACCCGGACTGAAAACTCGTCTTCAATGCCCAGCTCCGGAATCGGCGCCAGTGCCAGGTCCAGCAGGGTACTGCTCTGGGTGCGGTCATAGCTGACGCGCGTGCTGGTGAGGGAGGTCTGCCACTGGCGAGCAATGGAGCCAATGACGGCATCGTTTTCAAAGTCGTCACTTTCGGCACGGGAGACTCCGACGCTCGCAGAGAAGCTGCCGTTCTCAAGAAGGGTATCCAGGCCCACCGAAGCGGAGTCCAGGGTGATATCCAGATCTTCCTCATGCTCCCAGGCCCGGCTGCCTACCAGAAACACAGTACTGCGCTCAGATACCTGACGGGACAGGTTGGCTTCCACGCTCTGGGATTCGCCGTCCTGTACATCGTCTTCGGCCCAGGTTTTGGCGGCCCGGCCGCCCAGGCGCAGGGTGGTCAGTTCGCCCGGGTAAAACATGACACCTGCCCCGGCGTTAACGGCGTTCTGGGTGTCGTAGGCGGACTCGTCAAGGGTAAAACCGGTGTCGTTGCGAACCGAGCGAATGGTGTGGCCAGCATTGAAATCAAACCGGCCACCAGGCTCGTAAAAGCTATAACGGGAAGAACCTCGAACTGACAGGTTGTCACGGTCACCCGTCGCCAGGCTGCTGCGCTCCGTTTCCAGCGTTCCACCGTAGAGCGCATTTAAGCGGTGGGGGCCAGACAGCCAGTTGGCACCAACGTCACCGCTGATCCCGGCACCGCCGCGAGTATCCGTTTCGGAATCCCGTTCCGTATGGGTGACATCGGTAAACAGCGTTGTGGTCGCAGTGTAACTGATTTCATCCGCCCGGGAAGCGGGAGCAACGACAACCACCACCAGCAGTGGAATTACGATGCCCCCGGCCGATGGCTTGCGAAAGGCTACGTCCATGGCCCACCTCATTGCTGGAAAATCAGACCAGAGAATTTCTCGGACCCGAGGGTTTCAACCGAGCTGACAATCTCTTCCGGAGTCACTTCGCCGAACGGTACGCCCAGCACCACCTGATTGGCATAGCGCACCAGTATATGGGCTTCGGTGCTGGCCTTGAGCGGCGGTGCGTTTATAATCAGGAAGCGGTCCGGGTAGCGGCTTTTCAGCTCACCCATCAGGTCCCGCATGCGCACTGCCGAGAACAACTCCACGGCCGAACTGGCCAGGGTGCCCGGCGGCACCACGCTGAGCCGGTCGATACCACTGGGGTAGATGATATCCTTCACCTTGACGGATTTGTCTGCCACATAGTCGGTGACGCCCTGGGCCATAGACGATGAGACCAGGTGGTCGAGGTCACTGTCCCAGGGGTTGCAGTCGACCAGCAAGGCGGAACTATGGGCGTCCATGGCAAAGGTGGCTGCCAGGTTATAGGCGGTCAGTGCCGAGTTGTCGGCGTTCCCGAGGGAAGAAACCAGTACCGAGAAATTCACTGCGCCGGCCCGGTCCCGCAACTTGATCCGCACTTCCCGGAAGGCATCCAGGATGGCCTTGTTCGACATTCCGGGATAGATAATCTTTCGCTGCTGAAGCTCCTCAACGGACCATGGGCGCGGATTATTGATCAGGTCCAGGGAGATGGACGAATCGTAGATTGACGGCGGATGCTCTTTCGCCGACTCCTCCACCATGGTCCAGTTGGGATGAGCGTCAGCAACCGGTTGCGCCTCGGACTCCGCCTGTCTTGAATATCGCTGCTGCTCCTTCCAAGCTTCCTTGAGGAAGGCTGACTCCAGGCGCGAACCGTTGGCGGTCTGTTCCGGGCCCTGCTCGGCATGATCGTCCTCCGCTACCGAGTGAGGGTGTGCAGCCTGCTCGGCTTTCTGGCGTTCCTGGGTTTTCAGCAGCGCGTTATAGAGTTTGTTATTGTCCATGAAGACTAACCGCCCTGACCGGCAAAAATACCGGTGAGTGTGTTGATGATCTGTTGCGGCGTAATACCCAGGACGCTGAATACCAGTACGGCCAAGTATCCCGCCATAAAGATCGCCAACAGGAGGAGAATGAAAAGCGTGTCCTTGCGCAGAAGACGCTCTTTCCACCGACTGGAATAGTGAGGAATAGAGGCCAGGACCGGGATATCAGCCGGCAACTGAGTCAGCAGGGTGCGACTTGAGCGAACCCGGTTGTCGAACATCACCAGCGCCACCAGCAGGCCCAGCACCATGGTGCCGCCGAGGAAGGGTCCTGCCATGCCCACCTGGTGCAACTGCAACCCGTCCCAGCGAGTCGGATAGGAAGCTGGCTCCTGGATCCGGTAGCTCACACCCTGGCCTTCCACATCGAGGGTCATGGACAGACGGGCTTTCTCCCGCCGTTCCAGCATGTCTTCGTAGACGTTCTTGGTAACGTTATAGTCCCTGGTCAGTTCCGCCAGTTCCGCTTCGTTGGCGGCGACCCTCTCCGCACGTTCGAAGGCTTCATCCAGCAACCGTTCCAGGGAAGCCAGCCGATTGCGCTGTACCTCCAACTGGGTCTGCGCATCGGTTAGTTTGAGCCTGAGCTGCTCGTAAACCGGGTTCTCAATGACCTCGCTGGAACCGGCACTGCGCTGTCCTACATCACCACGGGCCTTGCGTTCCCGGAGATCCTCGAGCTGGCCGAGCACAGAGACGATATCAGGATGACTGTCGTGGTAACTCAGGCGAAGGTCAGACAAGTTGCTTTGGAGCTGGGCAATCTTGCGGTCCACTTCTGAACCGCCCCCGCCACGACTGACTGTGCGATAGGGCTGCTCTTCTGTCAGCTGCTCCGAAGTAAGCTCCACCTCGGACTCCGTTTGCTGGATGGCCAGCTTCAGATTCTCAATGTCGCCACGCAGCCGCTCAATCCGTGACTGGACATTGGAGGTGGTGCCATCCTGGTTTTCCTGCCGGAATTGCTTCAGCCGTTCTTCAGCCGCTTCAAGTTGGCGACGATAGGTACTGACCTGTGCATCGATAAACTCATAGGCACCCTGACTTTCCGAGCGCTTCTTGCTGGATGTCCGCTCCACGAAGCGATTCAGCGCCGCACTCAACACCCGGAATGACTTGTCCGGGCTGTCACTGCTATAACTCAGCTCGAGAAAGTTGCGGTTGGACACGCTCATATTAAGGGCGTTTCTCAATCCACTGGTCACCTGACTCTTCTGGCTGTCCGTCTCACCACCGTTGAGCATGCCCGCGTCAAACGCGACCTGCTCCAGATAAGAGCGGCTTTGCAGCATTTCACGGGCCTCATTGATCCGATCGATGGGCGTCACCTCGGCGCTGCCCCGCAGCAACGGCTGAAGGATGCTGGAAGAGTCTGCGTACAATAGCGCTTCAGAGGTGTAAGTCTTGGGGGTGACATACCCCAGTCCGAGCACACCAGCCGTCACACACATGAAGATGATGGCGGCAAGCACCCGATAGCGGTAAAGCTCCAGCTTTACCGCATTGATCATATCGAGAATGTACCGCCAGTCCATCAGAGCTCTCCACGCAGCAGGGACTTGCGAGGCACGCTGACCACGTCACCCGGCTGCACGGTGTAGTTGGTGCGCATGTCGCCATCTTCCAGGATGGCTTCCACATCAAGGCCAAAGGTTTCGTACTCCTCGCCGGTCTGGCGATGCATAACGGCACGATCGCCCGCAGCAAAAGGCGTCAACCCGCCAGCTTGCAGTACCAGGTCCAGCACGGTCATGCCCTGACGGTAAGGAACCGAAATTGGTTGCCCTACCTGACCGGTAATCCTCACGCGATTACGGTACTCGGCACTGACCGGGCTGTTGACCATCACGGTCACCTCGGGCGATCGGATAACCTCGCTGAGGCCGACACTTATTTCATCAGCCAACTCCTCGGGACGCATGCCTTCGGCATCTACATCCCCCATCAGCGGCATGGAAATATTACCGTCCGGCCTCACCACAATAGACTGGGACAGTTCCGGATTACGCCACACATGGATAGAAATTGTATCGCCCACACCAATACGGTATGGCTCAGGCTCTGTAACTGTGACTGGTGGGTTATTACCCCCTTCCGGTATACCCGCACAAGCAGCAAGCACGCTGACCAGCAGAACCAGGATGGCGGTTTTCAGTGCTGTTATCTTGTTGCTGTCCATATCGCTTATCGCACCCCTTTGCCCAGTAACACCACTTCAACGGTCTGGATCATGATCAGGAAATCCATCACGATGCTGTGGTTCTTCGAGTAATACAGGTCGTACTCCAGCTTGCCCCGTGCATCCTCGATGGACGCGCCGTAGGGGTAATTCAGCTGGGCCCACCCCATGAGTCCCGGCTTCACATAGTGCCGGGTGTTGTAGAAAGGTACTTGTTGCTTGAGCTGTTCGACAAACTCTGGCCGCTCCGGACGCGGACCGACAAAGCTCATTTCCCCCTTGATGACATTCCAGAGCTGGGGCAGCTCATCCAGCCGGGTATTGCGGATGAATGCGCCCACCCGGGTCACCCGACTGTCATTCTGCGAGGCCCAGCGGGCCTTGCCGTCTTTCTCTGCGTCCTGGCGCATGCTGCGGAACTTGTAGATGCGGAACACCTGCCCCCTGGCCCCGACCCGGTCCTGGCTGTAAAGGATCGGAAAGCCGGATTCCAGCACAATAGCCAGCGCGGTCAGCAACATGAACGGCGCCATAACGACCGCCAGGGTGATACTGATCACCAGGTCCACCACACGCTTGGTCAGGTCCCTGGAACGGGATGCCTTGAAGCCGTCCGAAAACAGGATCCAGGAGGGATGCACCAGTTCCAGGCGCGCCTTTTTGAGCTCACGCTCATAGAAAGCTACCGCATCGGTTACATCGATACCCCGCAGTTTGCACTCCATCAGTGCTTCCACTGGCAACTGCCCTCCCTCGCTCTTGCGGCGTTCCTGCTGGGCGATGACGATCTCGGATATACGGTTCTGGCGGCAGAACTGATAGAAATCTGTCGGGGCCGGCAGGTGGTGCCTGGCGTCGACCCTCGGGGTGGCCGAATCTGGCATACAACCCATGATGCGGATGCCCGAAGCCCTCAGGTTCCTTTCATAGTCGGTCAGCAGGGATTCCGCAAATTCGCCGCCACCGAAGATCACCACCCGGCGGGCGAGCTGGTCTGAGTCCACCACCCTCAGAAATACCTGGCGAATCAGGGTGACCAGGAAAATGGCGAGCAAAACCGCCCAGAACAGCTTGTCACTGCCAGGACTGACATTGGGGATCAGCATGTAGAGAATGGTCAGCGCCAGGCCGCCCAGGAAACAGAAGGCCACCAGGGTTCGGAAGAACATCGAGGCGAAGCCTTCGCGAACCATGGCGAAATACACGCCCATGGCCAGGGTGCCGCAACTCATGACAAGGGCAAACAGGAATGCAGCGCCAGCGCTGGTATGGAGGTTTGCTTTCGTTGCGCCCAGCTGGTCGAGAACAAACCCCAGCAGGTAGAAAGTGCCGAAAAGCGCTGCAAACTCCAAGGCCCCGAGGATCAGGTAAGGGAGGTGCAGATAGTGTTTTCTGATGCGTATATAGGACACACCGAACATCCTTGTCGTCTCTATAAAACTCGTGGCTCCCAGCCTGGAGACGGCTGGGTTAACCTGCCATCAACCGAATCTGTCAGACGACGCTTGAAAGCTTAATATCCTGACACTCATTCTGCGCCGGCACTGTGACAATCTCAAGGCGGTCTGTATCAATTTGTAACGGAATTTTACAACGTTTTACATCACACTGCGAGAATGCTTCCAAAGATTCGGGCAATTCCGATGACATCGCGGTACGCTCAGGCTACTATTTGAACGAATACGAAATCCGGACAGATTTCATGATTGGCATTCAGGGAGACGGAGAACGGAGCCTCCTATGACGGAATCACAGCAGTCGGGCCCTGACGGGCGCAGTCCCGGGAATGGCACATTGCACGCACTGAGTGTAGACGTGGAAGACTACTTCCATGTGGCGGCGCTGTCCCGCGTGATATCCCCGGATGACTGGGGCTCCCTCCCCTCTCGCGTGGAGCGAAATACCGAACGCCTGCTGGAACTGTTCGACCGGCACCAGGTGAAGTGCACGTTCTTCGTGCTGGGCTGGGTGGCCGAGCGCTACCCGGAGCTGATCCGCAAGCTGGCCGACCATGGCCACGAGATTGCATCCCACGGCTACAGCCATCAACTGGTGTACAACCAGACCCCGGCGGTGTTTGCCGAGGAAACCCGCAAGTCCAAGATGATCCTGGAAGGCATCATCCAGCGGCCAGTGACCGGTTACCGGGCAGCCAGTTACTCCATCACAAGGGAGTCGCTGTGGGCCCTGGACATACTGGCAGAGCTGGGCTTCACCTGGGATTCCAGTATTTTCCCGATCCACCACGACCGCTATGGCATTCCGGATTCACCGAAGACGCCCTACACCATCCAGACCAGTAACGGTGTTGCCCTGCGGGAGTTCCCCCTCACCACCGCGCGGTTGTTCCGGCTGACCATACCAGCCGCGGGCGGCGGCTATTTCAGGCAGTTCCCCTATCCTCTGTTCCGCCACCTGTTCCGGCTGGCCAGCGGCAATGACACCCGGCCCCAGATGTTCTACCTGCACCCCTGGGAGATTGACCCGGACCAGCCGCGCTACAATGACGCCAGCTGGTTCTCCCGCTTCCGGCATTACACCAACCTGGACAAGTGTTACGGGCGGCTTGAGCGCTTGCTGAACGATTTCAGCTTTGGCACGGTAAGCGAGAGCTATGAGGCCTACCAGCCAGACCGTATCAAGCTCCACCAGAACGAAATGATTCGCCTGGCCTGACCCAACACGGACGCGCACCATGTATCTCGAGCACTTCGGACTACGCCGACATCCTTTCCGCATGACGCCGGAAGACGACTTTGTGTATATGAGCCAGCAGCACTCGCGGGCGTTCGTGTACATGAACTCGGCCATCTGGAGCCCGGAAGGCTTCGTGGTGATCAGCGGCGAGATAGGGTCCGGCAAGACCACCCTCCTGAAGAAAACCATCCGCAGCCTGGATGGCAATCTCAAGCTGCTCCATGTGTCCTACACCAACCTGAAATCCGATGATTTCTTCCGGTTGCTGATCCACCAGGCGGGCATCAAGGCCGAAACCGACAGCAAGGTCACCATGCTTTTTGCCATCCGCGTGCCTTCGGGTACCGTGGAGTATGAAATCGAGGAAGTGGAACACATTTAAGGCGAAAAGCCCCTCTCCCTTGACGGGAGAGGGGTTGGGGA
>Ga0098066_1000450_pt1 | contig 11597 bp, 10 predicted proteins | sample 25BtaG_FD_76332 | JGI IMG/M metagenome (GOLD analysis project Ga0098066, IMG submission 76332) | Marine viral communities from Cariaco Basin, Caribbean Sea - 25B_WHOI_OMZ_CsCl | ecosystem: Environmental > Aquatic > Marine > Oceanic | place: Caribbean Sea: Cariaco Basin | collected 2014-11-08
GCCGTGCTGTTCGGAGGATCTCTGTTGTTGGGCGGGGTCACAACACCGGGGGAGATGGCGGTCGCTCTCATGATTATGGGCGTGGGTATCGGGCCGACGTTGGTTACCCAGTACAGTTTTGGTGCTGCGCGGAGTCCCCTGGGTCGCTCGGCAACGGTGATGACGATGCTGGGCGCCGCAATCATTGTCGGGCAATCTTTGGGCGCAGCCGTGACGGGTTTACTCGCCGAGAACCTGGGGGCATCCGCTGCTCTGGTGCTGCCGATGATCGCTGCGGGCATCGCTTTTTTTGCAGGAATTGTGAACTGGTTTCTTAGCTACAGCCCTCGCAAGGCTACTTTCATGACGCTCTGAGTCTTAGCTAGCGCAGTACCTCGCTAGCCTGGGGATAACACTCTTGAGGTGAGGAGCTTTCATGGCCGCGGAATTCGTCGTTGTTGCTAACCGTTTGCCCGTTGACCGGGTAGTAGGGCCCGACGGTGAAGACACCTGGCGAACGTCGCCGGGCGGACTCGTGGCGGCCCTCGAGCCGGTCATGCACGGGGTGGACGGCGCCTGGGTCGGGTGGGCTGGCCAGCCCGATATCGAGCTTGCGCCTTTCACTGCGAATGACATTCGCTTGGTGCCAGTGACTCTGAGCGAACAAGAAGTTACCGAGTACTACGAAGGTTTTTCAAACGACACCATCTGGCCGCTTTACCACGATGTGATTGCCCCGCCGCAGTACCATCGCGAATGGTGGGACGCCTACCGCACAGTCAACAAACGCTTTGCCACCGCGGCCGCCGAAGCAGTCGCACCAGGCGGCACGGTGTGGGTTCACGACTATCAATTGCAGCTCGTCCCCGAGATGCTCCGTGAAATGCGCCCCGACATCACCATCGGCTACTTTCACCACATCCCGTTCCCGGCCCACAACCTCTATGCGCAACTGCCGTGGCGTGATCAAGTTCTACGAGGACTGCTCGGAGCCGATGTGGTTGGCTTTCAGCGAGCCCAGGATGCCGCGAGCTTCAGTGCCGCGGTCAAGCGTCGTCTTCGCTACGAAGTGAAGTCGTCTACGGTGAGCGTGCCGCAAAAATCCGGTGGTACCCGGCCGGTCACCGTAAAAGCGTTTCCGATCTCAATTGACACGAAACCGTACATCGAGCTCGCGGCCGACCCGGCCGTGCAGGCAAGGGCCGCAGAAATTCGGGCGAGCCTCGGTAACCCCAAATGCATTCTGCTCGGTGTTGACCGCCTCGACTACACAAAAGGTATCCGTCATCGTGTCAAGGCCTATGGCGAGCTTCTGGCCGACAAAACTATCAACGTCGACGACGCCACGCTCATTCAGATCGCAAGCCCCAGCCGCGAGCGCGTCGACGCTTACGTGCACCTGCGCGACGAGATTGAGTTGCTCGTCAGCCGCATTAACGGCGACAACGACACCGTCGGCCACTCTGCCATTCGATACCTGCACCAGGGATTCCCCCGCGAAGAGATGGTTGCTCTGTATCTCGCCGCCGACATCATGCTGGTCACGGCCCTTCGTGACGGCATGAACTTGGTTGCGAAAGAGTATGTCGCCACGCGAACGGACAACAGGGGAGTGCTCGTGCTCAGCGAGTTCACCGGAGCCGCCGATGAACTTCGCTCAGCCGTGCACGTGAACCCCCACGACATTGAAGGGCTGAAAGAAGCCATCATGGTGGCCGCCCAGATGCCACCCGCCGAACAGGGCAGGCGCATGCGCGCTCTGCGACGTCGCGTCATGGAACACGACGTCGTCGCATGGTCGAACTCATTTCTCGACGCGCTCGCCGCGGTACGCGATATCCGCAAGTAAGAGCTTTGCGCAACGCCAACCATCCGAGCACTGAACGTGGAGGCATCCGTGACCCGCATCTGGACCCCTGAAACAACTGATCCCGCGCTAGACGCGCTAGCGCACACCGATCGGTTGCTCATCGCCCTCGACTTTGACGGCACTGTGTCGCCGCTCGTTGATGAGCCGATGGCGGCGCGCGCGCATCCTGCCGTCGCTGCGGCAATTGCGAAGCTTGTCACTTTGCCCAAAACTATCGTCGCTTTTGTGTCGGGCCGAAGCATGACAGACCTTCGAGTGATCGCAGAGCACGACAATGGCTCGCTCGTCGCGTTGTCGGGTTCGCACGGTGCGCAGTACTGGTTTCCGGGCGAGGGTGAGGTCGCGATCGGTGGAGAGATTCCCGACGCTGATGCGCTCGAGCGCCTATGGCAGCAGGTGCGCAGCATCGTTCAACCGTTCGAGGATGTCGTTGTCGAACCAAAAGCTTTCGGTTTCGGGGTGCACACGAGACGCGCGACTCCAGAAACCGAGATCGCAGCCTTCTCAGCAGCCGACTCTTTCATGCATGCCCAGCACCCGACGTGGCGTCGCCGTGCCGGGCATCATGTGCTCGAATTCTCAGCCCGCGCCGAAGGTAAAGATACTGCCATCGAAGTTCTTCGCGAGAAATACTCACCGTCAGCAATTCTGTTCGCGGGTGATGATGTGACCGACGAAGATGCAATGCGCGTGCTGCAGCCTAGCGACGTGGGCGTGCGTGTGGGAGAGGGCGAAAGTGCGGCCGCGTTCCGAGTGCAGAACCCGTCACAGATGGCTGAGCTTCTTTCTGCGCTCGCCGTGACACGGGCGCCAAAGGGTGAGCAGACGCAATAGACTGCGAGCATGTCCCCGCATGATCCATCTGCCAGCGCGCCCATCGATATCAAGCCCCGTAGCCGTGTCGTCACCGACGGCATTGAGGCAACGACGTCCCGAGGCATGCTTCGTGCCGTCGGCATGGGAGACGCTGACTGGGACAAACCTCAGATTGGTATTGCGTCTAGCTGGAACGAGATTACGCCTTGCAACCTGAGTCTTGATCGGCTCGCGCAGGGTGCCAAAGAAGGTGTGCATGCGGGCGGCGGCTATCCGTTGCAGTTCGGCACAATTTCGGTCTCTGACGGCATTTCGATGGGTCACGAGGGAATGCACTTCTCACTCGTCTCGCGCGAGGTTATTGCCGACTCAGTAGAGACCGTCATGATGGCCGAACGTCTCGACGGCTCGGTATTGCTCGCGGGCTGTGACAAGTCGATTCCAGGCATGCTTATGGCCAGTGCCCGCCTCGATCTCTCGAGCGTTTTCTTGTACGCCGGTTCGATCGCGCCCGGTTGGGTCAAGCTTTCCGATGGCACTGAGAAAGACATCACAATTATTGACTCGTTTGAGGGCGTGGGCGCATGTCTCTCGGGCCGCATGAGCGAAGAAGACCTCAAGCGCATTGAGTGCGCTTTTGCCCCGGGCGAGGGCGCATGCGGCGGCATGTACACCGCCAACACCATGGCTTCTGTTGCAGAGGCACTCGGCCTCAGCTTGCCCGGTTCGGCCGCGCCGCCGTCGTCTGACCGCCGTCGCGACCAGTACGCGCACCGCTCGGGTGAGGCGGTTGTCAACCTGCTGCGTCTGGGCATCACGACGGCCGACATCCTCACGAAAGAGGCGTTCGAAAACGCTGTCTCGTTAGCGATGGCGCTCGGCGGCTCAACCAACGTAGTGCTGCACTTGCTCGCGATCGCGCGCGAGGCAAATGTCGATTTGAACCTGCACGACTTCAACCGCATCGGCGACAAGGTTCCACACGTCGGTGACCTCAAGCCCTTCGGCCAGTACGTGATGAACGACGTTGACCGCCACGGTGGTATCCCCGTGATCATGAAGGCGATGCTCGATGAGGGCCTGCTGCACGGTGACGCGTTGACGGTCACCGGCAAGACGCTCGCAGAGAACCTACGCGACCTCAACCCCGACCCCGTTGACGGCGAGGTCATTCGCCGGTTCGACAACCCGATCCACGCATCCGGTGGCATCACGATTCTGCACGGCTCGATGGCTCCAGAAGGCGCGGTTGTGAAGTCGGCTGGATTTGACGCGGATGTGTTCGAGGGCCCGGCGCGGGTGTTCGAACGCGAACGTGCCGCGATGGACGCTCTTGAAGCTGGCGAGATTAGTGCTGGTGACGTTGTCGTCATTCGCTACGAAGGCCCCAAGGGCGGCCCCGGCATGCGCGAGATGCTGGCGATCACCGCTGCCATCAAGGGCGCCGGACTCGGAAAAGATGTACTACTCTTGACAGACGGACGATTCTCAGGCGGCACAACCGGCCTGTGTATCGGCCACATAGCACCCGAAGCAGTGGACGCAGGTCCTATTGCATTCGTGCGCGATGGTGATCTGATTCGGGTCGATATCGCGGCTCGCTCTCTTGACCTACTCGTTGACGAAGCTGAGCTTAGTTCCCGCCGTTCTGGTTGGGAGCCGCTTCCTCCCCGCTATACCCGTGGCGTTCTTGCCAAATACTCCCGACTCGTGCGTTCCGCCGCTGAAGGCGCCACGACCGGATAATTCTGAGTTTTGCTCCCTCACGGGAGCACGCCTCGCTGTCAGATCACAGATCGCAAGGAATATCTCCCCATGACTCCTGATTCCGCTCCGGCCGTTCCTCGGCCACCCGCTCGCCCGGCGTCCGCGCCAGAGCTCACGGGTGCTGAGGCAGTCGTCCGTTCCCTCGAACTTCTCGGCGTCACTGACGTCTTCGGTCTGCCCGGGGGCGCAATCCTCCCGGTGTACGACCCGCTTATGGATTCGTCTATATTGCGTCACATCCTGGTTCGCCACGAACAGGGCGCCGGCCACGCCGCAGAAGGCTATGCCTCGGCATCCGGCAAAATCGGCGTGTGCATCGCGACGTCGGGCCCTGGTGCGACCAACCTCGTCACCGCCATCGCTGACGCGTACATGGACTCCGTGCCGATGGTTGCTATCACCGGTCAGGTGTTCTCGACGCTTATGGGTACCGATGCTTTTCAAGAGGCCGACATCGTGGGAATCACGATGCCGATCACGAAGCATTCGATCCTGGTAAAAGACGCCGCAGAAATTCCGGCGGCGATTGCAGCCGCATTCGAGATCGCAGGCACGGGCCGGCCCGGCCCCGTGCTCGTCGACATCACAAAAGACGCGCAGCAGAACAGTGCGCCGTTTGTGTGGCCGCCCAAGATTGATTTGCCCGGCTATCGCCCAGTGACCAAGGCGCACGGCAAGCAAATTCAGGCCGCGGCGCTCATGCTCGCAGAGGCAGAGAAGCCCGTCTTGTACGTGGGCGGCGGCGTGATCCGCGGTCGTGCCTCGGCTGAGCTCCTCGAGCTTGCCGAATCGACGGGCGCACCTATCGTGACCACACTGATGGCGCGCGGTGCTTTTCCCGATTCGCACCCGCAACACCTGGGCATGCCAGGCATGCACGGCACCGTTCCCGCAGTGCTGGCGTTGCAAGAGGCCGACCTGATCGTTTCGCTCGGTGCCCGGTTTGATGACCGAGTCACCGGTAAGGTCGCGTTGTTTGCGCCGAAGGCCAAAGTTGTTCACGTTGACATCGATCCGGCTGAGATCTCGAAGATCCGCATGGCGGATGTGCCGATCGTGGGCGACGTTCGCGAGGTGCTAATTGACCTTGATACGGCGTACCGTAGCGCGATTGATGGCGCAAAGCCCAATACCGAAGAATGGTGGGCTTACCTCGATGGTCTGCGTAATGAGTTCCCGCTGGGGTTCGCCCCGACAACCGATGGGTTGCTGTCGCCGCAACATGTGATCCAGCGCATCGGTGAGCTCACCGGCCCCGAGGCGATTTACGCTGCAGGAGTAGGTCAGCACCAGATGTGGGCCGCGCAGTTCATCAAGTATGAGCGACCGAACTCGTGGCTTAACTCCGGCGGTGCCGGAACGATGGGCTATTCGGTGCCCGCGGCGATGGGGGCGAAGGTCGCGGAGCCAGACCGGGTGGTCTGGTCGATTGATGGCGACGGATGCTTCCAGATGACCAACCAGGAGCTTGCTACCTGCGCGATCAACAACATTCCGATCAAGGTCGCGATCATCAACAACTCGTCGCTCGGCATGGTTCGCCAGTGGCAGACGCTGTTCTACTCGGGTCGTTATTCAAACACCGACCTCAACACCGGTCACGACACGATTCGCATCCCAGATTTCGTGAAACTGGCCGACGCATACGGCTGCCTTGCGATTCGGGTTGAAAGAGAAGACGAGGTCGACGCAGCCATCAAGCTCGCGCTTGAGACCAACGATCGTCCTGTGGTTATCGACTTCGTAGTGAGTGCCGACGCGATGGTGTGGCCAATGGTTCCCCAGGGAGTCAGCAATAGCTACGTGCAGTACGCCCGGGAACACGCTCCCTCGTTCGATGAGGAGATCTGAGTTATGTCGACGCATGTACTGAGTCTTTTGGTAGAAGACCGACCGGGTCTTCTCACGCGAGTCGCGGGTTTGTTTGCTCGTCGCGGCTTCAATATCGCTTCTCTCGCCGTTGGTGTCACGGAAGTGCCGGGCATTTCCCGCATCACCGTGGTCGTTGACGTCGACGATTTTCCCCTCGAGCAGGTGACGAAACAGCTGAACAAGCTGATCAACGTCATCAAGATAGTCGAGCTTGAGACGGCCGCATCGGTGCAACGCCAGCACATGCTGGTGAAAGTGCGCACCGACAACGCGACGCGGTCGAACGTGCTTGAGGTTGTTAATCTCTTCCGGGCATCGGTCGTTGACTACTCACCAGAGGCGTTGGTGATTGAGGTCACCGGCGATCAGGGCAAGGTCGACGCGTTGCTTCGGGCACTCGAACCTTTCGGAATTAAAGAACTGGCTCAATCGGGCCTGCTTGCTATCGGTCGCGGTGGCAAGAGCATTACCGAGCGCGTTCTGCGCGGTTGAACACAAACTTTCTGTACCACTATCAAGGAGAAACACAAGTGAGCACTGAGATCTTCTACGACGCAGACGCAGATCTGTCGATCATTCAGGGCAAGAAGGTCGCCGTTGTGGGCTATGGCTCACAGGGCCACGCCCACGCCATGAACCTGCGCGACTCGGGTGTCGAGGTCGTTATCGCCCTCAAGGCGGGCTCGAAGTCAATTGCCAAGGCAGAAGAAGCTGGCTTCACCGTCAAGACCGTGGCGGATGCCGCGGAGTGGGCTGACCTCATCATGATTCTGGCTCCCGACCAGCACCAGCGCACGATCTACAACGATTCGATCAAAGACAAACTAACCGAGGGCAAGACGCTCGCGTTCGCGCACGGTTTCAACATTCGTTTCGGCTACATCGACGCCCCTGAGGGTGTCGACGTGATCCTGGTTGCTCCCAAGGCTCCGGGTCACACCGTTCGTCGCGAGTTCGTCGCGGGCCGTGGCATTCCCGACATTATTGCTGTTGAGCAGGATGCATCGGGCTCGGCGTGGGCTACGGCACTGTCGTACGCGAAGGCAGTCGGTGGTACCCGTGCCGGCGTCATCAAGACCACTTTCACGGAAGAGACTGAGACCGACCTGTTCGGTGAGCAGGCTGTTCTTTGCGGTGGCATGAGCCACCTGGTTCAGGCAGGCTTCGAGACGCTCGTTGAGGCCGGTTACCAGCCGCAGATTGCATACTTTGAGGTCTTGCACGAGCTGAAGCTCATCGTTGACCTCATGTGGGAGGGCGGCATCGCCAAGCAGCGTTGGTCGATCTCTGACACCGCCGAGTTCGGCGACTACGTCTCGGGTCCCCGCATCATTGATGCTGGTGTCAAGGAGCGCATGCAGGAGGTCCTTAAAGACATCCAGTCGGGTGCTTTTGCAACTCGCTTCATCGAAGACCAAGACAATGGCGCAGCCGAGTTCTTGGCGCTTCGTGAGAAGGAGCAGGGGCACCCCATCGAGGCGACCGGTAAAGAACTGCGCTCGCTCTTCGCGTGGAAGCAGACCGACGAAGACTACGTTGAGGGTTCGGCTGCGCGCTGATCCATTGACCTAATAGAGAACCGGCCCGGCGCGTTTGCGCCGGGCCGGTTCTTTTGCTTTATTCGTTAGCTTGCGGGAGCAGCTTCAGGCGTAGCATCCGGAATCTGGATTGGTGCATCTGCTGGGTCTGCCCATACCGGTGCCGGCAAGAGCGTGTCTACCTGGCCCGCCTGGATCTCGCGCAGCGCCTCGGTAATCTCGTCGGCGTTCTGGGGCACGGCGAGGTCACAGGCGCGTAGCTCTGACGGAAACTGCAGAGTTAAGCGATACTTGCCTGCTTCGATAGCCTCGGCGGTCGTACCGGTGCGAATCTCGCTACCCGTTTGGATAGCGGGGACGGTGTCACAGACGTGATAGACGCCGCCACCATCGACCCAGACGACCTCGTCTTGTCCCAGAAGCTGAATGACAGTCGACTGGTCTGCCGTGTATTTTTCAACCGACGGCGGGTTGAAGTCGATGCCCAGGGCAACGGCGGCGACCGCCAGCACAATGCCGACAATGCCCGCCGTAGTCTTTTGCCCTTTGTCCATGTCTTTATTGAGAAAGATCATGATGATGAGCGGCAAGAACGCGATGATCGCGACAATCGCGCCTAACTGGTTCTGCACGAAGAAACGTCCCGTGTCAGATTTTCTGGCGGGATCGAGCCGGTTGGCTTTCTTCCACAACATGGAGCCAGTGATCGCTAGCGCGGCAATGACGACGAGCATCACGATCAGTGTGATGAAGGCCCACTGGGGGAACGTCGCAGTGACGCCTTGCTCTTGCAACAAACCGGTGTCGGGGTCGCGAGTGAGGGTGCCGTCTTCGCCAACGAAGACTCGCTGACGCAAGAGCCAGAAAATTGCAACGGCCTCGCCAATAATCGCGATCGCCCACAGAATCGCCGCGATCCAGCGGAAGCGTGTGGCTTTGGCCTTGGCGTCGGGCGTCGGCTTCCAGTTTGCTGGCGGGTCCATGTGACCCCTCGCCGGTGCCTCTGCGCCAGCATCGGCGATTTTCTTCTTACGCTCAGCCACAATAATTCCCTTTCCCCTGAATGCTTCCTGATCCTAGTGGGCACAGGGTCGGGTCGGTACGCTAAAGCCATGACTTCAGACCCAGACGAGGCCCTGCATTGGGACGGCGACGATGCTTCATCGGCACCGTCTCTACCAGACGGATGGAACGCCGTCGGCAAGGGCAGCGAGCGTGTTGGGAGCCATTCAGGTGTGGCGATGCCGGCGACCACGCCTGCAGTCGTGGCGGCCGACGATGCCGCCGCGGCCGAGGACGTGGTGGCTACTGAGGATGCCGCTCCTCTCAGCGGTTCGCGGAGTGAAAGCCTCAGCGCCGCGGCTCTACTCTCGCTAGGTGTGCTTGCAGGCGTGTTTCTGCTGTATGCCGTGGGATGGGTCATTGGTGGGCTGCGGCTGCAACCACTAGCCCGGTTTCTAGTGGCCGATGCAATGTTTCTGCCCTGGATGTGGCTCGCAGTTCTTGCCCCGGCGCTATGGGTGATTGCCGCGCTGGTGTTGACGCGCGGACGCGCAACCTGGGTTCGTATTTTGGCCATGCTCGGCGGAGTCGTTCTGCTTGTGCCGTGGCCGTTCGTAATGATCGGAGCGATTGGATCATGACCGACATCACGCAAGGCTCGCGCGATCTCTCGAACACAGAGACCGGCACCGGCACAGGCACGCCGCGCTGGTTGTCATGGATCGTTCTCGGCGCGACCGGTCTTTTTTACGCCTACGCCGTGTGGAATGCGATCGCCCACGTGGTGAGCCTTGCCGGGCTCGGACTCAATGGGGTCGGTTGGTTCACCCTTATTTTTGCCGTTTTGCTGCCGATTCTGGTGTTTGTCGCCGCGGCTGCACTCGGTCGTCGTCGTAATGCGGGGGAGCTAGCGCTGATTATGCTCGCCGGGCTGGGAGTGGTGGCGGTTTTCTGGCTGAACGTGATCGCGTACACGGCGCTGAATCTGGAGTCGTTGCTGAATTGATGTAGCGCGGCGAAATGTGGCCCCCGGCCTCGGGTAGAGTGAAAACTGATCGCGCCCCCACGGTGTGCGGCGCATCGGCCCTCCCACCCTGTCGTGCCATTCCGAAGGATTTTCTGTGCCGAAGCCCGTAGTTGTTATCGCCGAAGTTCTCTCACCCGCCACGATCGACGCCCTCGGGCCCGATTTCGACGTGCGAAATGTTGACGGCACCGATCGAGAGGCGCTATTCGCGGCTCTCGCCGATGCCGATGCCGTGCTCGTTCGCTCGGCCACGCAGATCGACGAAGAAGCACTGCGCTACGCACCTCGGCTGAAGGTCGTTGCTCGTGCGGGCGTTGGCCTCGACAACGTCGACATCAAGGCTGCGACCACGGCCGGCGTCATGGTCGTCAACGCGCCCACGTCGAACATCGTCTCGGCTGCCGAACTCACGGTCGGGCATATTCTGAGCCTGGCTCGTCGTATTCCGGCCGCGCATGCCTCACTCGCCGCGGGCGCCTGGAAGCGCAGCTCTTTCACCGGAACCGAACTGTTTGAGAAGACGGTCGGCATCGTCGGGCTCGGTCGCATCGGTGCTCTCGTCGCTGCGCGTCTCTCGGCATTCGACATGCGCGTAGTCGCCTACGACCCCTACGTCACAAGTGCCCGTGCGCAGCAGCTCGGCGTGCACCTGGTATCGCTCGAAGAACTGCTCGCCGAAGCAGATTTCTTGACGATTCACATGCCGAAAACGCCCGAGACGACGGGCATGATCGCGGCCGAGCAGTTCAAAGCAATGAAGCCCACGTCGTTCGTGGTGAACGTGGCGCGTGGTGGCCTGATTGACGAGGCCGACCTCTATGAGGCTCTGGTGGGCGCAGAGATTGCTGGCGCGGGTCTCGATGTTTTCACTTCCGAGCCTCCGGCCGAAGGCAGCACCGCTCACGCATTGCTTTCGCTGCCGAACGTGGTTGTCACCCCGCACTTGGGCGCCAGCACAGAAGAAGCGCAAGAAAAGGCCGGGGTGTCGGTTGCCCGTTCGGTGCGGCTTGCTCTCGGCGGCGACCTCGTACCCGACGCCGTGAACGTTGCCGGCGGCATCATCGACCCATACGTGCGCCCCGGTATCGGGCTTGTTGAAAAGCTCGGTCAGATCTTCTCGGCGATTGCGCAGTCACCACTCACCAGCCTCGACGTTGAAGTGCATGGTGAACTGAACAATTACGACGTAAGCGTATTGAAGCTGGCGGCTCTCAAGGGCGTCTTCACCAGCATCGTCAGCGAAACGGTGTCGTACGTTAACGCGCCTCTGCTGGCAGACCAGCGCGGAATCGCGGTTCGTCTCGTGCAAGATGATGTCAGCGAGGAATACCGCAACGTGATCACGTTGCGTGGAGCCCTCTCTGACGGGTCGCAACTCTCGGTTTCGGGAACGCTGACCGGCCCCAAGCAGATCGAAAAGCTTGTCGCGATCAACGAGCACGCGGTGGAGTTGCCCATCGAGAAGCATCACGTTGTGATGCTCTACACCGATCGCCCTGGCATCGTGGCTGTCTATGGTCAGAAGTTCGGAGAGTCGGGCATCAACATCGCTGGTATGCAGGTTGCTCGTGCTGCGGCAGGGGCCCAGGCGCTGAGCATTCTCACCCTGGACTCACCTGTGCCCGAGTCATTGCTCGAAGAGATCAGCACAGCAATCGAAGCAGATGTTTTCCGTCAGATCGAAATTATCGAGGCGTAAGAGCTACTGAGCGGCGGGGAATCACGA
>Ga0098066_1000452_pt1 | contig 11581 bp, 10 predicted proteins | sample 25BtaG_FD_76332 | JGI IMG/M metagenome (GOLD analysis project Ga0098066, IMG submission 76332) | Marine viral communities from Cariaco Basin, Caribbean Sea - 25B_WHOI_OMZ_CsCl | ecosystem: Environmental > Aquatic > Marine > Oceanic | place: Caribbean Sea: Cariaco Basin | collected 2014-11-08
CAGCTCCTGAAGATGTGCTGAAGAAAGCTTCTCAAAAATGACATTTTGGGATGGCATCGTGATCTTTTTCAGCAAAAGATAAGGCTTTTTTATCCGAAGAGAAAGCTCACAACATCTTCCACTTTTGAAGCTTTTTGAATTTTTATTCCGAAGTTACTCTTCGGAAATTTATTTTGGGAAGAAACCACGATACTGCTGAAGCCCAGTTTCTCGGCTTCAAGAATGCGTTGCTCGACCCTGGTTACCGGCCTTACTTCCCCGGCCAGACCAATTTCGGCTGCAAAGCTAATGTCTTTAGGCACGGCAATATCTTCGTTGGAAGAGAGAATTGCTGCAACCACAGCGAGGTCAAGGGCGGGATCATCAACAGAAATTCCGCCGGTAATATTTAAGAAAACGTCTTTTGCGCCCAGCCTGAAACCTGCCCTTTTCTCTAGAACCGCCAGCAGCATATTGAGCCGCTTGGCATTGTAGCCTGTCGCTGAGCGTTGCGGAGTGCCATAAACCGCAGAACTCACCAGTGCCTGCACTTCTATCATCAACGGCCTCATACCTTCAAGGGTGGCAGCAATAGCGGTACCGCTCAGGTCTTCTTCATTTTTGGAAATAAGGATTTCTGAAGGATTACTCACTTCCCTAAGGCCGTTCCCCTGCATTTCATAGATCCCCAGTTCATTGGTGGAGCCAAAACGGTTTTTATGCGCTCTTAAAATCCTGTAAACGTGATTGCGATCGCCTTCAAACTGTAGCACCGTGTCAACCATGTGCTCAAGGACTTTTGGCCCCGCAATGCTTCCTTCTTTGGTGATATGGCCAATAAGAATAACCGGTGTAGCCGTTTCTTTCGCAAATTTAATAAGCTCGGCGGTGCACTCGCGAATTTGGGAAATGCTACCGGGGCCGCTTTCAATGTAATCGGTTTGAAGGGTTTGAATGGAATCAATGATGACGATTTCGGGCTGCAGCTTTTCTATTTGCTGAAAAATGTTCTGGGTCTTTGTTTCTGTAAGAATGAAGCAGTTGTCGGAATCTGGGTTGATACGTTGAGCCCGAAGCTTAATTTGCTGCTGACTCTCTTCGCCTGAAACATACAGGGTTTTGTAAGATAAATTAAGGGAGATTTGAAGCAGCAGTGTACTTTTTCCTATTCCGGGTTCCCCACCCAAAAGGGTAAGAGATCCGGGAACTATGCCGCCGCCCAGCACCCTGTCCAGTTCCTGATTATTGGTTTTGAGCCGCTCTTCTTTAGATACCTCAATTTCAGAAATCCGCAGCGGTTTTGCTATTTTTCGAACCCCCGGGGCAGCTTCACTACTCCAGGATTTTTTTTCGGTTTTTTGTACTACTTCTTCAACCAGAGTATTCCACTCGCGACAGGAATTGCACTGGCCCTGCCACTTGCTGTGTTGTGCGCCACAGTTTTGGCAGTAATACAGGGTCTTCGATTTAGCCATTGATGAGATGCTTCAAATGAGCTGCTAATAACCGAAATCTTGTTTAATTAGGTCGGCTTTTTTCAGCATAAAATCAACCGTAATAAAGGCCACTTCTTCTTTCCCATAAGCACTTTGGTAAGTTTTCATAGCTTTTTTGGGTCGGCCATTGGCCTCATAAGATCGGGCGAGGTAATAATTGGCCAGCGCCATGTTGGGATATTGTTTTTGGGCGAGTTCACCGAGTTTTTCCAGTTCATCCCACTGCTCACGGTACTCTAAAGCCTTACCAATAGCGAGATAATCATTTATTCTTACGGGTTTTTGAATACCAAAATTTCCTTCTATAAGGTTGTATTTTTCAAGAAGATATTCGAAAGCTGAACCTTCAAGGGCGATCACCTTATCGTAGTCTTCAAGGCTTATAGGTTTATATGTTTGAAAAATGTGCTCCAGGGCCCGTGGTATCGCATTTGCAATTAATGTGTAATGATTGGCAGCTTCAAAACTCTCAAAATCGTAATGCAGATTCTTATTTTCTATTAGTGCCAGTTGTTGATCAAAGGCGGTCACCTGTTTTTTGAGATCGGGGACGTCATTGGAGCCTGTTGCGAGGTAGTACCAGCAAGGCGCTTCGGCCTTTGAAAGAGATTGTGCGATCCTGTTGCTCATTTCGGGAGCCAAATGAGGGCTTAAATTGATGTAAGCCTTAAAGATTGGATTTGGTTTGAAGAGGTAGTAGTTGATGAAATTTGAAGTAATGTCGTGTCCTGCAATAGCCGTAAACTTCGAAGTGCGGTAGTTGTTGTCAATAAAAGGGAGCAGTTCCATGCCTAAAAATTCAAAGAAGTCGGCACCTTTTTTCTCGGGGAGAAAATTCCTGGGGTCATAGGAGCAGTCATCATGCCTGCTTCGCAACTGGTTTACGCCTACTACGATGGTTTCGGGAATTTCATCCCAGTAAGAATAGTAATCGACGTTCCCTGCCATAGGTTCGAAAAGGTAGTCTCCATCCAGGACTATGATCACCGGGTAAATTTTATCTTTATTCTGGTCGTAATTGCGGGGTAATTGAATTTTTAGTTCCCGTTGTTCTCCGAGTTTTGAAGAATTTATGGTCTTGTAAATGGTTTGTGAAAAACTTAACTGGACTATTAAAAACAGGCAGGCTAAAAGGTATAATTTCTTCATATGCAGTAGGTTTATTTCCTAAAGCAATATAAAATTTTATTTCTTCTGATTGTAAATTGGTAGAAATAAGAAAGAAAGTCCGCCGAGAATAACTACCATAAGGGTTTGTGACCCCCACATGATCCATCCAAAGGCTTCCCCGGCCTGTTGATTGATCCCAAAAAGAAGCAGTACGGCACCCATTGCTATAGGATAAACTCCTATTCCTCCATTAGTTGTGGTAATAGCAAAAGAACCGGCAATAAAGGCAGCCATGAAGCCGGCCAGAGATAGCGAATTAGTTTCGGGGATAGCGTATTTGATGACGTAGAACATCAACAGGTACATGGTCCAGATAAAAAGGGTGTGAAAAAGGAATTCCTTTTTCTTTTTCATCCTTACAATACTTCGCATTCCTTCAAGCAGTCCCCGTGCAAAATCTCTTATCTTGATCATTAAAGGGTGATTTGAGCGCCGCACCAGGTTGAGAAAAATTACGCCAATGATGATAAGTACAAGCAGTATCCCCATAGAGAGGAAAGGGTTGATGTTGTTGTTTTCGAAGTAATTGATAAGGTTTTCGGTTTGAATGAGGAAGCCGAAGGTGGTGATGAGCAGCACCATTGCCAAATCGGCTATTCTTTCTGAAACTATGGTTCCAAAAGCTTTATCAAACGGAACATTCTCATAGGTAGAAATAGTTGCCCCACGCAATATTTCACCAGATCGTGGTACACCCAGATTGGCGAGATAACCTCCCATTACAGCCATAAAACTGTTGGCAAGTCGGGGCTTGTATCCTAAAGGTTCCAGAAGATACTTCCAGCGATAGGCACGGGAAAGGTGAGATAGTATTCCGCAGAAAACACTTAGAAAAACCCATTTTAGGTCGGCAAGGAGAATGTTGTTCCATAGTTCCTGCCGCTCCAGGGGAGTTGCACTGCTAAGGGAATACCATATCAAAAAGATTCCCAGTAATAGTGGAAGAAAAGTTTTCGAAAACCTGAAAATTTTTTTCTTCAAGAGTTAATTGAGGAGATTGGTTTCTTCGTTAGGGAACACAAGAGAGGGCTTAAAACTCTTAGCTTCTTCAATATCCATAATAGCATAGGTGATAAGAATAAGGATATCTCCTTTTGCCACTTTGCGAGCGGCAGCACCGTTAAGGGTGATCTCGCCACTGTTACGAGGTCCCGGAATTGCGTAGGTTTCAAGTCTTTCACCGTTGTTATTGTTCACAATTTGCACTTTTTCACCTTCAATGATATTGGCTGCGTCCATAAGATCTTCATCAATAGTAATACTGCCAATGTAGTTAAGATCTGCACCGGTGACTTTTACGCGATGAATTTTTGATTTTACAACGTGGATTTGCATACTGCTAATTTAAAGCTATATTATCAATTAACCTGATGTCGCCAGAATAGGCGGCAATAAAGGCGCGATACTTCTTTGTCATATCTTCTTCCTGTGCACTCAACAGGTTGTCTGCATTGGCTATTTCAAAATATTCCAGAAGCAGACCAGGTTGAGATTCAAACTGGTTAGACACCCAGGTGGTAATCTCTTTAGCACTTTTTGTGCCAAAATCCTCCTTCACTTTTTGCAGAATCTCGTAAATGAATGCAGCCTTTTGTCGTTCACCGGGGCTTAACCTTTCATTGCGGGAACTTCGGGCCAATCCGTTCTTCTCCCGGTAGATAGGGCAGCCTATCACTTCAACATTCAATCCCTGTTTTTCTACCAGCTTCTTTATTATTTGTAATTGCTGATAGTCTTTTTCTCCAAAAAAGGCTTTATCGGGCTCTACCATTTCAAATAACCTTCTAACGATGGTTCCTACCCCGTTAAAATGGCCACTCCTGTACTTCCCTTCCATTTGATGTTCCAGCCCATCAAAGGAAAATTCTTCCGAAGAAATGCTGTCGCCATACATTTCTGATGCTGCAGGGGAAAAGACAATTACATCATCGCTCACCTGTTTTATGAGCTCCACATCCTTCTCGAATGTGCGCGGATATTTTTGAAGATCTTCGGGGTTATTAAATTGCGTAGGATTGACAAAAATACTTACAACTACCTTATCACAAGTAGAAAGGGCCTGTTCAATTAGCGAGAGGTGACCCTCATGTAATGCTCCCATGGTAGGAACAAAACCTATACTGTGCCGGTCATTTTTTAAGGCTCTAACCTGCTTCTTGAGAGCTTCTTTCTCCGTTAAAATCTGCATCTTATTCCAAAATTAAGGGCCTGCAAACTTAATATAATACTGGCAATCTGCATAAAATTTTGTATTTTTGCGTGTTTTTATTTTACAACAGCATTAAAGTGATCCTATGAAAGATAAGAGGATATTGTACGTATCATCTGAAGTTATTCCCTACTTGCCCGAAACCGAAATTTCATCTATGTCTTTTGAAGCCCCCCGAATGGTTAACAACCAGGGAGGCCAAATTCGCATATTTATGCCCCGGTTTGGGAACATCAATGAGAGAAGGCATCAGCTTCATGAGGTCATTAGACTTTCTGGAATGAACCTGGTTATCAACGACCTTGATATGCCACTAATTATTAAAGTAGCATCTATTCCCAAAGAGAGAATGCAGGTGTACTTTATAGATAACGAAGATTATTTTAAAAGAAAGGCCACACTTACAGATGAAGAGGGGAATCTTTTCCCCGATAATGATGAAAGAGCCATTTTCTTCGCGAAAGGGGTGATTGAAACTGTTAAAAAACTCAACTGGTCACCAGATGTTATACATGTGAATGGGTGGTTGTCTTCCTTGCTGCCACTGTACCTTCGTAACTATTACGGCAACGAGCCTTTGTTCAATGAGGCAAAAATTGTGACCTCTGTATACAATCAGGACTTTGATGGAACGTTAGATAATCAAATGTATAAGAAAGTATTATTTGATGGTCTTGAAAACGAACAGGTGAAACACCTTAAGAAACCCTCTTACGTGAATATAATGAAAACAGCCGTAGATAATTCTGATGCTGTTGTTATCGCCGGAGATAATATTCCCGATGAATTAAAGAAATATTTGAGTAAACTTGACAAGCCGGTATTAGGTTATAAGAACCGGGAAGAATTTGCCCAGGCTTATCAGGAATTTTATACCACAAAGGTGCTATCATAATTAGAAAAAAATCAATGAATTTAAAGAATATAATGTTGAAAACAACAACAGTTTTGGCTGTTGTTTTTTTGTTTGGAGCTTGCGAAGATGATTTTCAAACTCTTGGGAGTGATGTAATTGGAGAACCTGGTTTTGATGCCAGTGTCTATGACGAAACATTGATCTCTGCACATTCTTACGATCTTCCTCCTGTACAAACCAACAGTTTGCCTCTTAACCTTCTTGGGGTTTATACCGATAATGTTTTTGGAACACAGGAAGCAAGCGTGCTGTCTAACCTCGAACTTAGCTTATCGGATCCTTCTTTTGGGACCGATCCTGTGGTTGATAGTGTGGTGCTTACTATTCCTTATCTTTCTCATGAAGTACTTAAGAATGACAAGGTGGAATATGTTCTCGATTCTGTTTACGGAAGCACCCCCATCAGGCTCTCAGTTTACGAATCTGGTTACTTTCTGAATAATTACGATCCCGACACAAATTTTGAGCAAACCCAGAAGTATTATTCCAATCTGGAGCCAAAGATCATGAACAACATCAATCCAGAGCCAATTTACGAGAGGGATAATTTTATTCCTTCTCCCAAAGGCTATTTGGAGTACAGTGTTGATGCTATGGGGGTTGCAGATACTGTGGTTGTGGCTCCGGCTTTAAGGTTGAAGCTGAAAAACGATTTCTTCCAGAAGAAGATTCTTGACAAGGCAGGTAGTTCAGTTTTGCTTAATCAGGATAACTTCAGGAACTACTTTAGAGGGCTTTATTTAAAAGCTGATAAAGTAGGCGCCGGTGGTACGATGATGCTACTTAATCTACTTGATTCAGATGCCGGAATTACTATTTACTACAAGACAAAAATTGTTGATGGGAATGATTCTGACGATGATGGAGACAGGGAAGAACTTATTGAAGGAAGAAGAGCCTTTAGTTTAGACTTTGGTGGTGTGCGGGTAAATACTTTTCAGCAGGAAGCACCACAGTATGACGACCAAAATCTCTACCTTAAAGGTGGGGAAGGTTCTATGGCGGTCATAAACCTTTTCTCTGGCCCCGATGCTAATAACGATGGGGTTTCAGATGAACTTGAAGCGCTAAGGGAGAATAACTGGCTCATAAATGAAGCACATCTCGAATTCTTTGTGAATAGAGATTACATTAGCGATGTAGATGAGGCCGAGAGGGTCTATCTTTATGATTTAAAGAATAATACTATATTGGCCGATTATATTTTGGATGCAAACGGGCAGCCAAACGGCATGGCTTCAGTTTCAAACCGTCGCCATCTCGAACCATTAGAAAGAGATGAAGATGGGAAGGGAATAAGTTACAAGGTCAGGATTACCCGATATGTAGATCAGCTTTTAAATCAGGATTCTACAAATGTTAAGCTGGGGCTGGTAGTAACACAAAATGTAAATTTAATATCGACATACAAAGTATTGCCTTCGGCTGATCCTGAAGTGGATAGAGTTCCGGGGGGTGCTTTAATAACACCAGAGGCTACTGTTCTTTATGGCCCGGATGCACAGAATGAGGATAAGCGCCTCAAGCTGAAGATTTATTATACAGAACCAAAGAATTAGAATATGTGTGGGATAGTAGGATATATTGGTCACAGAGAAGCATATCCAATTGTATTGAAAGGGCTTCAAAGACTGGAGTACAGGGGGTATGATAGTGCGGGGATAGCACTGTATGATGACAAAAATTTAAAAGTAAGTAAGACCAAAGGAAAGGTAGCCGATCTTAAGGCGAAGATGGAGAGTGAGCTCGATAGTACTTCGGGTACACTTGGCATTGGTCACACCAGGTGGGCAACTCACGGTGTGCCTAATGATGTCAACTCCCATCCTCATCTTTCAAATTCCGGAGATCTTGTGATCATCCATAACGGGATTATTGAAAATTATGAGAGTCTTAAAAAAGAATTGACCAAACGCGGATACAAATTTGAGTCTGATACCGATACCGAAGTTTTGGTGAATCTTATTGAAGATGTTATTGCCAAAGAAGGCGTCAAGCTTGGTAAAGCTGTGCAAATTGCACTTAACCAAACCGTAGGGGCTTATGCCATAGCTGTTTTTGACAAGAAAAAGCCCAATGAAATTGTGGTGGCTCGTTTAGGAAGTCCGCTTGCGATTGGCGTTGGGAAAGATGAATATTTCATAGCTTCAGATGCTTCTCCTTTTATTGAATTTACCAATAATGCAATTTACCTTGAAGATGGTGAAATGGCTGTGGTAAGACGCGACAAAGGAGTAAAGGTGAGAAAGATCCATGATGATTCCCTGGTCGATCCTTATATTCAGGAGTTGCAGCTCAACCTGGAGCAGATCGAAAAGAACAATTTTGATCACTTTATGCTCAAGGAGATCTATGAGCAACCCAATGCAATAAAAGATACCTACCGCGGAAGGTTGCATGCAGAAGAAGGTATTATTCGCATGGCCGGGATAGATGATAACCTTGAACGTTTTCTCAATGCACGCCGAATTATTATTGTGGCTTGTGGTACCTCGTGGCATGCAGGGCTGGTAGCCGAGTATATTTTTGAAGATCTTGCGCGCATTCCTGTTGAAGTAGAATATGCTTCAGAATTCCGATACCGTAATCCCATTATCAATTCAGATGATGTAGTGATCGCTATTTCCCAAAGTGGGGAAACAGCCGATACTATGGCGGCTATTAAGCTTGCCAAAGAAAAAGGAGCTTTTGTGTTTGGGGTTTGTAACGTGGTTGGATCTTCCATCTCAAGAGAGACCAACGCGGGTGCTTATACCCACGCAGGTCCCGAAATTGGAGTGGCTTCAACAAAGGCCTTTACTACGCAAATTACCGTACTTACCTTGATCGCTTTAAAGCTTGCTAAGGCAAAAGGAAGTATGTCGAATACAGATTTCCATATGCACCTGCAGGAGCTCGAAACTATTCCTCAAAAAATAGAGATTGCGCTACAGGGAAATGATCATATAAAAGAAGTAGCTTTCAAGTACAAAGATGCACGCAACTGCCTGTATCTTGGACGTGGGTTTAACTTCCCGGTTGCTTTGGAAGGAGCTTTAAAACTTAAGGAGATATCCTATATTCATGCTGAAGGTTATCCGGCTGCCGAAATGAAACACGGTCCTATTGCCCTTATTGATGAAGAGATGCCTGTAGTGGTGATCGCTACCCGAAAAGGACATTATGAAAAGGTGGTAAGTAATATACAGGAAATAAAATCCAGACAGGGTAAAATAATCGGGATAGTTACTGAAGGAGATACCAGTGTACGTGATCTTGCCGATTACGTCATCGAAGTACCCGATACTATAGAATCGCTTACACCGCTTATTACCACGATTCCGTTGCAGTTGCTTTCTTATCACATCGCAGTAATGCTTGGTAAGAACGTAGACCAGCCAAGGAACCTTGCAAAATCGGTTACAGTAGAATAAAATTTTATTGCTGAAGTTTTTCTGAAAGTCCGCAACTCCTGCGGACTTTCTTTCTTTAATACCTTCCAAAAATGACATTTTTGGAAGGTATTTTTTAATTTGAGGAGATCCAGATTGCGCTTTAGTGAAAAAGTTATTATTTCTCTTAGAGACTTTTATACAAAAAAACTATCTTTGCAGCCTGAAAAAGACAACGGCTTTTTATGAAGGTTTAAAAGTTGTTACTGGTTCTTTTTTAGGTATTTATAAAAACTCAATATTAAAGGAATAGATAATGTCTAAAGTTACAGGTAAAGTTGCACAGGTTATCGGCCCTGTTGTTGACGTTAAGTTTGACACAGAGAATGCTGAATTGCCAAGGATCTATGATTCACTTGAAATTACCAGGAAAGATGGATCTGTATTGGTTCTTGAGGTTCAATCTCACATTGGAGAAGAAACAGTAAGAACAGTTTCTATGGATTCTACCGATGGTTTGAGCCGGGGGGTTGAGGTGCTTGCAACTGGAGCGCCTATCCAGATGCCAATTGGTAAGGAAGTTTTTGGTCGTTTGTTCAACGTGATTGGTGATGCTATTGACGGACTTGGGAATATACCCAAAGCCGCAGAGAATGGTTTGCCAATTCACAGAGAGGCTCCAAAATTTGAAGATCTATCTGTTTCTACTGAAGTATTATTTACCGGGATCAAGGTTATTGACCTTATTGAGCCTTACGCAAAAGGAGGTAAAATTGGCCTTTTTGGAGGTGCAGGGGTTGGTAAGACAGTACTTATCCAGGAACTAATTAACAACATCGCAAAAGGACACGGAGGTCTTTCTGTATTCGCAGGAGTTGGAGAAAGAACACGAGAAGGGAATGACCTTTTGAGAGAGATGCTTGAATCTGGAATTATTAGATATGGAGAAGACTTTATGCATTCTATGGAAGAAGGCGGATGGGATCTTCAAAAAGTAGATAAAAATGCACTTTTAGATTCTAAAGCTACTTTCGTGTTCGGGCAAATGAACGAACCTCCAGGGGCACGTGCTCGTGTGGCTCTTTCTGGTCTTACCATTGCTGAATACTTCCGTGATGGAGCAGGAGAAGGACAGGGGAAAGACGTACTTTTCTTCGTAGATAACATCTTCCGATTCACCCAGGCTGGTTCTGAGGTGTCTGCACTTCTTGGACGTATGCCATCTGCGGTAGGGTACCAGCCTACACTTGCAACCGAGATGGGTGCGATGCAGGAGCGTATTACTTCTACCAAAAATGGATCTATTACCTCTGTACAGGCGGTTTACGTGCCTGCAGATGACTTGACAGACCCGGCACCGGCTACGACCTTTGCCCACCTTGATGCAACAACTGTACTTTCACGTAAGATTGCCGAGCTTGGTATCTACCCTGCGGTAGATCCTCTTGACTCTACTTCACGTATCCTTACAGCTGATATTCTTGGTGCCGATCATTATAATTGTGCTCAGAGAGTAAAAGAGTTACTACAGCGATATAAAGAACTTCAGGATATCATTGCCATTCTTGGTATGGAAGAACTTTCTGAAGAAGATAAACTGGCCGTGTCACGCGCAAGAAGGGTGCAGCGTTTCCTTTCTCAGCCGTTCCACGTAGCCGAGCAGTTTACAGGTCTTAAAGGAGTACTTGTAGACATTAAAGACACCATCAAAGGATTCAACATGATCATGGATGGAGAGCTTGATCACCTGCCCGAAGCTGCCTTTAACCTTAAAGGTACTATCGAAGAGGCTATCGAAGCCGGTGAGAAAATGTTAGCTGAAGCATAAGCGGAGAAATCCCAATACACAAATTCCAAATTCCAAAAGAACAAGCTCTTGGAATTTGGGATTTGAAATTTGTAATTTAGATAATTATGTATTTAGAAATAGTTACTCCTGAAGCCGTTTTGCTTAGTGCAGAAGTTGATTCTGTGAGTGTGCCGGGAGTTGAAGGGCAGTTCCAGATGTTGAACAACCACGCCCCCATAGTTTCGGTGCTTTCCAAAGGAGAGATCAAAGTTTTTACACATTCTCATCCGGTAAATTCTGAAGATCTTGCCAAAAGCTTCAAAAGAGATGCAACTGACAGTAAGATTCTAATCCTTTCAGTGGAAGGTGGAGTGGTTGAGATGAAAGACAATAAAGTCATTGTCCTGGCTGATTAAGCTGAAATAAAATATATTAAAAAACCCGTTGTGAAAGCAACGGGTTTTTTGTTTGTAAAAAATATAAACCTGCTAGAGTATGCCGCTCCTCTGGAGCTCAATTTTCGAAAAGCTCTTGATTTGCTATAAATATGTCGCTCCTCCGGAGCTTTGAAGCATTTTTGGGTTAAGACCCTTTGAAGGAATTTTTCTTTATCCTCCGGCTGGATCCGGAGGGCATCTATGTTTATTGGTC
>Ga0098066_1000460_pt1 | contig 11447 bp, 13 predicted proteins | sample 25BtaG_FD_76332 | JGI IMG/M metagenome (GOLD analysis project Ga0098066, IMG submission 76332) | Marine viral communities from Cariaco Basin, Caribbean Sea - 25B_WHOI_OMZ_CsCl | ecosystem: Environmental > Aquatic > Marine > Oceanic | place: Caribbean Sea: Cariaco Basin | collected 2014-11-08
GCCATCACCGCGCTGGAGATGGTCAGCCTGTTCAACAAGCTGGGTGAGTGATGAGCGAACAGGATACTGCCAACCCGTCTGAGCCGGCCCCCTCCGGTCAGCCCAGGGCCGGCGATCGCCGGCGGGCCCGGGCCCTTGCACTGCAGGCCCTGTACCACAGGCATTTCAGCAAGAGCCCGATCAGCGATATTGAAGCCGAGTTCATGGTCGACAATGACATGAGCAAGGTGGATTCAGCCTACTTCCGGGACCTCATTCGCGGTGTGCACCGGGAACAGGCCGAGCTGGACCGCCTGATTGAGCCGTTCCTGGATCGCTCACTGGCGGAGGTGGACCCGATCGAACTGGCGATCGTTCGCCTGGGTGCCTATGAGCTCAAGAGCCGTATTGATGTGCCCTACCGGGTGGTCATCAACGAGGGCATTGAACTGGCCAAGCGTTTCGGCGGTACTGAGGGACACAAGTTCGTCAACAGCCTGCTGGACAAGCTCAGCCAGCGTCTGCGCCTGGCGGAAACCCGTTCGCGGCAGGGTTGATCGTCTGCGATGGGTGAGTTCGAGCTGATCGGCCGTCTGTTCCGGCCGCTGGCTGAGATCACCCGACAAGAAGGCGTGCTGCTCGGCCCCGGTGATGATTGCGCCATCCAACGGGTGCCCGCCGGGCATGACCTGGTGTTCTCGGTAGATACCCTTGTCGAGGGGGTGCATTTTCCCGGTCAATACGATCCCGCCCGCCTTGGCTGGCGGGCGCTGGCTGTTGCAGTCAGTGACCTGGCGGCCATGGGGGCTGACCCGGTATGTTACACCCTGGCCCTGACGCTGCCTGACGCGGACGAAGCCTGGGTTGCTGCCCTGGTATCCGGGCTGCGGGAGGCCTCCCTGGCATTTGGAGTTGCCCTGGCGGGGGGCGACATCACCCGCGGACCATTGACCCTTACGTTGCAGGTCCATGGTGTTGTGCCGGAAGGGCAGGGTATTCTGCGTAGTGGTGCGCGCCCGGGCGACCTGGTGGCTGTAACCGGCCCCCTTGGTGGCGCAGCAGCAGCGCTGGAATGGCTGGATGATCCGCAACCGCCCAGTTCGGTAAGCCCTCTCCTGGATTGTTACCATCGTCCCGTACCGAAGATCGATACAGGCCGTCGCCTTCGCGGCGTTGCCTCTGCAGCCATTGATATTTCGGATGGCCTGGCGGCAGACCTGGGGCATATCCTGGAAGCTTCCGGGGTGGGCGCCTGGCTGGAGGCCGCAGCAATACCCCGGCGCTATGGGATTGCCGAAGCCAGCCTCGAACAGGCGTTGTATGGTGGGGATGACTATCAGCTTTGCGTCACCCTGCCATCCCCGGCCCTGCCCATGCTACCGGGCGACGTTTCAAAGAGTCTCCACGTTATCGGGGAGATCCGCAGTGCTGAGGGCCTTTACCTGCAACACCCCGATGGCGCCAGGGAATTGTTAACCACCGGCACCGGTTACGATCACTTCAAGACAGAATAAACGGACGCTTCCATGAGCGAGAATTACCAGGAGTCGACCGAGGAACCGGTTCTTATCCTGCCGCCGGGCTTTTTGCGCAATCCGGCGCACCTTGCTGCCTTTGGCTTCGGTAGTGGTGCCGTACCCCGGGCGCCGGGCACATGGGGAAGCCTGGCAGCCATACCCATGTGGTATCCCATCGCCCAGCTGCCTGAACCGGTTTACTGGAGTGTCGTACTGGCGGCGTTCCTGGCGGGTGTCTGGCTGTGCGGTTACACGTCACGGTCGCTGAAAGTGCACGACCATGGCGGTATCGTCTGGGACGAGTTTGTGGGTATGTGGGTCGTGCTGGGGTTCTTCCCGGAGACCTGGTACGGGGTTTTACTGTGCTTTGTCGCGTTCCGCCTGTTTGATGTCTGGAAGCCATGGCCCATCAGCTGGGTGGACGAGCGGGCCCCCGGCGGGTTCGGAATCATGGTCGACGATGTGCTGGCGGCAGTGATGGCGCTGGCTGTTGTCTGGGCAGCCGAACTCTGGCTGATGCCCGGGCTGTTATAGTGAAAGAGGGGAGGACCTGGCTCGTCCCTGGCCAAGGTTTATGTCCTGAGCTATCTCAGTGAATCCGCATTTCGCGCGACTCTGCCGGTAGCATGTTGATGACATGAAGGAACCGCTTGAGGCCGATTTCCGCCCTTTCCCGTGTTGCAAAGGGGCCACTGTCGAACCCTTCCCGGGTGGTAAAGTACCATTTGCCGCCCACACAGAAGAAACGGCTGCTGCGGAACGGTGTTGGGCCGGATTCGCCTGTGCGAATGTTGGTATCCATCGTTGCCTCCTACTACTTGCCTGTGGACAGGTTTAGCCATGCGCCGGAGAAATTACCCTGTTCGTGACCCGAGCCACCAATAGCCTTGGCAAACAGCTTTTTGAAGGCGCATTGCATAAAGCTAACCCATTTTCTGCCGAATTCAACACTTTTTTACAATTCGACCAGTCCAGCGTTTTGGATCACACACTTGCGCAAGGCCGGAGCAGTGGTCAGAATGCCTGCATTGACATTGTGGGCACCGGAAAGGCCACCGGTGACCCTTGCCTGAAAGCCACCCATGGAGAATGACCGAATGTTTGCAAGGCTGAAAAAGCTTTCCCCTGTCGGGCTGAGACAGCTCACCGTCGTGCTGGCAATCTTCGCTATCGCTGGCTGTAGCTCTACCGGGGTGTCACGGGTCAAAACCTACGACGGCGGTTCGTCGATTGGCGGTGTCGCGGTACTGAAAGCGCCATCCACCATCAAGGTCCAGGAGGTGAACGGTCGTGAAGTGGGTAATTTCCTGCTGGAAGACCTGGCGCTGGACTATGAGTTGCAACCGGGGCAAAACATCGTCGTGTTTACCCACAAGACCATATGGGCCAAGAGCGGCGTGGTCCAGGACGGTGAATCGGCTGTCCATGTGGTGGAGACCGGGCCGCAGCAGGTAGTGATTGATGCCCGTGCTGGCCAGGAGTACCGCTTCGATATCCCTGAGGTGAATAATCGCCGGGAAGCCGAGCGTTTGGCTGCTGACTTCAGTGTTGCAGTCCTTGCCGCCGGTGGCGGCACCGTGGCCCGGTCACAGCCATTCGAAGGTTATCCACAACAGCCGCAAATGGCCGGGCCTGCCCAGGTGGTGACTCCGTCGCAGCCATATTCTCCCCAGGCCGGTCAGCCGGCGCCGGTCTATCAGGGTGGCCAGAGTGGTCCGGGTTCCCGTGTTGAAACCCTGGAAGCCCTCAAGATGCTCTGGGAGCGCGCCAGCGGTGATGAAAAGCGTGAGTTCCTGCGTTGGGCGTTTGACTAACCCTCTGGCGTTTCCCCGGTATCCAGCCAGTCCCGGTACACCCCGGGCTGGCTGAGCCTCTCCCAGAACCATTCCAGTGCCTTGCCCTGTTCGTCGTTTCGCCGTGCAATATGCACCGGTATCGGATCCCTGGGCAGCTCCACATCACAGATCACCAGCGAGCCTTCTTCCAGCTGTCTACGGATCCGGTGTCGTGGCAGCCAGCCCACGCCGAGACCTGCTTCCTGCAGCGCGATCTTCTGATCGATATTTGACACAGTCAGGGTCTGCTGGCGCCGGAAGATACCGGCACTGCCTGGCGGCAGGTTCCGTGAGCTGTCCGCTGCCACGGCGGCTGGATAGCGGGCGATGTCCCGTTCGCTGAGCGTTCCCTGCTGGCTGACCAGCGGGTGGTGTGCTGAAACGGCGAACACGAAGGGGACCCGCCCCAGGCTTCGGGTGGTAAAGGCCCCGGCTGGCCGGCTCACCTGGTCGGCGCCAATGGCCAGGTCTATCCTGCGGCTTTGCAGGGCGTCCCAGGTGCCGGCAAACACCTCTTCAACCAGCTGCACTTCCACCGGCAAACCCAACTCGTAGAACTCACGGATTGTGGGAAACAGGGCTTCCGCGGGCAACAACGAGTTGAATCCTATGCGTAGCCGGGTTTCCCAGCCCTGGGCGACCTGCCGGGTGGTATGGGCCAGGGTTTCGGTGGCTTCCAGCAAGGCACGCCCTTCGTTAAGGAGGTAGCGACCCGCCGGCGTCAGGGTGGCACGATGACCGCTGCGGTCAAAGATTTCCACGTCCAGGTCCTCTTCCAGCTTCTGGACGGTATAGCTGATGGCGGAAGGCACCCGGAACAGTTCACCGGCAGCGCCGGCAAAGCTGCCCTTGCGGTCAATGGCGTCGAGGACTTTCAGGGCGTCGATGGTAATGGCTGTATGCATGATCGAATTATCTGAAGGTGATGGCCAGAATTGCTTGCTTGGAGCGTAGCAGGGTGGTGGCTAAGCTGTCTGCTATTGGTTAATGACTTTTTCAGCCACGGAATCCACGGAAGGACACGGAAAGAAAAAGAAAGAATGAAAGGATTTTAGCCACGAAATCCACTAAATCCACGAAACGACAGGCCCGGAGCTTCCCGTAAGACTTTGAGTTGCTGGTTTTATTTCGTGGGTTTAGTGGATTTCGTGGCCGATATTTTCCTTATCTTTTTGTTTTTCCGTGTTCTTCCGTGGGTTCCGTGGCTAAAACCGAAATAGGGGTAGCAACGATGGGATTACTGGTAGACGGCAAATGGCACGACCAGTGGTACGACACCGACAAGACTGGTGGCAAGTTCGAGCGGGAAGCGGCGCGGTTCCGTAATTGGGTCACTTCCGACGGTTCGGCCGGGGCTGACGGCGAAGGCGGGTTCCCGGCGGAATCCGGTCGCTATCATCTGTATGTGTCCATGGCCTGTCCGTGGGCGCACAGGACCCTGATCTTCCGTAAACTGAAGGGGCTGGAGAAGCATATTTCGGTCTCCGTAGTACATCCGGACATGGTGGAAAACGGCTGGGAGTTCCGCCCCGAAAGTGAACAACACAGGGATCATGTTCACGGTGCCCGCTTTCTCCATGAGGTCTACACCCGTGCGGCTCCCGACTACAGTGGTCGGGTAACGGTTCCCACCCTGTGGGATCGCCAGCGGGAAACCATTGTCAGCAACGAGTCGGCAGACATCATCCGTATGTTCAACAGCGCGTTTGATCATCTCGATGGCGTGCGAGCAGACCTGGATTTCTACCCGGAAGGGCTTAGAGAGGAAATCGATGGGGTCAACGAGCGGGTCTATCACACGGTAAACAACGGTGTGTACAAGGCCGGGTTTGCCACGGCACAGGACAAGTACGAGCAGGCCTATGGCGAGCTGTTTGATTCGCTTGACTGGCTGGAGGAACGGTTGACTGGCCAGCGTTACCTGACAGGAAGCCAGCTGACCGAGGCGGACTGGCGCCTGTTCACTACACTGATCCGGTTTGACGCCGTGTACTTCAGCCACTTCAAGTGCAACCGGCAGCGCATTGCGGACTTCCCGGTGCTTTCAGACTTCCTGAAGGACCTTTACCAGGTACCGGGTGTGGCGGAGACGGTGGATATTGACCAGATCAAGCGTCATTACTACGTGAGCCAGCGCACCATCAATCCCACCCAGGTCGTACCGGTGGGCCCCGAACTGTCCTTCGACGGCCCGCACGGGCGGGATCTTCTGGACTAAAACGCCATCGGACCAGGACAAAAAAGCCCGCCCTCGATTCCGGGGGCGGGCTTTGTTCTTACTGGCTATCCTGAATGATCAGGATTCCAGCTGATCCCGGATCAGCTTCTTGTTGATCTTGCCGACACTGGTTTTCGGAATGTCGTCGACAAAGTCAATCTGCTCCGGAATGGCCCACTTGTTGATCTCGCCTGAATCGACGAACTGCTTCAGGTGATTCTGCAGGTCCTCAAGGCTGGCTTCCTGCCCGGGAATCAGTTGTACCAGGGCGTGGGGGCGCTCACCCCATTTCTCGTCCGGTACCCCGACCACGGCAGTGGCGTTCACCGCCGGATGCTGGCTGATCATGTTCTCCAGGTCCAGGGACGACAGCCACTCACCACCGGTCTTGATCACATCCTTGATGCGGTCCCTGATCTGGATGGTGGAGTCCGGGTCGATACTGGCTACATCGCCGGTGTGCAGCCAGCCGCCTTCCCACAGGGCCTCGCCCTTTTCCGGCTCCTTGAAGTAGCCCTGGGTCAGCCAGGGCGCACGGCATACCAGCTCACCCTTGGTTTCGCCATCGTGGGGCAGGGGGTTGCCTTCCGGGTCCACGATCTCGATGTGCACCATGGGTACCGCCACGCCGGTGCGGATGCGCCGGGGTGCCTGCTCTTCCAGGGGCAGCTCCAGGTCTTCCGGTTTCAGACGGGTGGAGGCCAGCAGCGGGCAGGTCTCAGACATGCCGTAGCCGGTGTACATGCGAATGCCCAACTTGGCGCCGGTGCGGCACAGGCCTTCGGTCATGGCGCTGCCACCGATCAGTACGTGCCAGTTGCTCAGGTCGGCGGTCTTGATGGACTCGGTGGCCAGCATCATCTGCATGATGGTGGGCACGCAGTGGGAGAAGGTAACCTTGTGTTCCTTGATCAGGTCGACAAGCAGTTCCGGCTCGTAGCGGCCCGGGTAGACCTGCTTGATGCCCAGCATGGTGGCGGCGTAGGGCACACCCCAGGCATGGACATGGAACATGGGGGTAACCGGCATATACACGGTATTGGACCGCATGAAGGGCATTTCATCGCTGGCTGCGAGGCTACCAAGCTGGGCCATGGTGTGCAGTACCAGCTGGCGATGGCTGAAGAACACGCCCTTGGGGTTGCCGGTGGTACCGGTGGTGTAGAACGTGGTGGCGACGCTGTTCTCGTCAAAGTCCGGGAAGTCGAAGTGGTTGTCGGCCTTCGCCAGCAGGGCTTCGTACTCGCCAACGGTGTTCAGGGACGTGGACCGGGCCTCGCTCTCGTCCGTCAGCTGGACATAGCCCTTGACGGTGGTGAGCTGGTCACTGACCTGCTCCAGCAGCGGCACGAAATCGTCATGCACCAGCACCGTGTGGTCCTCGGCGTGGTTCATGGTGTAGACAATCTGATCCGGCGACAGGCGCACGTTCACGGTATGCAGTACGGCACCAATCATGGGGATGGCGAAGAAACACTCCAGGTACCGGGGGGTATCCCAGTCCATCACTGCTACCACGTCACCGGGGCCGACGCCGGCGTCGGTCAGCGCGTTGGCCAGGCGATGGATCCGGTCTACCAGGTCGGTGTAAGTGTACTTGCTGCGGTTGGCATAGACGATCTCCTGGTCCGGGTTATAGCGCGGGCCGGATACCAGCAGATTCTTGATCAGCAGCGGGTACTCGTAAGCATTCTGGGCGGAGGGAATTATCTTTGTATTTGCCATCGATTCGACCTCTTGCTTGGCATTATTGTGGAAATCAGGGCGCAATAATCTGACACAACAGCTCCTTGACGGGAACCATTTATGTCAATTTTTTGGTGTTATATGGCCTAGCGAAGGCGGGGTGCAACGCGCTGGAGCCATTACTGGCTCCAGGGTTGGCCCCGTGTGTCCTTCATGCACTTGACCTGATGATGCATGGCGGCCTTGGCCAGCATATTGGCGCTGACCGGTGCAGTAAGGAACAGGAACAGGGTGACCAGTACTTCTGCAATGGCGACCTCACCGGTTTTCAGGGTGAAGTACATCATCGAGGCGATCACCACACTGCCAACACCCAGGGTAGTGGCCTTGGTGGGGCCGTGAAGGCGGGCATAGAAGTCTGGCAGCCGGGACAGCCCCAGGGCACCTACCAGGCTGAAGAACCCGCCGGAAACCAGCAGGGCGCTGATGATCAGTTCGGCAACGAAAGGCAGGGATTCCATGATCGTGACTCCTTATTCAATAACGCTGCCGCGCTTGAGGTACTTGGCCATGGCCACGGTGCCGACAAAGCCCATAACGGCCATCAGCAGGGCGACCTCCAGGTAAAGCCGGGTGCCGAGCACCAGGTCCAGCAGGATAACCAGGGCGATGCCATTGATGTACAGGGTATCCAGGGCGAGGATGCGGTCGGGGGCATCCGGGCCCTGGACCAGTCGGTACACGTTCAGCAGGACTGCCACGCCAACGAGGGCCAGCGTGATGTAGAGCGCGATGGTCATCATCGGAACATCTCCAGCAGGGGCTTCTCGTAACGCTGGTGGATGGAGCGGATCAACTCCGCATCGTCATCCACGTCCAGGGCATGGATCAGCAGAAGAGTGCCGTCATCACTGACGTCCGCACTGACCGTGCCCGGGGTCAGGGATATGGTGCTGGCCAGGATGGTGATCCCCAGCGGGTGTTCCAGCTTGAGCGGGTAGGAAACGAACGCCGACCGTGGCTGTCGCGGGCTGAGAATCAGGATGGTGACAGTTACGCTTGCCACCACAATGTCATACAGCACCACGACCAGGTAGCGCACCAGTACCCAGGGCTTTTGCATGCGTGGGCTGTCGGGCCAGAATTGGCGGGTGATCTGGGGAATCACGATACCCAGGATCAGTCCCATGACGACACTGGCCCCGGTCACACCATCGGCCAGGAACTGCCAGACAATAAACAGCGCAACCGACAGCCAGGGTTGCGGAAAACCAAAACGTGCAGCTGTCATTATTCGTCCTCCCCGACCATAGCAGTGTCCAGGATGCTCGTGTAGGCGGATGTGTCCCGCAACTGCTCGGCGGCGGCATCGGTATAGTCACTGAGCGGCCCGGCGCCGAACACGATCACAACGCTCATGGCAACCAGTGCACCTGCGCCTACGGTGTGGGGAAAGTTCAGTCGTTCCGGTTGATCAATGTGACCGTCCACGTTGCGCCAGAAAACGATACTCCCCGCCCGGCTGTAGGCGACCAGCGACAGGAAGCCGGCGAACAGGATAACCGCCCAGAGTGCTGCCATTTGAAGCCCGGGAACCGCGGCACTCATGATCAGCAGTTTGGCAAAGAACCCGCTCAGGGGAGGTAGCCCCGCCGCTGAAACAGCGCCCAGCATGAACATGACACTGATAAACGTGCGGTTACGCATCCGGGGGGCTGTGACGATCTTGTCGCCCGCGGAACCCCGCTGGCCGGCGATCAGGTCCACCACCAGGAACAGCCCCGCGGCCACCCAGGTGGTGTGCACCATATAGAACAGGGCCGATGACAGGCCTTCTTTGCTGACCAGGGAAAAGGCCGCCAGAATGGTGCCTACCGATACCACTACCTGCCAGGCCACCATGGTACGAAGCCCACCGGAGCCCATCATCCCGATCACGCCTACAATCATGGTCAGCAGGGCCAGTGGGAACACCCAGTCCATACCCAGGTTGGCCAGCGCCCCGGCATTTTCGCCGAAAAGCAGGGTATAGACGCGGATAATGGCGTAGACGCCCACTTTGGTCATGACCGCGAACAGTGCTGCCACGGGGGCAGTGGCGCTGGCGTAGGCCCGGGGTAGCCAGAAGGTCAGGGGCAGCAGGGCCGCCTTGAGGGCGAATACCACCAGCAGGATCATGCCGCCGGCCTCAACCAGGGGCAGGTCCGCGGCCCCAAGCTCCGGAATGATCCGGGCCAGGTCTGCCATATTGAGCGTGCCGGTAACGCTGTAGATCATCCCCACGCTGATCAGGAACAGCGCAGAACCTGCCAGGTTCAGGACCACATAGTGCAGGCTGGGAACCGTGCGTGCAGTACCCTCGCCATGGAGCAACAGGCCGTAGGATGCGATCAGCAAAACCTCGAATGCAACAAACAGGTTGAACAGGTCGCCAGTCAGGAAGGCTATGTTCAGCCCCATCAGCTGGAACAGGAAAAGGGCGTGGAACTGGCGGCTGCTGACATCGGTCCGCCCCAGTGAGAACAGGTGGCAGAATAGGGCCAGCAGGGCAGTAATGAACAGCATCAATGCCGCCAGTCGGTCCAGCACCAGCACAATACCGAACGGTGGTGCCCAGTTGCCAAAGGCGTAGGCCCGATAGCTGCCGTCATCGGCCAACATCAGCAGGATCACGGTGCTGACCAGCAGCAGGCCAGTGGTGGCCAGGCCCAGGGTTCGGCGCAGACTCAGTGGAGCGTACCCCATGAAGACCTGCAGGAAGCCGCCAATCAGGGGGATCAGGACAGGCGCAGTAAGCCAGTGATTCATTGGCCGGTCTCCTCCCGGGGTTGCTCGATACTCTGGTGATCTTCGGGTTCCTCTCTCGGGATATTGCCATCCACATGGTCATCCCCGGTATCTGCCCGGGAGCGGAGCGACAACACCACCACGAACGCCGTCATGGCAAAGCCGATAACAATGGCGGTCAGTACCAGGGCCTGGGGCAGCGGGTCCGAGTAGGTGTCTGTACTGCCGATGATGGGCTGGCCGCCAGTCATCAGGCGCCCGGTGGAGAACAGGAACAGATTGACGCCGTAGGACAGCAGGGTCAGCCCCACCACCACCGGAAATGTCCGGGCACGGAGTACCAGGTAGACGCCGGAGAAGGTGAGTGACCCGATAATGAGAGCGAAGGCGAGTTCCATAGTTATGACTCCTTCCGTGCTTCAGTACGGGTCAGCGGCCGGCCGGCAGGGGTCAGCTTGCCGAGACTGACCAGGGCCAGCAGGGTGGCACCGACGACGGTCAGGTAGACGCCCAGATCAAACACCAGGGCGGAGGCCACTTCGAACTTGCCCACCACCGGCCATTCCAGGTAGGTGAATGTGCTGGTGAGGAAGGGGTAGCCATAAGCCAGGCTGCCGGCACCGGCTATGGTGGCGAAGAGCAGCCCCAGTGCAATGACATTGTGGTAGCGCATGGTAATTCGCGCCTGCGTCCAGTTGACACCACTGGCAATGTACTGGATCAGCAGGGCCACTGCGGTTATCAGCCCGGCGATAAAGCCACCACCGGGCAGGTTGTGGCCCCGAAGGAAGATATATACCGACACCATCAGTGCCAGTGGCAGCAGGGGACGCGACATCTGCTTGAGCATGGTGGGATGTGCGTCAAATGCCCAGGGGTGGCCCTGGCCATCAGTGGGGGGAGCCGACAGCTGACGGTTGCGCAGCATGGCGAAGATGCCCAGCGCAGCGATGGCCAGCACCGTGATTTCACCAAGGGTATCAAAGCCCCGGAAGTCCACCAGGATCACGTTGACCACGTTGGTGCCGCCTCCGCCCGGTTTACTGTTCTGCAGGAAATAATCGGAGATGGAGCTGAATGGACTGGTCAGCATGGAGAGGGTGACCAGGGTCATGCCCACGCCGGCAACGCCAGCGATGGCCAGGTCGCGGGTTCGGCGTCCCGCCGAGGCTTCCGTCGGCGTCCAGGAGGGGAGGTAGTAGAGGGCCAGCATCAACAGGATGATGGTCACCACTTCCACCGAAATCTGGGTCATGGCCAGGTCCGGGGCGGATAGCCGGGCAAAGGTCAGCGACACCAGCAGGCCGACCACACTGAGCATAATCAGCGAGGTCAGTCGCTCCCGGTGGAGATACACAGTGCCCAGTGTGCAGAAGATCAGGATAGCGGCACCCACGGCCGTCGGAGGGTCGATGGCCGTCAGGC
>Ga0098066_1000464_pt1 | contig 11386 bp, 9 predicted proteins | sample 25BtaG_FD_76332 | JGI IMG/M metagenome (GOLD analysis project Ga0098066, IMG submission 76332) | Marine viral communities from Cariaco Basin, Caribbean Sea - 25B_WHOI_OMZ_CsCl | ecosystem: Environmental > Aquatic > Marine > Oceanic | place: Caribbean Sea: Cariaco Basin | collected 2014-11-08
AGGTAGGCAACCGTGGCGGGTGCTGGGTCGGTCGCGAACGTCTCGGCCGTGATGCCGTGCGTCGGCGTGAGCCAGGAGGCGTGAAGTTCTAGCTCACCCGCAATCGCGCCGTGCGCACCACTCGCCCAGAAGGCCTGTTCTTGCGACGTGGGTGCCAGACGAGCTGCCTCGGCAAGCACCCGCGCATACTCCCTCAAGTAAAGGGCGTCTTGCGCGAGATAGAACAGGAACTGCTCCCGTTTCAGCGTGCCATCAGCCAGGCCACGAATGAATGGCAGCTCGTCTATTCCGCGTCGCACGTCTGCCACGCCCTCCCACCACTTCGCGGCGATCTCGTCGGCGCTGGGGCGAGTGTCAAGGCCACCACGTTCCCAGAGACCGGCGAAGTGATTGATCGGACCATGCCCTTGCCCCACAGCAAGCGCCTCGCCTGCCGAGATTGACTCGCGTAGCCACGCGCGGGCAGAGTGAACTACTTCAGGCCACGCTTTGCCGTGGGCGCGCTGGGTGGCAAGAGCCGATGACAGTGAGCATCCAGTGCCGTGCGTGCTGGTGGTGTCGATGCGAGGGCCAGTGAAGTGATGAACTGTGTCGGATGCGGCGTCGACCAGTGCATCCGGAGCATCCGCCCCGCTCAGGTGCCCGCCTTTAATCAGCACAGCGGTGCCGACATCGGCCGACAGGTCTTGAGCGATATCGATCGCAATGTTCCAGTTGTCTTTTGCATCTCGCCCGGTCAAACGTTCGAGTTCGATCAGGTTCGGGGTGATGACATCGGCGAGACCGAACAGCTCGCGCAGTGCAGACTCGGCCTCGGCATCGAGCAGGCGGTCGCCGCTGGTCGCCACCATTACCGGGTCTACGACCACAACGCCCGGGCGTACCTGCGCCAACCAAGACGTGGCAACACGAATCACGTCGGTGTTCGCGAGCATCCCGATCTTGACTGCATCGATCTCAACGTCATGCGCGATGGCATCCAGCTGTGCCCGCAAGAACTCCGCAGGCGGCACATGCACAGCGCTCACGCCCTGTGTGTTCTGTGCAGTCAGAGCGGTGATTGCGGCCATCCCATATCCGCCGTTCGCGGCAATCGATTTCAGATCGGCCTGAATGCCGGCACCTCCTGAGGGGTCGCTGCCCGCGATGCTCAGCACCCGAGGGGAAGCAGTCGAAGGGCCACGCCAGCGGGCCTGAAATGCTCGAGCATCGGCAAAAGGGTCTTCTGCCGCGCACAGTGCCGAGACAAGTGCGAGCCCCACAGCGCCCGCCGCCTTCAGTGCCCCGGCGTCGTCGATCCCGATTCCCCCGATCGCTACGCAGGGCAGGGGCGACGCGTCAGCAAAAGAGCGGAATCCCTCGACCCCAAGCGCAGGGGGATGATCGGGTTTGGTCACCGTCGGGCGAATGACACCCACCCCGAGATAGTCGACTGTGCCCTCAGGTAAGGCTCGAACAGCATCAAGGTGCTCGACCGAGTTTGCCGTCAGGCCGATGAGCGCACTCTCACCCAATAGTTCGCGAGCACGCAACACCGATGCATCCGCCTGCCCCAGGTGAACGCCGTCAACGCGTGCGCCGCGCGCTCGCGCTTCGACCGCAGCATCTAGACGGTCGTTCACGACCAAAAGCGCGCGGCCGCGGATCACTCGAGAAAGCTCGAGCAGCTGGGCGACAGTCTCTTCGTGCGTCGCGTGTTTGTCGCGCAACTGAACGATACCCACGCCACCGTTGACCGCCTGGCGCACGGTTTCAAGGACACCGCGTGCGCCGCAGAGTTCGCGGTCTGTGACGAGATACAGCGAATAATCGACGTTCATGGCACGCTCACCTCGATACGCGCAACAGAGTCCAAATCGCCCGGTTCTAGCGCGGCCAGTGCATCAAGCAACGCCACCGCGAAGCTGCCGGGGCCCGCAGACTGGGCGGCTGCTCGTTCGGCTGCGATCTCATAGACCAAGCTTGCGGCTACGACCGCGCTGAGAGCGGATGCTTCGTCGCCGCGAGCCACACCCAAGAACGCTGCCATCACGGCGCCCAGCGCGCACCCTCCCCCGGTCACACGGGTTAAAAGCGCATCTCCATTAGCGACGCGCACAACGCGCTCGCCATCGGTGATCATGTCTACCGCCCCAGAGACCGCTACGACACTGCCAAAACGTTGCGCAAGGTCAAGGGCGGCATCGACCGCGGCGTCGGTGCTGTCAGTAGCATCCACCCCTCGCCCACCCGCCGACAGCCCCGCCAGCGCGAGGATCTCACTCGCATTGCCACGGATCGCAGTCGGGCGAAGCGCCACTAACTCGTGAGCCAGTGCGGTACGCACAGGCAACGCGCCAATGGCTACGGGGTCAAGCACCCACGGCACGCCAGCCTCTGTGGCCCCCGCCACCGCCTCGAGGCTCGCCGCACGCTGCTCTGGCGTGGGCGTGCCCAGATTCACTAACACCCCCGAGGCGATACCCGAGAACATCTCAGTTTCACCGACGATGTCGACCATTGCCGGCGCAGCACCAATCGCCAAGAGCACGTTCGCCGTGAAACCCGTTACAACAGAGTTCGTGATGCAGTGGGTCAGAGGTGGTTGCGCGCGCAAAGTCGTCAGCAACCGCGCGGCGGCGTCGACGAGATCGGAATCGACGAGATCGGAATCGGCAGAATGAGTACGCAGAAAATCGCTCAATGCGACATCCCTTCGCTAGTACGAACTAGATCAGGTTCGACGGGTGTGGTCTCAGCCGCCCGGTGGCGGCACCCCGTGTCACTGATCGCAGTCTAGCGAGTGCGAAAGCGTCTGCTGAAGTTACTCGCGCAGCACGGCCCCAAAACGTTCCGCCGCGACCGCAACACCCGCAAGGCGGGCCTCGGAAGCTTCAGCGGCCGTGAGCGTGCGGTCGGGAGCGCGAAAGCGCAGAGCGAAGCTCAAGCTCTTCAACCCCGCTGTCACTCCCTCACCGCGATAGTCGTCAACCAATCGCAACGACTCAAGCAGCTCACCGGCACCCTCGACGAGGGCCGCCTTCACCTCGGCCGCCGAAACTGTCACCGGTACAACCAACGACACATCTTGTGTGGCCGCAGGAAACGACGAGAGCGACTCGGCAACCACGCGGTGGCCAGCAAGCTTGAGCACGCGGTCTAGGTTGAGCTCGAGCACAACCGCCCGGGCCGGCAGGTCAGCGTCTGCGGCAATGGTCGGGTGAAGTTCGCCGAGGTAACCGACCTCTTCTCCGCGCACCAGCAACACTCCCGCGCGGCCGGGGTGCAACGCGGCGCGCTGGCCCTGTGTGACGTCGATCTCGACACCGGATGCCACGGCCACAACTCGCACTGCATCGAGTGCTTCGCTGAGGCCGGCAGGTTCGGCGGCGCGCCCCGGCTGACGGGAACTGACGTTACCCGTCAGCAATGCCGCAACGAAGTGTGGTTGTGCTGGGATCGATGCCTCAAGCTGGGCCAGCACCTCACCGGATGGGCGCACGCCCAAGGGCGGCACATCGTCTGTGCCGTAGGTCACGTTCGGTTCCGGAAGAAAAACCGTGCCCATTTCGAAGATAGCCAGATCAACCATGCCCCGCGAAATGTTGCGGTGCGCGGTGGACAGGAGGCCAGCAATCAGCGAACGACGCAGGAACGGGGCCTGGCCGTCAAGGGCGTTGGCGAGTCGAATGCTGGGCAGGTGCTCACCTGTGGCCGAACCGTGCAGATCGTTGTGCGCCTCGGTGGTGAACGGGAAGCTCGGGGTCTCAACGAAGCCGGCGGCCGCCAGCGCGTTGACAACGCGGCGTCGCCCCCGCTGCTGGGGTGTGAGCCCACGACCCGACGGCGGCGTGGGCAACACCGAAGGAATGCGGTCGAGGCCGTGAATACGAGCGACCTCTTCGGCGAGCGTCCACTTATCGGTCAAATCGGGACGCCATGAGGGAGGAATGACGTGCCAGCCGCCATCTACCTGCGTGAGCTCCGCGCCAATGGTTTCGAGGGCACCAGTGATCTCTGTCTCGGAGTAGTCAACGCCGACAAGACCCGGAACGAAGCCGCGTGGTAGCTCCACTCCTGGAATAACGACCTCAGCGAAAACCGCGCCGCCAAGATCGTCGTAGCGGCCACCCGCATATTCGACCATAAGATCCGCAACGCGGCGAGCCGCCACGAACGGAATCAGCGGGTCGACACCGCGCTCGAAGCGTTTTGAAGCCTCACTGGGCAGACGATGGCGCCGCGCCGAACGCGCAATCGTAATCGGATCGAAAATCGCCGCCTCGATCAGCACATTTCGGGTCGTCTCGCTCATTTCGGTCGTGCCGCCACCCATGACACCGGCGATACCAATCGGGCCAGATTCGTCGGTGATCAGCAAGTCTTCGACGTGCAAAGCGCGCACCTGGCCATCGAGCGTTTCGATCTTCTCGCCCTCCGTAGCTCTGCGCACGGTGATCCCACCAGAGAGCTTGTCGAGGTCATACCCATGAATCGGGTTGCCAAGTTCGAGCATCACGTAGTTTGTGATGTCAATTAGAACGCCGAGCGACCGCATGCCCGCGAGAGTAAGTCGCGCAACCATCCACGGCGGCGTCGGGCGCGACGGATCGACGTCGCGCACAGTGCGCGCCACGAACTCACTGGCACCATCGTTGCCGCGAATAGGAGCGCGGTCATCGACTGAGATAGGGAATCCGTTGCCGGGAGCAAGCTCGCTGAAATCACGGTCGGCCGGGTCGCGGAACGCAGCACCCGTTGCGTGCGAGTATTCACGCGCGACGCCGCGAAGCGAGAATGCGTAGCCGCGGTCGGGCGTCACGTTGATCTCGACGGCAACGTCATCAAGCCCCAGCAGAGCAATCGCATCGGTGCCCACGGGCGCGTCTACGCCGAGGTCGGCAAGAACGATGATGCCGTTGTGTTCATCTCCCAGCCCTAGCTCGCGCGCCGAGGCCATCATTCCGTCGGACACATGACCGTAGGTTTTGCGGGCAGCGATAGGGAACGGACCGGGCAGCACCGCGCCCGGCAACGTAGCGACAACCTTGTCACCAACGGCGAAGTTCGACGCGCCACAAACGATGCCGCGCATGCCCCCGTTCTCGGAGCCCACGTTGACCTGGCACCAGCGAATGGTTTTGCCGTTGGACTGCGGCTCTTCGTCAAACGAGACCACTTCACCCACGACGACCGGGCCAGAGACGTCGAATCGGTGCACGTCTTCTTCTTCGAAACCGACAGACACCAACGATGCGAGCACGTCTTCTGGCGTAGCATCCGGTGCTACCTCAACGTACTCACGCAACCACGAAAGCGGGACGCGCATCACACCACCATCCCGAACTGTTCGCTGAAACGTACATCGCCCTCGGCCATATCGCGCATATCTTTCACATCGCTACGGAACATGAGCCCGCGCTCGACCCCGATTCCGAAAGCGAAACCGCTGTACTCTTCTGGATCAATCCCTGCTGCGCGCAACACATTCGGGTTGACCATGCCACACCCACCCCACTCAATCCAGCGCGCTCCGCCCTTAAAGGTCGGATGCCACAGGTCAAACTCCGCCGAAGGCTCAGTGAAGGGGAAGTAGTTCGTGCGCAGTCGTGTCGTCGCCTCCGCACCGAAAAGTTGCTTTGCGAGGTGGTCCAAGGTGCCCTTCAGGTGCGCCATCGTGATTCCCTTGTCAACGACAAGGCCCTCGACCTGGGTGAAGACGGGCAGGTGCGTGGCATCGAACTCATCGGTACGGTACACGCGGCCTGGGCACAGCACATAGATCGGCACCTCGCGCTCAAGCATTGAACGTACCTGCACCGGGCTCGTGTGCGTGCGCATCACCAGGTGGCGGTCGACCGGATCAACGAAGAAAGTGTCTTGCATCTGCCGCGCCGGGTGATCGACGTCGAAGTTCAACGCATCGAAGTTGAACCACTCGTGCTCAAGCTCGGGGCCTTCGGCGATCTCCCACCCCATGCCCACGAAGATGTCAGAGATTTGGTCTTGCAACAGGGTCAGCGGGTGCCGCGCGCCCACGCGAGCACGAGAGGCGACAGCCGTGATGTCGACGCGCTCTGCTTCGAGGCGGGCTGCCGTCTCTGCCGCCGCGAGCTGCTCTTCGCGGGCTGCCAGGGCCTGGGTGACGCGACCTCGGCCCTGTCCGACGAGCTTGCCAAAAGTGGCCTTATGCTCGGGCGCTACCTGTCGCATCGACGCATTGAGCACCGCCAGCGGCGAACCATCTGCAACGTGCGCTGCGCGGACAGCCTTTAGGTCGGCGGTGTCAGCAGCGGTATCTATGGCAGTAAGTGCCGCAGCAACAGCGGCTTCGACCGCTTCGGGGGTGATTTCAGGAACGTCAGACACGAGACATGAGTCTACCGGCGCGAGAGCGCTGCTCGTTCAGCCCATCCGACGCGGTCCCGCCGGTAGACGTCGTCCTACCGTCTACGTTTGCGTTCCGGACGCTGCGCGACGAGGAGTTCAGTGTCGGTGCCTTCGTGCATCACAGCTTCAGCATCTACCTGAAGCGCCTTGACCTTTGGCGAGTGCCGGGTCTTCACCTCAACCCACTTCGCGACGCCCGACAAGATCAAGCACATGATGATGTAAATGCCACCGATAACGAATGCCGACTGCAAGATCGGTCGTCCCTGTTGCGAGCTGAGCAACTTCGCGTAGTACAGCAATTCGGGATACGTAATGATGAACCCGAGAGCAGTGTCTTTCATCGTGACAACAAGCTGAGCCACAATAACCGGCAGCATGGCGCGCACGGCCTGAGGGAAGAGAATGAGGCGCATCACGCCGCTCTTTCGCAAGCCGATCGCGAAACCAGCTTCTCGCTGTCCTCGCGGTAGCGATTCGATCCCGGCACGTAGCACTTCAGCGAGCACCGACCCGTTGTATGCCATCAGCGCGAGTACCACCGCCCAATAGGCGTCCATCTTCACGCCGACCACGGGCAGCCCGTAATACAGCAACATCATGAGCACCAGCACAGGCACCGCTCGGAACAGTTCTGTGATCGCCGTCACCGGTATGCGCACCCAGGCGTGGTCAGAAAGTCGACCGATGGCCAAAACAAAACCAAGCGTGATGCTCAGCACGGCTGCAAGAGCAAACGCCGAGAGAGTGGCTCCGAGCGCCTTAAAAATACCCGTCCACACGTTAGAAAACGTGAAGACGTACCATTTTTCGGCGCTGAACTGGCCCGTGATCGTCATGCGATACACGACGAAACCCACGGCTGCGAGCACCACGAGAATGGTGACCACGGCGAGAACGCGGTTGCGTGCGATAGCCCGTGGGCCAGGCACGTCATAGAGCACGGAAGTCATCGTGCGATCCTCCATCGGTTCTCAAGTCTGTTCTGCGCCCAGCTCATCAGCAACACCAGAACCACGAAGACCAGTGCTACCCACAACAAAACTTCCATTGGGTTGCCCGGGCGGTCTGCCGCGTCATTAACGGTGGCACGCAACGCCGCGAGTTCAGAGACGGCAAAGCCAGCAGCTACCGTGGTGTTTTTCAACAAAGCGATGAACACGCTCATCATTGGTGGCACCACCGAGCGGAAAGCCTGCGGCAGGATCACCAGAGTCATGACCTGCCCAAAAGGCAAGCCAATCGCGCGGGCAGCTTCGGCCTGACCCACTGGAACAGTGTTGATACCGGCGCGCAACACTTCGGCGACATACGTAGCCGTATAGATACCGATCGCCAGGATGCCGAGCATCGTGTTTGACAGGTCGGGCAATCCCAGCTGTGGGTAGCCAAAAACGAAGAAGAAGAAGACCAGCGTGAGCGGAGTATTACGCACGAGGTTGACATAAACGGTACCGACGCCGCGTGCGATAGGAACCGGTGAGACACGCATGGCGCCCACAATGATTCCCAGCACGAGGGCGATGACCCCACCCGCGAAGAAGACCAGCAACGTATTGCTGAGTGCCTCCGCCCACAGGTCGAGGTTGCCGAAGATGACGTCCACGTCACCCTCCCCTTCTTCAGTCAGTAGTAGTGGCCGCTCTTACGAGCGGCCACTACTAGGCAATTAGTACGCGTCGACCTTCGGCTGGTCAACGACGATGCCCGAAGAACCGAGGTTCTTGTCGAAGATCGCCTGCCAAATGTCGCCACCGTCGGTGAACAGTTCGTTGATGTGTGCGCGCAGTGCATCGTCGCCCTTGGCGAGACCGACTCCGTAGCGTTCCTCGGTGAACAGAGGACCGGTCACCTTTAGCTCATCGGGGTACTGAGCCGCGTACCCAATCAGAATCGCCTGGTCCGTGGTGACGGCGTCAACCTTGCCGTTGAGCAGGTCTTCGACACATGCGGAGTACAGGTCGTACTCCTGAGTCTTGATCTCAGGGAAGTTGGCCTTGATGTTCTGAATCGGAGTCGAGCCCGTCGCCGAGCACACCGTCTTGCCGTTGAAGTCCTCGAGCGCGGTGGCGTCGGGAGCATCAGCAGCGACAAGCAGGCCCTGACCGGTGATGAAGTACGGGCCAGCGAAGTCGATCTGTTCCTTGCGCTTATCGTTGATCGAGTACGTGCCCACGTAGTAGTCCACGTCGCTGTTAATGATCGCCTGCTCGCGGTTGGCCGAAGCGATCGGCATGAACTCGATCTGGTCTTCGCTAAAGCCGAGCGAAGCCGCAATCCACCGTGCGATATCAACGTCGAAGCCCGTGCGCTCGCCCGAGGTTACGTCAAGGAACCCGAGACCAGGCTGGTCTTCTTTCACACCAATCACGACTCCGCCGCGCTTGGTCATTGTGTCGAAAGTGGGGCTTCCCTCGAGCGAAACGTCATTTGCTACTTCGAACCAGGTGCCGGCGTCTTCTCCGGTGTCACCCTCGTCGGGGCTGGTTCCCGGGCTGGCCGGCGTGCCGCTGTTACAGGCCGTGAGGGCAAGCAGGGCCGCCGCAGCGATCCCAATTCCCGCCAGAGTGCGTGTGCGTCGCATGTGCGTCTCCTTTGATGGTTGATTGCAGGATGGTCATTGCATCTGAGTGGCGTGGGTGGGGCCTGCTCAGTGAGTGAGAAGTTTCGAAAGGAAGTCTGTGGCGCGAGCGCTCTTCGGGTTCGTGAAAAACTCTTCCGGAGTCGCTTCTTCGACAATCTGGCCGTCGGCCATGAAAACAACCCGATCAGCTGCCTTACGTGCGAAGCCCATCTCGTGTGTCACGACAATCATCGTCATGCCTTCTTTCGCGAGTCCGATCATGACGTCGAGAACCTCGTTGATCATCTCGGGATCGAGAGCACTCGTGGGCTCGTCAAAGAGCATCACCTTCGGTTGCATGGCAAGAGCGCGCGCGATTGCCACACGCTGTTGCTGACCGCCCGAAAGCTGTGCGGGCAACTTGGATGCCTGCTTTTCTACTCCGACGCGCTCGAGCAGAGCCATCGCCTGTTTCTCGGCCTCGGCTTTTTTGAGACCCCGCACCTTGATGGGGCCAAGCGTGACGTTCTCAAGGATCGTCAGGTGAGCGAAAAGGTTGAACGACTGAAAAACCATGCCGACGTCGGCGCGAAGATTCGCCAGACCTCGTCCTTCGGCGGGAAGGTCCTGGCCGTCGATCGAAATCGAACCGCTGGTTATGGTTTCAAGGCGGTTGATGGTTCGACACAGCGTCGACTTACCAGAGCCTGAAGGCCCGATCACAACCACAACCTCGCCGGAATTAACCGTCAGGTTGATGTCTGTGAGCGCCTGGAAGTCGCCATAGTGTTTCTGAACGTTATCGACCACCACAAGGGGTGCACCGCTTTGTGCCATGCACCCAACCTAGGGATCACGCTCACGCGAAGCGAGCTAGACCCACCGCAGTTACCGAGATGTGATCGAACGAAATACCGCTGTGTCAATCAGTACGGTGATTCCGACGCTGGGCAAAGGCAGTTTCGTACAAACAGACGCTGGCCGCGGTGGCCAGGTTGAGCGACTCGGCTCGACCATAGATGGGCAGACGAAGCACGCGGTCTGCGAGCGCGAGCGCTGAATCTTCCAACCCGCGAGCCTCGTTTCCGAACAGCCAGGCTGTGGGCCCCGCGAGAGCGCCTTCGGCGCGCGCTTCGAGAAGATCGTTGCCCTTGATATCCGCTGCAACGATCTCAAGGCCGGCTGCTCTGGCTTGGTCAACAACTTCATCGAGCTCTGCGGCCACAGCAACCGGTAGGTGAAAGAGCGAACCTGTGGTCGAACGCACCACTTTCGGGTTGTACGGATCAACGGTGCGCCCGGTAAGCACCACAGCATCGGCTCCCGCGGCGTCGGCCGCCCGGATGATTGTGCCCAGGTTGCCGGGGTCGCGTACCTCCTGGCAGATGGCAACAAGCTTCGGGCGTGCAGCAAAAATATCACTTAGCCTGGAGGATGCCTGGCGCACGACCGCGACAAGACCTTGCGGACTCACGGTGTCTGCCATCGCGTTGAGTACGTGTTCGGTTACATACTCAACCTCGAGTCCGATCTCATCGGCTGCTGCCCGAAGATCAGGATGCTTCTCCCAGCCGGTCGGCGTCGCGAAAAGCTCCACGATGCCGTCGGGCCTATATGCGAGCGCCTCACGCACAGCCTGCGGGCCCTCCAAAAGGAAAAGACCGGTCTCGGAACGCGCACTACGTTTGGTCAGTTTGGCAACGGCGCGAACACGCGGCGACCGGGGGTTTTCCAGCACGATCTCAGTCTAGGCATTGCTACTGCTGCAAGCTCGAAGGCAAGAGGGCGCGGCGAGCGACTCGTTGAGAATGCAGAACGGCGCCCTCCCGGTTGGGAGGGCGCCGTTCGACACGTGGAACGCTTAGGCAGAAGCCTTCGGTGCGTTGACGTCAGTAGGCAGAGCAGCCTTCGCGGTCTGAACGAGCGACGCGAAAGTCGCCGCGTCGTTCACTGCGAGCTCGGCAAGCATACGACGGTCAACCTGCACACCAGCAAGGCCGAGACCCTGGATGAGACGGTTGTAAGTCATGCCGTTCTGACGCGCTGCCGCGTTGATGCGCTGGATCCAAAGGCGACGGAAGTCACCCTTGCGCTTGCGACGGTCACGGTACGAGTAGACGAGCGAGTGAATGACCTGCTCTTTGGCCTTACGGTACAGGCGCGAACGCTGACCGCGGTAACCCTTGGCGCGCTCAAGAATAACGCGACGCTTTTTGTGGGCGTTTACAGCCCGCTTGACTCTTGCCATTTTTCTGTATTCCTATTCGTGCGTTCTAGCGCTCAGCCGCGACCGAGAAGCTTCATTGCGACCTTGGCGTCGGCCGGCGACAGCAGCTGGTCCTGGTTCAAACGACGGGTGCGTCGGCTCGACTTGTGCTCGAGGTTGTGACGCATACCAGCCTGCTGCTTCTTCAGCTTGCCGCTGCCGGTGATCTTGAAGCGCTTCTTAGCACC
>Ga0098066_1000466_pt1 | contig 11351 bp, 36 predicted proteins | sample 25BtaG_FD_76332 | JGI IMG/M metagenome (GOLD analysis project Ga0098066, IMG submission 76332) | Marine viral communities from Cariaco Basin, Caribbean Sea - 25B_WHOI_OMZ_CsCl | ecosystem: Environmental > Aquatic > Marine > Oceanic | place: Caribbean Sea: Cariaco Basin | collected 2014-11-08
CCTCCTAACTTATAACTTCTTTAACTTTTCCACACTTTCTACACTTGAAGTTCTTTTTAAATTTTCCATTACCTACATTTATTGCTCCGCCAAGCGGATACCAATCGTGCATACATCCAAATAATCCCATTTTAAATCACCTTTCCTTCTCCCTCATCAACGGATTTAAAAACAAATTAGCATAGAACACAATACCTAGAATTATGCCAAACATAAGCTGTTGGGCTAATGTCATATATAGGGTTTTTTGCATTTTATTTATATAAACCTTTCTATATCGCGGCCATAGCATTAACCAATTCCTCCTCCCTTTGCAGCTTCTTCCAAGCTCTTAGATATTGAAATGTTGTTTCCAACTTCTTGTGGCCTATAATATCAGCAACTAATAAAACATCATGGTTAGACTTCTCATAAAGTTTCGTTAAGTGCCAATGTCTGATTGTGTGGGTGGAGATTCTGTATAACTTATTGCCATGTTTTTGAGTATAATAGGAATCTGTAAGCCCATGTTTTTCCCTAAACATCTTTACATACCATCCTATGCTGCTTCTTTGTATGTGATTGTGGCCTCCATTGTATCTATAACTATACTTAGTACTAAACATAAAGCCATCTCTGATATTATGTTTGTTCACATAGTCATATAACTCCTTTACAAGAAAGCTCGGGACAATCCTTGTGTGTACCCTGTGGCTTTTCTCTAACGGAAACACCAATTTATTTCCCTGTAGATTCTCTCTCTTTAAGGTTACTACTTCTCCCACCCTGAGTCCCATAAATATGAGGATATGAAAGATAAGTTTAATTTGCTCTGATTGTTTGTTTATAAACTCCAATAATAACCTTATCTCTGAATCCGACATAAATTTCTTGTAGCCAGTTAAATTTGGCATTTTATTGACGTAAATACCTCCTGATTTATAAATTATTTACTCTTGAGTCGTAAACTACTATATAATCTATATAAAAGAACTAGCTTTTAAAAATTAAGGCCTACTAGCCTCTTCACCCCTCTGTTTATGCTTATGGCTGTACTGCCAATAACTTTTCTTTAACTCTTTTTAATGCTAAAATATGAATGTGAGATGGTCCTTTAGGGCATAGGCCCGTAGTGTTATGGATTGTTTCTTTTTTAATCCTATCTACAAATTGTTTCCAAGCATATGTAACTACTGCACTTTTAGATTTTCCCCTTAACTGGGGCATCTTATCATATACTTCTATAAATTCGTCTGTTAAATTATTTCCACTTAAAGTAATACTATGTCTTTCCACCATCTTTATCACCTATACAATTATATAATTAACTAAGTATTTAATACTTTCGTTTTTTAGTTACAACTCTTTAGTTAAAATAATTCAAAAAGTATATTCTCTAGTATATATTTTCCCTATTGAAAATAAATAATAAACCAAAAAATATATAAATAAGTGATTCCCTAATTAACTAATAAATTAATAGAATGAGGTGTTTAAATGGTAACTGTAAACATTGATGAAAAACTTTGGAAAGAATTTATGAAACAGAGTATAGACTTAGGTAAATCTGCTTCTGGTAGAATTTCAGATTATATGAAAAAAGAGCTAAAAAAAGGTGACACAAAATCCCAACAACAAGAACAGGGAGCTACATAGATTCAAGACACATTCCCCCTTGCTGTACAAATGATGACGGAACTATTCGTTGTAAAAAAGGAAGGGAATGTAGCCTATGGGCATCATGCCAATTCACAACACACGTAGGGAGGCACAGAAAAGAATGGAAATGTTAAAATTGATTGAAAGGGTTGACACATTAGCAGACTTAATACATGACTTGGCAGAAAGGGTTAGAATTCTGGAAAACAAACTTGTAAAGATTAATCTTTTGGAGGTACAGGTTAGGGAGTTGCAAGGTAAAATATATGGAGTTGAGTTGGAATGAACATAGATCAATTAATACAGGTGTATTTGAGTGGGAAAGCAAGTACAAAAAGTAAAAAACAACTAAATTTCGCTTTAGACATGATATTCGAAGGGGTTATTTCTCTGCTTTATTACACATTACAAAATAACCCTAGTTTACTGCCGCTTAAAAAGAAAGATATGATGGTGTTGCACTTTAAAAGTATGACACTAAGTAAGAAGTTATGGTGGTATAATAACTTCTTAGAGAAGATCACGGAGTTGAGAGAATGTTAGCAACCATAGCATTAACAAATAGGGAAAAAGACGAAAGGTTATGCCCTGTAACTAAAGAAGTAGTACAAAGAGCCTATTGTTGTAGTTTTAACTTGGGTAAGGGTTGTAGGGATTTAAAGGGGTGTTGGCAGTGACCTTCATTTCCTGTGGAACTTTCAGAATCTATACAGAAAAAAAGGTATGCGTAAAGCTGTATCATACAGATGTATATGTATAGCTATACATACTAATACAATATAATATAACTATATTATATATAATATATAAAAATGGAAAAAGAAATTAAATTAAAACAAAGGTTGAATGTGACAATTAACTTGGATGTTTACCTAAGTGCCAAAAAAGCAGGAATTAACCTTTCTGAATTCATTAATAATGCCTTGGCCACTAGATTAGAACTTGATAAATTAAAGAACAGGGATAAAGTAAAGTTAATAGATGAAATAACTAATTTAAAGAAAGAAAGAGAAAAGATAACTTCTAATATTATAGAAAAGGAAATAATCCTAAAGACAGTTGAAGATAAAGAACGTAAGGTAGAACAAGAAGAACTAAAGAAAGCAGAAAGAGTTCTAAAGGGTTTAAAAGCAAACAACCCATTGAGGGATTTATAATGGAATTAACACTCTTTTTTAGTGAGAGAAGCAAACAATATTATTATGTTGGGGATGTTGTTTGTGATGGATGTAAAAATTTGGTTTCTAAGATTGTTGTAATTGATTTATCTTATTTCGAAAAGGGAAGAAATTTTGGTATTAATTATTATTGTTTAAACTGCATTCACAAGATAAAGAAAAAGAAACACATTGAAGAAAGGATGATGGCTTTAATTGTAAAGAAACCACCAAAAGAATCAATTCCTGTTTTTATAAGGCCTAAACCCTTAACAGATTTTAAAGGTAGCATATCTTGCGTTCAAGCATCGGAACAAGATAAAGCTGCAGCTGAAGATGTAGATAAAAGAAGATGTAAAGTATCATTCAACCCAAACCGCAACAAGATGCCAGAATATGGAGAATCATTAAAACAATTAGAAAAGAAAGATGAGGAGTTTTCTAAGGATTTAAAAAAGGAAACACAGATTGATGAACAACTACACAGGATGTTGTTTGATTCTAAACCAGTTTTACAACACGAAGAAACCAAGAAGCTGAAATAAAATGCTAGTCCAAACCTCTATTCAAGCCTACCATGAAATCAAACCAACACTAGGCAAGAGACAAAAGGAAATTCTAGCCCTTTTTAAAGAAAACACAGCATTAACAGATCAAGAAATATCTCGCATACTTAGAAAGCCAATCAACTGCATAACCCCAAGAAGGGGGGAATTAGTAAAATTAGGCTTGGTAGTACGCATGGCAGTTGTAAAGAGCCAATACACCAATAAGAATGTTAGTTTGTGGTCTTTAAAATGAAAGAACCACTACACCCAAGAAGTGATGAAGAATGGGGAACATCCTTTTTAGTGTTTCTCATAATAATAACTGGAGCAGTTGTTTTAACTGTATTCCTTTATTGGGTGTTTAGTTTATGAAAGCAAAGAGGTAGAAGAAGATGGACTTTGTAAAACATTTACTGTTAGTTGTATTATATGCAACTTCAGCAGTAGTATATGCTAGTGCATTTAACACAAAACAATGGTGGTTAGCAGGGAGTAGCGCAACCATTTTTGTTATTTGTTATGTATTCTTGATAGTTGACAATGATCGAAACCAAAAAGGGAGAAGATGAAACAAAACAAACCAAGAGTACAACTAACCCTTTTAGAGGTTATTATAATCGTTGCAATGGCTATGTCACTAGTTGGTGTGGTGTTTTGGATAGATAGTTTATGGTGATAAAATGAATGCGAAAGGTTGGTGGTGGATCGTGGCTTAGAATCCTTGGAGACCCAACTTTTAATTCCAACCTCGCAAGATTCATTTTGTTAAAGGAGAATGAAAGCAAAAACAACAATAAAGGTAATGTGTCCACGTTGTAGAAAGTTTATTCCAGTGGATATTAGTTATGATGATGAGGTGGAAGGATGAATTTTAAATGTAATGACTGTGAAGTTGTTTTTACTGTAGATTCGTTTACTGGTAAGTATACTTTGAACACAGAAAAACAAGTATGTTGTCCAATATGTCAGTCTACTGTTTCCCTTTTTTTCAAAGAGGCAAAGAAATGACATACTCCCAAATAAATCCGACTAAAGTCGGGGGTTTTCATATAATGCAACAAAAATTAGTAAAAAACAAAGAAATTGAGTATCATTCAGAATTTAAGAACGATCTTAGTGATACAGAACAACATATTAGATTATCTGATGGTTGCTTTAGAGATTGTTGGAATTGTTATGCTCCTACTAAGAAAGTATGGTATATTCCACCAAACATTGTTAGAAACAAAGTTGTATTTTATGATATGAATTTTCTTTGGGCTTATCCTAATCCACTTACAGCTATCAAACAATTAGGAAAAGTTAGAGTTAATGGTAAGGTAGTTTACTATGATTTTTGGTGCGGGATTGATTTTACATTATTAACTCCTGAAATAACTAAAGCATTGAAAGAAGCGAGGTTTGGAAGATTCAATAACAAAAGGAATTATGTTAGAGGTTTGAGGTTTGCTTGGGATAGATCGATCAAAGAGCAAGAGAGAATCTGGAATGTATTTAGAATGTTAGATGAAGCAGGATATAATAGAAAAAACCATCAATGTTTTATGTTAGTTAATGGCAAGATTCCATTTAAAGAATGTACTAAAAAGCTTCAAGTATTAATGCACGAACATATACAAGTATGTGACTGTTGGTATGACAAACAAAAAAGAGGAAGTGTTGATCCTATGTTTTCTTGGAAAGATTATGAGTGTAAAATATTTGGTCATTTATGTAGAGATCACAACGAGATAATACAAGGTAAAGGTAAACATAGAGAATATTTAAATAAACCATGCGAGGTGAGTTTGCAATCTTAGAAGAACTTAGGGATATAAATATTAGGATTAAAAAGTTAGAAGAACATTTAATCCCACAAAAGAGGTTGAAGAAGGATGAAGAAGATTAAATAAGGGGTTATTGAGATGGTAAAGAGAATAATCAAAGAAAGTTTAATTGAAGCACGATTCTGTGACTTATGTAATAAGCGTATTCCCAAACGTAACCATAGAAGTGGAGTCACAGAATATTGTATATGGTGTAGAAAGGATTGTTGTTATGAATGTCAAATTCAATTAAGAAAAAAGATTAAAGTAGGTACTTATCATTATACAACTGTTACTTATGGGGTTATATGTAAGAAGTGTTGTAAGAGACTTAAGATACCAATAACAGAGATAAACAAATGAAACAAAACAAATGCAAAAAACCTAAAGAAGAGATAGCAGGGCAAGATGAGATTGTCGCTACCATGTAAATATGATGATGAGGTGGAGGAATGAACAAAAAAGAAAAAATAAACAAAAACTTTTGGATAGTAGTTCAGCATTCAGTTTTTCTAGTACCAATATATTATGTGTTAAGGTACTTTCAAAAGGATTTGATTAGGTGGGGAGCAGAAGATTTTATGATATACTTTATGAATTGGATACTATCTAATCTAGCAATCGGTCTTATAATTGGGTTTGCTGTTTTGTTGTCTATAGTGAGATGGTACGAATGAAACAAAACAAATGCCCTAAGTGTAAACATGGGTACTTCACAACATGGAAGCATTGGGATGATGCAATTGTAGAGTTTTGCGATGTATGTGATTATAAGGTGTATAAACATGGAGGAGAAAAGTGAGGGTAAGTGTACTATTAACTGGAGTGTTTGACGTATTGTTTTGTTTGTTTACTGCTTTAATATTAATGGGTTTACTTTACATGGGTGTTTTTACTGGTGTTATAGCATGGGCAATTCCGTTTATGCTTGTATTGTTTATATTAATATATTATATGTATTTAATGCAAAAGGGTGTGTAAATGTGTTAATAAAACTAAGAAACTGTGATAAGATAATTGTTGAATCTGATAAACACATATATGAGTTATTTTGTGATATGGAGGGGAATATTACTTTAGAGAGGATATATAGAATATTACTTTAGAGAGGATATATAATTAGAATGAATGAAATATCTTTTGAAACAGCATATAACCTTTTGTTTATAATTAACCCAAAACAAGCAAAGTTCATTAAGAATGAACACGAGAAAGTTAATGCAAAGTACTTCGATGGAGGGCATTGTGTTGTAAGGAAAATATATGATGGGAAGGGTAACGAAAGAGGTACTTTGTATTTAGGTTAGGAGATTGATGACTAATGGTAAGGTTTACTAAATATCATGTTGGGTTGTTAAGCAGAGCTACTATTACAATAGGTTCTGGCTCAAACTTTAGGCTTACCCTGCAAGTAAAAGAAGATGATGCAATCTCACATGATATGTTAGTGATAAAGAAGGCATTGGAGGAGTACAGAATCACTTTAAAAGACGTGCAGTCTGAGAGAGTAATTAATGGTCATTTGTATAAGTATCACAATTATAGGATAGACAAAAGGAATGATTTATGTAAGTTCATTAAGTTGTGTAGGCAGAAAGTGGAAACAAATGGGTGTGCCTTAATCAGAAAATGGAGAAGTATGAAGAACAAACACCCAGAGATATATGAGAGTAAGTATCAAGCTTATTTTGATGAGCAAATGGAACAAGTTCACTAAAAAGTGAAGGAGGAATAAAATGGCAACGTTAAAAGACGAAGCAATGGCTTATGAGCCACCGCAGACATTGAACATAGCCGATTTGGATAAAATTCCAATCGACATAGAGCTGAAAGATGGCTCAGGAAAGAACAAAGACGGTGAGGATTTCACCTATAAATACGCAGAGATTGAAGGAAAACAATATAGAGTAGCAGGGAGCATTATTGGAGGTATTAAAGCATTACTCCAAAAGATGCCTAACCTAAAGCAGGTTACAGTGATAAAGCAGGGACAAGGAATGAACACTCGGTATCAGGTGATACCGTTTACTGAATAAATCACACTAACCCTATTGGCGTAGCGGTTAGACCAATGGCAGAGAGGTTTCACAGGTTGAGCTTTTAGCTGGGCTTTGCCTCCTTTTTTCCTGTCTGCTGTTGGTTTTATGATTTCGTATAACCTAGAGAAAACGAAATGAAACAAACAACTCACGACGAGAACAATAAAGGAGGAATTTCGTAATATGTCATGAAAATACTAAACTTATATGCAGGGATTGGAGGAAATAGGAAGTTATGGCCTAAAGGATGTAAAGTTACATCAGTTGAAAACAATAAAGATGTTGCTTGGATTTATGCAGATTTATTTCCTAAAGATAAAGTAATAATAGATGATGCACATAATTATTTATTAAAAAATTATAGGGAGTTTGATTTTATTTGGAGTAGCCCACCATGTCCTACTCATTCTGTTTGTAATAACTTCCAGAATGCACAAGGAATAGTAAGATACCCTGATATGAGATTATACCAAGAGATTTTGTTTTTAAAACATTGGTTTAAAGGTAAGTGGGTAGTTGAAAATGTAAAACCATATTATAATCCCCTAATACATCCGCAGGAGGCAGGAAGGCATTATTTTTGGGCAAATTTTATTATTTCTAATAAGAAGATTCCTTGTGACTTTAACACCATAAACGCTAGAAGCACTACTAGAGCAGAAAAAGGAATTGATGTAATTAGATTACAAGAGTTTCATGGATTTGATTTAAAGGATTATCCCATTGGGATTCGAAGGAAAGTGTTAAGAAATTGTGTTAATCCCAAATTAGGATTACATATCTTTAATTGTGCTTTTAAAGAAAAACAAGAGGTTCTAATAAAATGATGAGTTTGAATCTTTATGAATATTCAATAATAGCTGTAGGGTATATTGCTTGTTTAGGTTTAGGTGTTGGGTATGGTTGGTATTTACATATTAAGTTTACTAATAAGGAAGGGGGAGAAAAACAAAACAATAATTGGGAGTAAAAGAATGCCGAGAAAAATACCAGAAACAATAACAGAAGAGGAACTTTTTAAGGTTTTGAAGGAGACAAAACTAAAGCACCATAGACTAGCTTACCTTCTAGGATTTTATCAGTGTATGAGGATAAGTGAGGTTGTAAAGCTACAAAGAGAGAATATAAACTTAGATAGGAACATAATAAGCATTAAAGACGCTAAGGGCGGCAAGGATCGTAATATTCCTATAGCTCCAGAATTAAGGAAACGGTTGGGGGTGTTGCCGATTAAGTGTGGCATACGAGCATTGGAGATAGCGTTTAAAAACATAGCGAAGAAAGTGTTGAACAAAGACTTACATTTCCACTGCCTTAGACATTCTGGAGCTACTCATTATCTTAATGTAAAGAACTGGAACTTGAGGATTGTACAGCATTTCTTAGGTCATGCTGATGTAAGTACAACGATGATCTATACTCATATCAGCCCAGCAGATATGATTAATGCGATGTATAAAGAATGAAACGCTGCTTCATATGCGGAACAAAACACCATAGGAAGAGCAAGTACTGCTCAAAAAGATGTGAGTGGCACTATAAATTATATTTTAAGAAGAGGAAGAATGAAAGAAAAAGATAAATTATTTTATTGTTTTGGAATTGCTTTTATTATCTTAGTATTCTCAGCTGTAGTTGGCTGGAAGATTAATAACTTTGCATTGAGTATGGGGGCTTCTATACTAAGTGCTATTGCTTTAGTAGGAGTAATATCTTTAATGGTGGATAAGGGAGAAGATGAAGATAAACAAAGCTGATTACATACCAAGTAATAGAGAAGTTGCAGTAACATACGCTGCTGTGATTATAGCATATGGCTGTTACATCTGGTTTGTAATATGGGTTTTAGGTCAAGTAAGATGAAACTTAATTTAGGTTGTGGCACAGATAGGAGGAAAGACTGTATTAATATAGATAAGGAAGCAGGTATGGGGATAGTTGGTTATGATCTAAATGAACTTCCTTACCCCTTTAGGAACGATTCCTGTGAAGAAATACACGCTTACCATATCCTTGAGCATTTGTTTGATTTCGAATGGACGATGAGGGAATTACACAGAATACTAAAGAAGGGAGGAAGGTTGTTTATTAAAGTACCACACTTCACAAGCCAAGGAGCTTACCAACCATATCATATATTTTACTTTAACTTTGATGCATTTAATTATTTGTGTGGAGAACTTGAAACCACTTCTTTAGACAACCGTAAGTTGTTTAACTTAATACATAGGAAGATTATTTTATTAAAAGGAAAATGGTTACACAATCATTTAATAGAACCAATTATAAACTTAATTCCAAGAATATATGAATCTTGTTTTCTGTGTTATCTATTTCCAGCGAAAGAGGTGTTTGTAATATTGGAGAAGTAAACGAAAGCAACTACTGGGCATTTGTGTTTGTGGTACTAGCACTAATGGCAATTGTTACCTTTCTTTACTTTAAGTTTGAGCTTTATAGGTGGTTAATGTGAAACGTTACGGACAGAATGAAAGTTTACCTTTTTTGTTTATTATAATAGTTATACTTATGTTAATTATGATGATGTTTCTTTTGTTAATAAAGAGGTGTTTTTAAATGGGGCAATATGACATTGCAGAGTTTCTAGCAAAGAACCCAAAGAAATGGTTTATGGCTAGTGAGATTGCAAATGAATTAAAACTAAAATCTGTGGATACTTGTTTAAGAAAACTTAGAGGAAGTAAGTTAATAGATTATAGGTTTGATCCTAAAAGGTTTAAGCATGGGTGTTTTGAGTATAGGCATAAACCTAGGAGAAATAAAAAATGAAACCATCAGAATTCTTTAGGCGTTGGGGCGAGGGAATCAAAAACCTTACTCCCCGACAGCAAGTTGGGGGCAGGATAGTCGGTACATGGGGGAGCATAGTCGGCTTGATTCTTGCGTGGGTTGTCTTGCTGTCTCGGGGGGTTTGGTATTTTAGTGTTGTTTTGTTCTTCGCTATATTTCTTCAAGTGATTGGTTTGATTGGGAGCTACCAACAGTATAGAGAACAAATTAAAGTAGAGAGCCAAATGCAAACCTCTCTCGACGACCTAAAGAAACAATTAGAACAGGAGGTAAAATAAAATGGAATTTGATATGGAACCAATGACTCTGTTGTGGACTGGTATTTTTTACACAGTCTTTATGATTGGGTTTTGGAGCATTAAGATTGGGGGAAGTGGTTTCTCAATAAAAGAAAGGATTGTAATTTCAGTACTAGCCATACCCTGCATATACTTTGTGTTTACAGCAATGAAGAACAGGTGATAGAGATGGAAAAGAAAATTATTAGTTGGTTACTGACTGCGATAAAAGTTTTAGTATTTTTTTCTTTGTTTTATGTCGGTGGAGTAATGCTATGGTTAAAGAACTTTCAAGTTGGAGCATTAATTTTATTTGCTGCGTCCTTCTTTGTGATCTTTAACAAGCTAGACAATGTAGACAGAAGAATAAAAGAATTGGAGGGAAAAGAAAATGGGAGACAAATGTAGGAACTGTGGAGAGCCTTTTGTTAAGTTTCCGTTAAGAGGACAACCAAACAAATCTTACGAAGACAACTTTAAAGAAAAAACAATTTTGTGGAAGAACCTTTTTAAGATGGATATGCAATCTCTATTATTTATTATTGCAATCTTCTTAATTATAGCAGGGTTTAAACACGACATAGCACAGTGCGAGGATGCAATAGAAAGACCGATTGAGTTTTGTAAGGCTGCGGGTTGCCCATGCGAATATGTTAATACATATGATACTGGACTTGGAGATTACGATAAGATTAATTCAACTGCTGTATGGCAAGAAGCAGGACTAATAGATTAGGTGATAAAAATTGCGGAAAGCGTAGGTGTTTTCCATAGTTTTATATGTGATAAGATTAAGGAAAAATACATCACTACTTATAGTGACAATATAATAGATAGAGAGAAGTTGGTTCTTATGTTAGGTGTATATAATGTTAGAAGGGAATTAAGGCAAAGGTTCATAAAAGAAATGGAAGAGATGAGGTTAATTAGGATCAAAAACCAAAGAAAGATTGAAATTCTGTAAGTAATTTGGCAAAAAATTAATATTTCTTTAATCTTTCAATCAAAACCATATTAACACTTAGTTAAACTAAGTTTTATTATTACTTTTAAACACGCACACGCCAATTTTAAC
>Ga0098066_1000472_pt1 | contig 11326 bp, 14 predicted proteins | sample 25BtaG_FD_76332 | JGI IMG/M metagenome (GOLD analysis project Ga0098066, IMG submission 76332) | Marine viral communities from Cariaco Basin, Caribbean Sea - 25B_WHOI_OMZ_CsCl | ecosystem: Environmental > Aquatic > Marine > Oceanic | place: Caribbean Sea: Cariaco Basin | collected 2014-11-08
AATGTTCAGGCGCCTGTCAGGGTAGACCTCGCTGGCATCCAGCTTGCGGTAATTCGCCCGGACCTCCTCCAGAAAAAGCTGGATGAAATTTCCGCGAAAGGGCAGGTCCCAGTAATAGAGTTCTTAGTCCAGCATTGTGGTTCTCCCACACTGACGGGCGAGAAAGGGAACTGCTGACTGGAGTGTAGCGCACAGGGGAAGAACTGATCCGAAACCGATTTATTGACCAATCCCAGACACACTATGAGATGCCCAGCGGGGACTGTCGAATAATCTTACACACCGGTTTGACGCAAAACCCTAACGCGTTAAATGGTAACAACAAATATTACTGGCGCTGAATATGCATTCTGTTCCCTCTACTCAGCGAACGGGGGACAGACCATGATAAGCCGCTCTTCTTTGCTATCGCTTTTCGCCGCGATGCTTTACCTGGGTTCGATCCAGTCACATGCAATGCCCATTGACCTACTGCTTGAGTCCAACGATGACAGTGGTGCCGGGAATGAACTCTTCCTTGCCAATTTTGACGGTTACCAAAGCCTGATAGATGCCACTATCAACAGTAGTTCATTTTCTCAATTGAACATCAATTCGAACTTCAGTTCTGGCGGCTTGGCCTTCGACGGCTCGTCCTATCAGTTACTGCTTGAATCCGATGTGGACGGCAACGCCGGGAACGAAGTCTTCCTGGCCAGTTTCGACAGCTTCCAAAGCTTGCTGGACGGCACTGTCGCCAGCAGTTCGTTTTCACAGCTGAACATCAATCCAAACTTCAGTGCGGGTGGTTTGGCCTTCGACGGTTCCTCCTACCAGTTACTGCTTGAATCCGATGTGGATAGCGGTGCCGGAAACGAAATTTTCCTGGCCGGTTTCGACAGCTTCCAAAGCCTGCTGGACGGTACTGTCGCCAGCAGCTCGTTTTCACAGTTGAACATCAATTCAAACTTCAGTGCGGGTGGTTTGGCCTTCGACGGCTCGTCCTATCAGTTACTGCTTGAATCCGATATGGACAGCGGCGCCGGGAACGAAATCTTCCTGGCCAGTTTCGATGATTTCCAAGACCTGCTGGATGGCATTATCGCCGACAGCTCGTTCTCACAGCTGAACATTAATTCAAACTTCAGCGCTGGTGGTCTGGTCGCCTATGTTCCTGATGGCCCAGTGGAGGTGCCAGAACCCGCCTCATGGGCATTATTGATGTTCGGACTTGGGACCCTGATGCTGAGGAGGCGCAGGACCCGTTGATGGATAGCGGTGTTCTTGGCGCCTTTCTGGAACGGTAAAAATAGAACTTACTGGTTTTCCCTGTGTCTTGATGGATTAGTACTCCCGAATAGCAGTGCCACCAATGACCTCCTCCTTTAGCGCCGTAACAGGTACCTTTCCCTGATCGCAGCCAACCATTGGCCAACCAGTCTGCTAACCTGCCCATTCCACTGATGCGAACGGAGTACCTGCATGATTACAGTCCATCACCTGAATAATTCTCGCTCACAACGGGTTCTCTGGATGCTGGAAGAACTGGACGTACCCTACGAGATACGGTTCTACGAGCGCGATCCCGAGACCATGCAGGCTCCGGAAAGCCTCAAGAAGGTACACCCGCTGGGTAAATCGCCGGTCATCACCGACGGCGACCTGGTGGTGGCGGAGTCCGGCCTTATCATTGACTACCTGGCCCGAACCTACGGCAAGGACACCATGCCCCCACCCGACAGTGGCCAGGCGTGGCTCGACTACAACTACTGGCTGCACTATGCCGAAGGCTCACTGATGCCGCCGCTGCTGATGCGCCTGGTGTTCGAAAAAGTCAAAACCAGCCCGATGCCGTTCTTTATCAAACCCGTGGCCAGGGGCATTGCTAATAAAACCAACCAGTCCTTCATCGGTCCGATGATCAACACCCACATGGACTTTGTAGAGGCCCACCTGGCGCAGAACACCTGGTTCCTGGGTGACCGCCTCAGCGCGGCGGATTTCCAGATGAGCTTCCCCCTGGAAGCCTCCGTCGCCCGGGGCATCGTCGGCAACAACCGGCCCAACATCAACGCCTGGGTGGAGCGGGTCCATGCCCGGCCGGCTTATCAGCGGGGGCTTGAGAAGGGTGGGGAGTATGATTTTGCCTGAGGGTAAGGGGCCCAGACCGAAACGCATCAAACCGGCAGTTCGATGATTTCTCCGGATACACGCTCTTCACTCACTTTCAGCCGACCTACCGTACTGGGCAGCGTAAAACGCCGCGGCCCAGAACCACCCGGATTTCCTGTCCCGGATTTCCCTCGGTTTTCCCTGGGCGCGGGAACGCAAACCGGATCGGTGCAGGTGCTCAGTACCCAGACTGTCAGCCGACAGCCGCCATATGCCCCACATAGGCCACGGTAAAGGCCGTTTCCTGAAAGGCCTTCAGCCCGGTCTCGGCAAAGGGTACCGGCAGCGGGTTGGCTGCGAGGGTAGACTTGATCAGTGCGGGTGGAAGTAACGCCACGTCCAGATCCAGTCCGGAAATCAGCTGGATGGCGGCCTCCAGCTTGAAGCTGACGGCGCCGCCGGCGAACTTGCCCTTCTGCATCCGCTCCTTGATGACAACACGGGACACGCCGTGCTCGGCCATCAGGTCAGCGAAAGCCGACTGGAACTGCTTGAGATCTTCCCGGGTGTGGTTCCTGTTCAGCGACAGCTTGCGCACCTTGGTCTCCGGCAGGCTGAACTGGCCGCGATCCAGGTTCAGTAAACAGACCACCGCATCGTTGCCGGTCAGTTCGACGCCACAGATCACCATACTGTTCTCCTGACGGCGTTCAGCCGCAGCACTTCTTGAATTTGTTGCCACTGCCACAGGGACAGGGATCGTTCCGGGACGGGGCTTTTGCCGTGGTTACCGTCGCGCCTTTTCCGGAAAGGGCGGTCAGTTCACTGATGGACTCGACCGCTCCATCGCGAAGATCAACGGTAATGTTCGCATATAGCCTGGCCTCTGCCACCTGGGCTTCGAGCTCCTGCTTGCGGGCCTCGCTGGTAACCACCAGGTTCAGCGGGTATTTTTTGGTGCCCGCCTTCTTGCTGGCCTTGGTCTCAAAGCCGCCGTAAGCGGTGTGGTGCTGGCGTGCGTCCTGGCGGCCCTTGTAGAAAAACTTGTCTGACATGCTGATATCCTGGTGAAAGGGAGGGTACCTGGGGCGCTCGATGAGGATGGGCCACTGGGCGGCGACGTTTTAGCACGCTTTCGACAACCGGGACAATCTCCTGCATGATTTTCAGGCTCATAATCATGTCCGCTGTCCTGGAGGATTAATACTCCATAACAGCAGGGCCGTGCACTTTGAACACAACAAGGAGGCCGACCATGAGCAACCCTATGATTGCAGACAACAAGCCGATGAAAGTGACGCTCGAACAGGGTAAAAAGTATATGTTCTGCGCCTGCGGGCGTTCCAATGATCAACCCTTCTGCGACGGTTCCCACAAGGGTACCGGGCTCAGCCCCAAAAGCTTCGTTGCCGAAGACGACGGCCACGCGTTTCTCTGCCAGTGCAAGCACACCAGCGATGCGCCCTACTGCGACGGCACCCACGCGCAATTCGACAAGGATCAGGTCGGCACAGAGGGTCCCGACTGACCCTCCAGGAGGCCGGCGTCCCCAATCCACTCACGCCGCGCCCCATCCGGGCCTAAAGCCTGACCATCGGGTCGCCCTGATCGTGCAGCCAGCGGGTCCAGTCCAGCCCCAACATAGCAACGCCACCAACGTAATTATCATCAACCAGGTAGTACGACAGGGTGCGATCACCCCGGTTAAAGTTGTGCATCAGCCGCACCATAAAGCTGCGGCGAGTAGGATTGGACAGCAGAAAATAGACGAACTGGCCAGCCTGGGCTCGCACGTTGCTGCGTCCGGAGCGATCGGAATGCAGCCATTTATCACTGGGCAGTTTCAGGAAGTCGCCGATGTCCGCTAACCGGCCCTGTTTGCGGGCTTGAGCGACCACCCACTGATTCACCGGGTGGCGCTCAAAATACAGGCCGGACTCATCGCGCTCCAGCGTTTCCATCTGCTCCGCAAGCCCCTCATTCAACCAGGCAGGCGCATAGGGCACGATGTTATCGACAACCGCGTGACTCACCTCGTGCTTGATGGTTTCAAAGGTGAGGTTTCTCTCCTCATGCACGTAAACGACAATCTGGTGTTCCGAGGGTATATACAGGCCGTAAGAAGCGGCCACGCTGCCCCGGTTATTGCGAATGAGGTATTGGCGGTAGGCAGCGCTATCCCTGAATATCAGGATATTAACCGGCACCGTCTGGTACATATCAAAGGACAGCACCCGGTCAAAAAACTCGTAGACGTTGTTCACGCCGTCCACAATGCGCTGGTGTTCCTGCCCACTGAGCTCGACATCGACGGTTCTGATCCTGATATCGAAGCGCAACCACGTTGATGAGCCTGGCTTCACGTTAACCAGTTCCTGCTCAACGGTGTGATCTTTCCGGTCGCTGAAATGAACCTTCCCGTTTTCATCAACCCATTTATAAATCTTTGCGTACCCCGTGTTCGCAACGACTATAAACAGAGAAAACACCAGGGCGGGGTAAATGGTCTTCCGTAACCTTCTGAACACAGCGCTATACCCGATAGAACAATGGATGGATGATTATTGACGTTAAAAGGTACAGAGTAAAAACCGCGCTGCCAATACAATTGGACCAGGCCGAAACGCATCAAACTGGAAGTTCGATGATTTCTCCTGATACACGATCCTCACTCACTTCCAGCCGACCAACCGTAATGGGCAGCGTAAAACGCCGCGGCCCTGAACCACCCGGATTGAAGTAAAGCACGTCACCGATCCGCTCGTTACGGGGTTTGTGGGAATGGCCGGCAATAACCACCCGGTAGCGGCCTTGCGGTTCAATGTCGAGGGTTTTGACGTCGTGGAGCATGTAAAACGCGTGGCCAAGGAATTCCAGATCACGCACATCAGGAAGATCCGCCGCTCGGCCGGTGTTGTCGATATTGCCGCGAATCGCCACCACGGGCGCAATAGCCTCCAGCGCGTACAGCACCTCGTCCCGACCCACGTCACCGGCGTGCAGGATCAGGTCGGAGCCTTGCAGTGCGTCCAGGGCTTCGGGACGCATTTTGCTGTGAGTGTCTGCGATGACGCCGATTTGCATGCTTCTGCCTTTGAGATGCCTGCTCGTGAACAGATGTCGACTACGTATTCTCAAGGGTCGCAATGATTTCCGCAATTTCCGGCCCGGACTCCTTCTCCTGGAGAAGCCTGGCAAAATCCAGCGGAGTCCGGCCCTGCTCGCCCTCTATGGAAACATTCGCGCCGTGCTCCAACAGCAACTCGACGGCGAAGGAATTTCTCTCCAGTACTGCCGAGTGTAACGCTGAAACACCGGACCCCGTAGCCGTATCGACAGCGTTCACATCAACGCCCTTCTCCAGAAAATGCTCCAGCATTTTCCTCGCTTGTACTTCATCAGGATACAGCGCGGCATAACGGGCACCGGCTTCGGCGTTCAGTTGCTGAACTTCCTCCTCCGTTGGGTGCAACCCATAAAGGGCCTTCTCCGCCCCCCATTTGACCAATGCCGGGGATTCGTCCGAACTCATGTAAACGATCAGCGTAACCGGAGAAGCATTGGCAAAGTTGTAGGTGAGAACACCTGCCCCACCAATCACCACGACGAGCAGGAGAACAAGAAAACCTGCTATAAACTTACTCATGAAGAGCCCCTTATACCCAGACCAGATTGCCAGATGAGAGGTCAGATACCTCAAAAGAGGGGAGCTCTCTTGGCAGGGAAGCGATACCTGCGAGCAGCATTTCAAAGCGGGATTTCTGTTTCAGTGCAACGGTCGCTCTGACAGTGTCATAAATCTTTGCGTCAGTCAGATCTTCCTCAGTGGCGTGCTTCCACCAGTGCCTCATATAATTGCGAGTTACCTTCTTGATCAATGCACGAACACTCGCGCCCGGCTTTTTGCGTATGATCGCATTGATCAGAATGTCGACAAATCCGACCATGCAGGAAGCGTCTACAGCAATAATCAGCAACGCCTTTGCATAGCGCCGGGCATCCATATTGATGGACATCCCCTCGATGGCGCGCTTGCGTTCTGGCCAGAAGAATACGAACACCTCTCGTGCTTCCTCATCGGTCAGCACGACATTCTGATCACTAATAACGGGAAGACTGAGCGAAACGTCACTCATACAAAGACTCCTTTCTGTAGCAGGGACCTCCATCCTTCTGGAAGCCATTGAGTAGACAGCGTGCGGCCGTTGGTCCGCCACACGCAGTGCCGAGATTAGCAGGAGCAAAATAGCCGTTCAACGACTTGAGTCACCAAACGACAGGGAAGGCACAGTCTGAAGCTCTCCCTGGCGGCCTGGGTCGCTAACTGAATCCGTTCTTCTCTAGCAGTGCCTGTCCTTGATTGCCTTTTACCTTAACCTTCGTCTGAACATATAAGAATATTTTCCGGCCGCCCGAGTTGAGAATAGAGCATCGTTTCTACAAATTGGAAATTTTGTTTTAGAAGCTGTTCCATTTCTCCGCTCTCAATGCCGGTTTTCTCTACCAGCAGGTTGAAAAACGCATCTTGCCACATTGGGGTAAATGCGTTAATAATCTCATTGGCATTGACCTGGATTTCCTGAGCTGTCTGATCATCTATCAGTTCGAGATCACGAGCCATTCCCATGGTGACATCCGTGACATATGACATCCTGAACAGACCTGACAGCATCTCTCTCCAAGAAATACACCGGCCCTCCAATATGATCGGCAAAAAAGCTGAAATTCGAAATAGGATCCTTGCTACAAACTGCGCGGAATGAATAGCGTGGACAGGAGCATATGTACCTAACACACTCATAGCACCACAGCGGAAGAAACCATTTGCAACTGATGCGTGTGAACCATCTATAGGATGAGTACTACAGGCACTAAGTATGATAATCGGCGGAATTCTACACTTATTCGCCAATGTCCATACATCAACCCTCTCTTGACCAATATGCAGCCAAGCATTTTCGGATTCGCCCCCATGCCCACCATGACAATCGAAAATAGCGACCGATCCATGAAAATCATTTAAACAGGTAATCAGCTCTTTCTCGGTCGATACATCAACCACCTGAATATCCAAATTCTTATACGACCCATTATCTTCGAAAATTGAAATTGCCCGAGATAAGCAGTCCTTGATCGGGTCCCTGCTCTGAAAAGACCGTATAACCAAAACGTCCTTAAACAAAGAATACGGCAACATTAACCGTGGAGACCTTAACGCAGACACGCCCAGCATGTTACCCGGAGTAGGGAAGATTCTAGAGATCTCATGAGTAAACATTAGAGGGAAACAATCAACGGTAACCCATTCAATCGGAAAATCGCAGACCGCTAATAGTTTTCGCCTATTCGAGAAGGAAATATCAACTAGATCGTCACCAAGATCTGAAATCAACGCGTCGCTATAAGCCCTTAGCTTTTTATTTAGCTTACTCAGTCGCTTCTTGTGCGACGATGAAGATCCAGCTAGAGAAGCAATATTTCTGAGTTGGTCATGGTGTAGCATTACAGCATTGGGAAAACGCACAACAGCACAAAATTGATTAGCAGCTAAAACGGATAATATCTCTGTGAAAATCCTTAACTCAATCTTTCTATCATTAACAAGCATAGAAACGACAGGGTGGCTCATTGGATCCGTCTCATCTTTACTCTCCAACTCTAAACCGTAATTTGAATATCCCTTATTACGAATTAAAATATTTTTAACTATCTCACGCTCCGGCTTGCCAAGCGTCCTATATAATGCGTTCCATGCATTACTATTAGCCTTGTATAGATGAGCATAAATTGACGAACAACAAACAATAACATCATTTTTTTTGAGTTCATCGGGAACTAGTACCTGAGACCTTTGATCGTCAATAATTTTTGCAAGATCAACTATATTAGATATATGCTGATCAATATTTGGAGAAGGGTCTATTCGAACAAGCTCTTTAAACTCATACCCACAAGCTACCAATGCTTTCACTGAAGGCACAGTGCAATTATGCATCATTGGTCGAAAATCGATCGAAACTTCGGACTTAGGCTCAGATGGCTGTGCGTTCAAGTATTCACTAAAGGACCTGTCTGGATGGCTATTGATTACGATCGCTCTCAATTTCTCTATTTCTTCGACAATTTTTTGATCATCTACATCTCCTATAAAAATAACGTCATCATTTTTTGAGCATGAAATATGTATTGGAGGAAACCTAAAAAGCTTACAAGCTTTTTTTGCACTATCTATAGTTGATGCGGTGCTCCAAACAAAGGTAAAGCAGCTATCGACATCAACATGTCGCTCATCTAGAAGCGACTCATTAACATGATTTACGTCTAAAGACGCACCTCCTAAACGAGATCTAACTAACGATTGACTGTCAAACCTAGTCTCCATAACATCATGTGGAACCATAGATAAACAAGAGAGAATATTTATGTAGTCACCGGCGACCTCACGGGAAAAACCCTGAAAAAATGTAAAATTCTCTTCTTTAAGGTCAGAAGGCATAACAATTATGTGATGGATCCTAGTAGAGCTCATACTTACCTTTTTATAGATTCACAAAAGCCAATGATTAACAAGGGCCTACTGCATTAATGCTTTCACCAAGAATTATTAACCAATACGACACGGTGCATTTAAGGTCCATTAAAACGTCTATAACTTTTAACACAGCCCAAGTGCCGCAGAATGGCTGGCCAAAGCCACTGAATTCGAACATCGGTACTATGCTAAGGCCTGCGGTCATCTTCATCAGCGACGATTCGCAGCGTAACGCCTCCTCCCCTCTACTAAATAGAATTACCTTTAGTCTCAAGTGCCGTCAAAATAATTCTTTGAAGCATTTCACCATTAAAGGGGACCCTACACTCAGAGTGATGACTGTAAGGCTGATCTCATAAATCTCTCACCTGGGAACCAGGCTATTCAGCTAGAGGATGAGCGTTCTTGTTTAACCCTCTTAACTACTTCCCTGAAATTAGGCCCCGTTGCCTTTTCTTTTGACTATCTTTGAGTGCCCCTCAAAGATGCAAAGTGAATATTTTCCGTATAGTGATTTTGGCAGCAGCTAGTAAAAAGATCGTCATTGAAGAGATTGAAATCGAGCCAACGAAAATCACCCCCAGTACTTCATCACTTAGTTGATCTGGATTAAGGTAGAACCAGACTATAGCGATTGAACATATCACGCACGTTATCAGAGAAGCGTAAAATCGATATTCCAACATCCAATATTTAGGCCACTCATAAAGTATCTTATTCTCTTCCTCATTTCCGGGCCGAATAACGCCCATGCCGAGCCGATAACTCACTGCAACAAAGGAAAATGGGAGAAGGCTGACAACATCAGGAATATTAGAATCGCCCTTGATAGCCACGGTAATTTTTGCGAACAGCTCTGAGTTATCTTTAAATAAGTAAAATAGCAAGAGTCCAATTAGGAACTCAGGAGAGCATAGTATCAGCCTTTTTAAATCGAATATCTTTGAACCGAGCATCAGTGCTCCATGTGCCGTTCTTCACGAATTCTATCTAGAAGTTCTACAGTTTTCCTATAGAGCTTTTGAGGATCAGGATCCCGCAAGAACGAAAAATTCCTTACTGTCTCAGAAGTTTTGATAACGATGAAATCCTCACCCTGTTTCCCTTTCACATACCCCTTGCCATAACCGTCGGCCGCCATCAAAATTGCGGCATCACCAATCGGAAGAGGCTTCGGATTATATGGCTTACTGTCAGATTGGTCTAATATTCCCTGCACATGGTCAGCCAAATCTGTATCGATCGGTGAGCTACGGCCGCTATCTTCTTCGACTTTCATCCGGTCCGTCCGTCTGTTTTCGAGGTATTCTTTCAGTTCTTTCCACAATGGACCAAACATCGGGTTGGGTGGCGAGACAGATGCAGAGACCCGATATATTCCATCAAGTGACTGCAATTTCCGTACAAAAGAACGGAGGTCAGTTATTGGATCTACCGCACACTCTGAAAGTAATTGTTGGTGAGAGGCATTAATTACCTCTGCCCACCTGCTCATAAACGTTGAGTATTCGATTTGGTTAGAAATGTGAAGAAACGATATTCCTTGGAACTCAGGGACGTAAACAAAGGGACTTGAGGCAATGGTTATGTTTGGCTCGCTCTGGCGTACCTCTTTTCTTTGCGTAGGATCAACTACCGACACCTCTCCTTTTGGGTCGTATTTTACTAGACGACCGAAAAAATAGGTTGACCGGCCGTCTGAAAGCTCCTGAACATCAACAAAAGTCCAAGCGCTTCCGTATCTTTCTATACTGTTTGGGGTGCGTAATGAGTCTTTGATATGCTCAGTCTCTAAAGCTCCAGTTTTTACGATGCGCCCAAGGTAGTAAGTCCCATTCCTTGCCATAGCTTCCCCCAAAAATTTTTCTTAATTAATTATTATGTGTGTAACAAGGACATTCAAAATTTAAGATTTATCAGGAGCAAATCTCACACCGTAAACCTATATTAGTGCGAAAAACTCGCTAAACGTAATTGTAATTCCCCATGCTATTGTGCGTCAGGGCCAGCCTCAACATACTCCTTACCTCGACTTTGACAATTGAGACACAATCAATTGATCAATCTGGGTCGTCCCATCCTCAGTCGGCAGGGTCACATTGCGAATCAGGTGGTAGGTCTTGTGGTCGAGAAGGAATCGAGCGGACAGGTTAACAACAGCCTCACCCACCCAGCCCTTGAATCGGGCGGAATTGAGGACAGCGACCAGCAAAAAGAGGGGAGCCAGGAACCAGAGTTTTTCCCACAGGGGCTGCAGGATGACGGTAAAATCCATTTTTTCGTCCAGATTAGCTTTATTACTTTTAGTTCACTCTACTCTAGAACATGACGCCTAACCAGTGTGAAAAAATTTGTTAAAGAGCCCCGCTGTGTCGTTACAAGACAATAAAAAAACCCGCCCCGGCAGAACCAGGACGGGCAAAACCTTAAACCGGTCTTTCAGCGGTCACGCTACCATCAGGTAACCACCCACCGCCGCCAGGCCAGCACCTACACCACGGGCAACCCGGTTATCCGCTTTCATCAGCAGCGCCCCAAGTCCACGTCCGGCAAAGGTAATACCCAGCGTCGCAATGGAGAACCCGGCCAGGTAAGCCGCCAGCACGGCACCAGAAGGCATTTCGGTACCGTGGGCATGGCCGTGGAATACCATGAACGCCATCACCAGCGCCGCTCCGACGGCCGTCGGCAGCTTGGCCATGG
>Ga0098066_1000476_pt1 | contig 11256 bp, 9 predicted proteins | sample 25BtaG_FD_76332 | JGI IMG/M metagenome (GOLD analysis project Ga0098066, IMG submission 76332) | Marine viral communities from Cariaco Basin, Caribbean Sea - 25B_WHOI_OMZ_CsCl | ecosystem: Environmental > Aquatic > Marine > Oceanic | place: Caribbean Sea: Cariaco Basin | collected 2014-11-08
CGGTAGGGCCCACCAGAAGGTCGTTGTTCAAACCGGCGACATTACCGGTTTGAGACCTCGACTCAGCGGCCCGCCCCTCGTGGCGGGCCGCTGTTGTCTGCACAGCCGGGTCGAAGAACGCGTTGAACGGTTCGCCTGGCTCACCGATGACGGTGCCCTCTTCGCTGAGGTAGAGCTTGTCGAAGAAGGCTTGGTTGGCGATGCGCCGCAGCGAGTCATCGATGCTCATGTATAGCTTGTAGCAGTCCTTGGCCAGTGCGAGGCAGTCATCAAGGTGGGCACTTGCGAGTTCGTACTCAACGTCACCGGCCTCAATCTGCGCTTCCAGGAATGCGAGTCGTTTGCCGATGCGATCCTGCTCCGACTTGAGGAGATCCAGCGGTACCGCCCCCGCATAATGAGCTTGCAGAAGTTTGGATCGCTCGGCCTGAAGATCGTCACGTTCGAGGACGTGTGCGTTGCGTTCTTGTTTGACGGTGGCGTGGAGCTGGGAGAACTGCGCCGTGATGAAGCTGCGCAGCGCCGCAATAGTGTGTTCAGGGATTTGGATGCGCCGGTAGTACTCCTCAACTGCGGCTTCAACATCAGGCACATAGAGTGCTTTTCGTTCACAGTTGGTGCGTTTCGCGTGCCGACCGGCACAGATGAAGTACGGGTAGATGACGCCCCGGCGGCTCTTGGCATTGGTCACCATGAGTCGGGAGCCACACTCACCACAGAACACGGTGCCTTTGAGGTAGTGATCGTGGGCTTGAGTTTTCTCACCTGATACTCGTTTCGCGCCAAGCACGGCTTGAACTCGGTACCAGACCTCTGGGCTGACCAGTGGTTCATGGATGCCGTCATAGGTGGCACCACGAAAAGACACGTTGCCCTTGTAATACGGGTTGGACAGCATCTTCTGCACCGTTGAAAGAGCAGGTGGCCGTGCTGGTCGTTTCGGCGTGGGTGGTGTGGTGAGCCCCCGGTCGATGAGGGTTTCGCGCAGCGTTGCCGTGGAGTAGGTGCCCGTCGCGTACGCCTCGAATGCCCATTTCACAATGTGGGAACGTGCGGGGTCTGGCTCAACGATACGGAGTTCGCGACCGAGTTCATCGCGAGTGGTCACGTTGAGGTAACCGACGGGAGCTTTTCCGTTGGTACCGCCTGTTATCGCTTTCTGGTTCATGCCTTTGGAGACCTCGTTGGCGAGGTTCCGGGAGTAGAACTCAGCGATGGTTGACATGATGCCGTGGAGCAGCATTCCCGATGGCGTTTCGTCAATGTTCTCGGTTGCCGAGACCAGCATGACACCGGCGTCTTTGAGCGCGACGTGGATCGCAACATCATCGGCACGGTTACGAGCCAGGCGGTCAACTTTGTGCACGATGCAGTACGCCACGTGATTGGATTTGACGTACTCGATCATCCGCATCAACTCGGGACGGTCTGCCTTCCGGGCTGATTCACCGGCGTCGACGAACTCTTCTACCACGATCGCACCAAGGTCGCGGGCCTTGCGCAGATTTGCTTCGCGTTGCGCGGGAATGGAGAAGCCTTCGTCTCGACCTCCACGTTCGGCTTGCTCTTTCGTCGAGACTCGCAAGTATGAGACCGCGATGGCGGTCGTTTCACCGAAGTGTTTGTGGTCGTTGGCGGCAGATTGCTGTGTGGTGCTCACGGGTCGTGTTTCCTCTCCCCATTAGTTGGGGCCAACACGAGCAGTCATGCCGCTCGTGCGGTGCGACTCGTAAACGGAAACATGACCCGGATGACTCTCAACGGAGCCAGTCGGGTAAGCCACGATGGGCCAAACAGGACTGCGCACCACGACCAAGCCGAAGGCTTGACCGCTAGCTTCTTATATCTTTGATTCTATCTCACCGGGCTGACAGCTCCCAGGCTCGACACCCGAAGGGCCAGGTCCGGTGCGGGTCTGCTCGGTGCGGGCAAGCGCCATACCGATGAATACTTGCGCAAGCCGATGAAGATCTGGGGTTTCCCGGAATTCAGCATGCACCTCGTAATCGCGCATCCTTGCTGGAAGCTGCGGAACGTGAGAAGTCATGACGCTTCACCAGTTTCGGAATCGAGCGTGCTGTAGAACGCATCTTCCTGTGTGCGTCTTTTGTTTACTTCCGCCAGCACAAATTCCACGAACTCTTCAACGCGATCTTCAATGACGACATCCTCAACCGGCGGGGCCTGTTCCTCACCTGGCCAAGTGGTTTGTCGGGTAGGACGGTCACGATCCAATCGCGTACCCGATGCACTCACCCAGTCTCGGAGCCGCTGCCTGGCATCGACAAAGTCCCTATGCCAGCCAAAGGGTGCCGAACCGTTCTGCTCAGGGTCGTAGGCACAAAGCCAATGGAGATGCAGCGCTGATAGTTCCCACACCAGTTCAGGATGATGGTGCCAGAACGGCGGAACCACGGAAGCTGGAAGACCATACGTCACCCGCAACCAGTCCACCCATCGGTTGAGTTCAAGCCATTCTGCTTCCAGATCGTCAGCGCTCAGGAGGTTCCAGTTGACCGGATGTGGTGGCTCCGAGGGTGCGTCAAAGTTGTCTTCACCGAGATTGTCAACGCCGATTTCGTCAGGTCCAATTTCGTAGTCGCTCATGGTGATCGCCTCAGATACCGAGACCGGCTGAGGACGCTCCGAAGCGTGGGTGACTGGGAGGTTCGAATGCGGATGCGTCACGGGAAGCCGCTTCTAGTCCGGCTGCCTTGCCTCGCGGTGTGCGATCGACCTCGTATCGGGTGCGGGCCATGTCGTGCCCGACTCTTCGAGCCGTGAATTCTTCACCCTCGACGGTCTGCCCGTCACGTTCGTAGGTGTATTCGCGAACGAAACCTTCTGCGATGAACCGGTCACCCTTCGCGAGGCGAGCGTGCCCCTGTTCAGCAGCAGCCTTGAACGCTACAAGATTGTGAAACGTCGGCTCCAGCTCGGTGAACGATCCATCTTGTTCTTTCCGGTAGTGTTCCTTGCCTACTTTGAGGAATAGTCGGGCATCGCCATTTTCGGTGTAGGTCAGTTGCGGTTGCGAAGCAACAAAGCCTGAGAACGACTGCTGCGTGTGAATAGCCATCGGTCCTGTCCTCCTGACAGTTCAGCGGCGGCTTTCATGGTTCGAACACCGCCTCGTGTCAGACAGGTGCACACCTGTTCCCGGCGGCTTGCCGAGTTACGGGTGTTGTTGCAGAAGGGCTTCGACCTCGATCCGGTCAGCGCGCAGTGTTTTCGCGTCGTCACGTGTGACCCAGGATCTAAGGTTGGTAACAATGGGTGGTGCGCTGCGAAGCATGGTGATCCCGGTGCCAAACGGCAAGGTGCGGAGCCGGTCCGGTGGCAGGATCGGCACCCGGCGGATGGAACGCTGGTTCGAGCGAGTACCGTGATCACCGATGGTGGTCGAATCGGTGAATTCGTCGCGTTCACCGATGAGGGTGGACAGGTCTTGGAGGTCACGACTGTTGGAGGCCCCACCGAGGATGATCTTCACGATGGCGGCATCCCAAATCGCGTTCGCGGCGTTCTCACCCCACTTATCCCGCGCCTGCGCCAACGACTGGAGCACCGGCATGGTCGTGATTCCGGTGCCTCCGCCCTCAGCCATCAACGTCGGCAGAGACGGGAGCGGTGCCAGGTTCCCGATCTCATCCAACGCCAGCAACACTGGTGGGTCAATGCGAGCACCGGCAGAACGAGCCGCCAGGCGGCGGGCGGTTTCAACAAGGTCTTCCACGAGCGCTGCCACCAATGCACTGGACGCTCCCGCTCCGGCACCGGTCGCCAACAGGTAGAGGGTTCCCGATTGGGTGAGGAACGCTTCGGGGTCGAAGTGCTCACCGGTCCGTGGTGACACGGCATCGAGCACGCGAGGGTCAGCAAGCGCGGCAAGAGCGAGAGATACGCCTTGCCAGATGGAGTCCCGGGTGCGCGGGTCGGCGTCGATCATCGCTTCGAGCGATTCTGCCCATCCGGCAGCGGCCTGGGTGGAGCCGGTGAGGATCGCAACTGCTTCGGCGGCGGCGGTCGGGTCGAGGGTCCAGCGGAACAACTCGGCCGGTGACCGGTTGTCGAGTGCTGCGGCGTGCAGGAGGGCTTGGAGTGCGGTGCGGGTTTTGCCTTCCCAGAACCCGCCGCCTTCGACGCCGCCAGACGAGAGTCCGGTGCCGGAGGCGAGTCCGGCGGCGCGGATCATCGCCGTCAACGGGTCCTCACACCCGCGCACCGGTGACCAGCGCAGGCCTGCGGGGAGGCCTTCGGCAAGTCGTTGCGGATCGAAAACCGCGACCGGGCCAATGTGTTTGCGAGCTTTCAGAGTGGTGGTGAGGTTATCTGGCCTGGTCGAGGTCGTCACGACCGCCCCAGGCGCGTCCAAGATCGCGTTGATCACCACGTGCAGGCCCTTGCCTGAGCGGGGTGGCCCGACAAGCAGGATCGAGTCTTCAACGCTCGCCCAGACCCGTTTGCCTCGTGACTGCCCGAGCAGGTAACCGACATCGGATGGCTTCGGGGCATCAAGTGAGGGACGGAGCGTTGCGGCTCGTTTGATCAGTGCCTTGTCGGATGCGACCCGGGCAACTTCAGCACTGGTGGCGGTGCCTTCCAGTCTGCGTGGGTCAGTGTGTGCGTGGCGTGAGTGGTCGCGGAGTTTCGCCCATATCCACCACGCGCTCACTGCGACGATGGTCAGTATCAGGGCCGTGGTGACCCAATATGCCACGGGATGCAACCCATCGGCATCGAGCGATGTGGACGGGTCTGCGGGGTTGAGGAGCACCATGAGTCCGGCGGTGATTCCGGCTTCCGGTTGCGAGGCGTGCGTGAGGAACGCGGCGACTGAGCCTGCTGCCCGAAGAACAGCTGCGAGAGCGGCAGCACTGATGAGAAGGCCGATGCCGAGATTCGCGATCCCGTCACTCATCGTCGTCGATCCTGGCCGGTTCATCGTCGGCTCACGATCTCGTACGTGCCGGAGACTCGTCCCAAAAGCACTACTTCACCGGTGGGTGACGCATTGAGTTGGGTGGCTTCGAGCAATGCGCGAGCGATGCCGGTGTGGGCGGCGTCGGTGTGGGTGATGATGATCGCAACGGCGACATCCTCGCCGGGCACGAATCCATCAGCTGTGACTTCGACCAATTCGGGAGGTGCCGCCGGTTTCGGGGCTTGCGGCACCGGGTCAAACTGGGTGGGGTGTTGCTTTGCGGGGGTGATGATGTCGGTGAACACGCTGCCGTCGGTTTCGCGAACCTCGACGCGTACTGGCGTGCGTCGGTGGTCACTAATCCGGTCAATCAGAGTGCCGAAAGTCGTGCGTCGCCACGGCGGAGCGTACGGCTCCGGAGCGAAGGATTCCCCGTCGATCGTGACGGTCAGTGTCCCGTCGGAGTTGACGGTGACGATGACGTGAGGAAGCAGAACCATGGCCGGAGACTCGGCCGCCGCCCTTTGAGCGGAGGCTCGTTTGATGCGGTCGCGTTTCGAGGCGTTCATTTGGTACCGCCGGTCATACGGGTGGTGGTGTCGAACGCGGTCAGCTCATCTGGGTGCAACTGGTGTTGGATGACGAAGGAACGGTCCTTGATCCTCCAGAGCCCCTGCCCGGTACCAAGCCCAGGGAGAAGCTTTTGTTCGGTCCCCGTGAGTCCCAAGGTGCGGGCTGTGACACCGAGCTGGTCGGATTCTTGACGATAAATGATCCGCGTCTCCGCGTTCGCCAGCAAAGAACTGGCGAGGGCACGCATCGCGGAACCTGAATCGCCGACGTTGTCAAGGTCGGTGAGTTTGTGGAAGATCAGCATGTTCGCGATTCCGTAATGACGGGCCATCCGCCATTGCGCATCCATCCGCTTCAATAACGCAGGGTGGGACATGAGCCGCCAGGCTTCGTCGTAGATAACCCACCGCTGCCCACCATTGGGGTCCATGAGCGCTGATTCCATCCATGCGCTGGAGCAGGTCATCAGCACCGACACCAGGGTGCTGTTCTCCGCTACCCGCGATAAATCGAGACTGATCATCGGCAGCGACGGGTCGAACGTCACCGTGGATGGGCCATCGAAGAGACCTTGGAGATCACCGGCGACCAGCCGTCGCAGCGCGTGGCCGACCAGTCGCCCATCTTCGGCCAACCGGCCATCCTCATCATCCACCGGATCAGGGGTCAGAATGCGGTCGACCACCATGGGCAAGATCGGAACATCATTCGAGCTAACGACAGCAGTAAGTGCAACGTCAATGGCGGTGTGCTCCAACGGCGAAAGCGAACGTTCCAGCACGGTCGCCGCCAACGCACCAATGAGATCCCTCCGACGCGACGCCACCTGGGTGGTCCACTCAAAGTCCGTGAGACCGGAGGGGCGGTGCCCTTCATCGAGCGGGTTCAACCGGTTGCGCAGCCCGTGACCGAGGACGATGGCTTTCCCTCCAACCATTTCCGCGACCGCAGTGTGTTCACCCTTCGGGTCACCGGGCACATAGACGCGCCGCCCGAACGGTATCGAGCGGGTATACAAGCTTTTCGCGAGCGATGACTTGCCGGAACCGACGATGCCTGCCAGCACCACGTTGGGGGCGGTGATGAGGCCCTGTTTGTAGAGCACCCACGGGTCATACACGAATGAGCCACCGGAGTAGAGATCCTGACCCACGAACACGCCCTGCGATCCGAGCCCGCCCTCAGCCAGAAAGGGGTAGGCCCCGGCCAATGCGGCGGAGGTATCTTGATGGCGGGGCAGCCGGAAACGGCCCGGGGTTCGCAGCGCCGCAGAGCCTGGTTCGCCTGCACTGGGCAGGTAGTGGGTGTTGCGGCGTTCTTCACGCTCGGCATCCGCCCGTGTTTTCGCTTCTGTGAGGCGTGTCTGGCGTTCCTCGGTATGGATCGCGGTGGCCGCCTGTCTGCGGGCCTTACGGTGCTTGCGGCGTTCACCTTCGGGGCCAACGAGCACGGAGGTATGGAGACGTTCCTCGTTCCGGTTCACAGTCCCAGCCCCCGGTTCCGAATCACTGCCGCCACCACGGTGGAGCGGAACGGATTGGCGAATGCATCCGCACGGGCGGTGATATGAGCGTCACGACCGACCGCTTCTGCCTCCGATACCGCGGATGCTGGTTCAGGTTCGGGGGTGAAGGATCTGAGGAGGCTGACGTGTCCGAAATCTCGGTTGTACGTCAGCACGTACTCGCCGCGTTCGGCGGTGCTATCGAGGGCCCCGGTTGGTGGGGTGTCGTAGACGTACCCGTTGACGAGTGCCGCTTGCATGGTTTCCTCGCCGTAGTCCCAACCGGCGAGGTGATCGATCGCAGCATCAGTGCCGTCGGCCCCGATCAGATCGAGCACGCGGCCTGCTTCCTCACCTTGGAGAAACACCACGGACACATATCGATGCGCCGGTTCAGGGGTACTGGCGGGGTGCCACGCGATCTTCCCGGAGGCTTGGGAGGCGGCGTCGAGGTGAGTATCGACGGCATCGAGCAACGTGGCGGCCTGATGCAACGCATCGGCGGCGGCTAGCGCTGCCTGTGCTCCTGCCTCGTGGCTTCCGGCGTCGTTGAAGGCACGGTTCTGATGGGTGAGATGCGTTCGGGAGAGCTGGTCCAGGACCTGCCGGAGCGAACGCGCACCACCGAGGAGGTCACCGATCACCGCGTAGGTGGCGGCGGGGTCATCGAAGGAACGGGTGGCGTGCGCGAGACCACGCAATGCCTGGGACGCCTCATCAGCGTCGTGGATCGGATCCTGAAACGTGGGCATGGTGCGTGCCTTTCTGCGTGACGAAGTGATGGGTCGTCAAACAGGTGTGCCCCCTCAACCCAGAAGGCGGAGGGGGCACAGCACGTGCTGTTCGGGTCAGACCGTTCGTGCCAGCGGTAGGGCGGCGACTGTGAACGCTTGGGCTTGCTGGCCGACGAGTCGGCGGGTTTCACAAGATGCTTGGATCGCGGCCTGTTCGACCGCGGAGACGGCGGCTTCGAGGTCATCTTGTGTGGGGGCGGAGATGTTGATGAGGCCGGTGTAGCGCAGGATGCCGTGCCCGGAGGTGAGGTCGGCTTCTTGTTGGAGCACGTCCTGGTATTCGGCGGTTTGTCCGGCGTCTTCGATCTGCCCGATCTTCTGTCGTTGGGCGGCGTCGCTGATGTATTCGGTTTTCTTCTTGCGGATATCGCGGGCGGCCTGGTCGGAACGGATCGGGGTGCAGATCAGCGAGAACGACCGGTGAATCCCGGTCGAGAGCAGTATCGGGGCCAAGAATCCCGGATACACCAAAGAGCGTGGCCATTCGCTGATCCACAACACGGCGTGGTGCGCGGAGTCCGAGCGCAGCTGGTCCCAGGTTTCGGTGACGGCAACCGGTCCCGCCGTGGCGAGGTCACGTCCCAGGTCGCCGTGCCGTTCCAGGGTGGCGGCGATCGCCGGATCATAGGCACTACGGAGGATGACGGCGACTTCACCCGGGGTGAGCCAGGCGCTGGCGGTGAGGTCGGCAGCACGCAGCGCGGCGAGGAGCGTGGTCATCTCTTGCCGGAGCACCGCTGCGGCACCGCGAAGCCCACCGCCAGCGGTTCTGATCTGCCTGGCTGCGGTTTTCATATCCAAAGCGAGAGACAAAGTGGTGGCGTGGCGTTCCCCAGCGGGGCCAGCTCGTTCGATCAGTTCTTGATAGGTGGTGGCGGCCCAGGACCCGTCGGCATCCCCGTGGGCGTCCCACCATTCGGCTAGGCCGGTTCCGGAGTCGGGTAGCGTGCGTTCCAGGACTTGGAGGCGGGCGATCCTGCCGGATCGACAGGTGGTGGCAAGGACTCTGCCCCAGGCGGTGACGCGGCGTTCCTGCTCGCCTGGGTCAAGGAGCACGAACGCGGGATGTGACAGGCCGATCACCGCCGTGAGGGTGTGCTGGTGCGGGTCGTGGATCATCGCGGCCTCAGTTTCAGGGTCCACATATTCCCGAAGCGCTGCCGCATCCCCGGGAAGGGCAAGGGTCCCGGCTGGGCGGGGTTTGACCACCCGGCGGCGATAGATGAGGTGCCCGCCGCTCACGCGCCAGGCCCACCGGAAAGTGACCGGGACCCATTCGATGAGTTTCCGGCCGCCTGCGGGCACCCACGTCAACACCGCACATGCCAGCCAGATGGGGGCGGTATAAGCGAGGAGGATGCCGCCACCGGCATAGAGCGCCCCGACCACAGATAGCACCGCGACCGCGAGGGTGATGAGCTGCGGCAAGGAGAGCCCGAGCAGGATGCCGCGGCGGGTGAGTCGGGAGAACTTCACCGGCGATAACTCGTACTCGGTCCGTGTCGAATCTCGGTCATGTTTACGAGCCATGATCACTCACTCTTTCGGCTTCGGCGTCGATGGTGGCGGTGGGGTCGCAGGTTTTGGCGGTGCATTGGGGGTCGGGGGTCCGCTGCGTGATGGCGGCGTGGGCGCTGCTGGGGTGTTCGGTGTCGGCGAGGGTGTGGGCGTGTCTTGCGCAGCTCCCGCGTGTGCTTCGGCCTGACCGCCGATGGCAGACCCTGCCTTGGGACCGGCGGTTGCGGCTCCCTTGACGACCTGCGCGCCAACGACCGCTGCGGCAGCAGGACCAGCAGCTGCCGCACCTCCGGCACTCGCACCAGAACCGGCACCTGCGCCGGTGCTTCCGGCAGTACCTGCTGTGGCACCACCAGCGGTGCCACTACTTGCTTGTCCGGCTGTGGCTCCTGTGCCCGCTGTTGAACCGGTGGCCTTCGGCGGTGCGGCCCCGCCACTGCCTGCGCCCTTGCTGCCGGAGGCGTCATCAAGGATCTTCTTGGGTCCCTCACCGGCCGGTTTCGCAGGTGTGGGGACGGGGCGGTTCATCGCCGACTTCGCTTCTTGTTCACTCGACATCGCGTGGTACATGTCGAAGCCGACGAAGGAGATGAATTTGTACGCCATATAGGGCGCGAACGCGGCGATGAACATCAGCACAATCCCCGCAATGGGGTCACTGATGGAGGCCAGATCCGCTTCAATCGGTGCAGACACTTGGGTGATCGCGACAAGGAAGATCACCACCAGCACAAGCTTGGAGACGATGAACGCGATCACGAACGCCGCCCATTTGGAAAACCACCCCTTCGTCGCATCCCACGAAGACCCCGATAGAGCGATGGGTGCGAACACGATCGCCACGAGCAGCAGCGCTTTTCGTACGAGCAGGCTGAACCAGACGATCGCTGCCGCACTGATGGCAAGTCCTGCGAGGAAGATCGTGATGATCGCGCCCACGCCGGGGGCTGTGATGTTGATACCGACGAGACCCGCGGCGAGCAGGGCGATACGGTCGCCCATACCTTCCATCGTGTTCCCGGTGGCTTGCACAATGCCGACGCTCAATTGGTCGGTGATTTCCAACAACAGGCCAGTGATACCGATCGCCACAAACGAGCCAAGGACGGCTTTAGCGAGCCCGAGCGCGGCACGGGTGAGGGCGGTGGGTTCTCGGCGGATGAGGCCGGTGATCAGTTGTAGGCAGAAGAAGATCAGCATGATGAACACCGCCACCCCGAACAGCACGTTGTACACCCCGATATAGCCCGGGTCGGATACATCCACGAGCGTGGTGGTGTCGAACACGGACCAGACGGCTTCGAACAACCAACCGGCCGCGGCACCCATGGCTTGGGCGAGCCAGTCGAACGGGGCTGACACCAGTGTGGCTGCCGCTTCACCGGCGACGTCGCAGACCGTTGAGATGATGGGGACATCGCATACACCCACCGCACATCACTCCCTACAGAATTTGATTCGAGACGGGTGGGTTAGACGGACTGGCCGACGTTCCAGAAGAAGTTGATCAGCGTCACCGAGGCACCGCAGATGATCGCCGCACCGCAGGAGACGAGGACGCCGACTTTCCCGCGCCCGGCCAGGTGCGGGTTGGAGGAGTTCGCGCCGAAACCCCACACGATCGCCGACACAATCAGCGCCAACACGCTGAGGATGAGGCCGACGGTCATGACCGCACCGACGATGGTGCGCAGCTGGTTGATCCCGGGAAGCCCGGAACTGTTGGGGTCGATGTCGATCTGCATCGGAAGCAACGTTGACAGGACGGGTGCGGTTTCGGTGAGGAAAGTCAGAGTGTTCACGACGGTGGCTCCTTCAGTTCGTGGAAGCACAGTGCTTCTCCTAGAACAGGTGCGCACCCATCACCGGGTGAGCCGTCCGCCAATGTCATAGGTCCGGGCTAGCGTGGGGAAGGAACGGCAGTCCGAGATTGGAGCCGATGA
>Ga0098066_1000484_pt1 | contig 11189 bp, 7 predicted proteins | sample 25BtaG_FD_76332 | JGI IMG/M metagenome (GOLD analysis project Ga0098066, IMG submission 76332) | Marine viral communities from Cariaco Basin, Caribbean Sea - 25B_WHOI_OMZ_CsCl | ecosystem: Environmental > Aquatic > Marine > Oceanic | place: Caribbean Sea: Cariaco Basin | collected 2014-11-08
ATTCTTAACCTTTTTTGGGATAGGTTACCTGCTATCTATCACGTACAATTTGTGTTGAATTATTTGTACCCAATAAGGGGTAAAAGAGGGTAATTCTCATTTAATGATTGTTATATTTTACATCTGTAATATATAATAGCCGTTTTATTAAAAAAAATATCGTCTCTTATAGGTTGATTTAAAAACAGTTTTTATCTCCTAAAGCCTTTGCTTATCTAGTATTAAGCTATCCTAGTGACTTCTAAAAATAGAATACTTACGCCTTTGGTATATTAAATATAACAGTTGTATTATTACTAAAGGGGTTTATAAGTTACTTATTTATTTATAAACTGTCGTAGATAAACAATTAGCCACCACGATATTTACAAATTTAAAACAAGCACTAGCCTTTTCATTGCTACAGTACGTGTAATTTGTAACCACACATTATTCTCTTGCGTAACAAGCTAGTAAATATTTGCTTGTAATGACCCACTATTAAGGTTTTGTACATGAAACATTCGCACCTTTTCATTGCTATTAGTTTAGCGGTATCCGGCCTATTCATTGCAGGCTGCGATAAAAAAGAAGACCAAGCAGATGCTGCAGCCGCCCAGCAACAAATGCCGCCTGCCGTTGTTAATGTGATGCCAGTTCAATTCCAAACGGTACCTTTAGTACATGAATTCTCTGGCCGTACAGCAGCGTACGAGGTAGCAGATATTAGACCGCAGGTGACGGGCGTTATTGATGAAATTCTCTATCCTCAAGGACGTATGGTCCAAAAAGGCCAACCACTTTATAGACTAAGTGTTGAGAACTACCAATCAAGTCAAAGTGCAGGCCAAGCGGCAGTACAGCAAGCTGAAGCCAACGTACAGACGGCAAAAGCGAGCTATAACAATGCATTAGCAAATATTGAATCTCAAAAGGCATTGTTACAACAAGCTGAAGCCGATGTGCAAAGATTAAGACCTTTGGTTTCTCAGCAAGCTATTTCAGCACAGCAATACGAGCAGGCGATTACTCAGCTTAAAACCGCTCAAGCAGGTTTAAACAGTGCTCAAGCAGCAGCTCAGCAAGCTCAAGCCAATATTGCCAGCTCACAAGCGGCTGTAAATACCGCTAAGGCTCAACTATCGGGCACACAATTAGACATTAGCCGCACCATTGTACGTGCCCCAATCTCTGGCATGACCGAGCGCTCGAATGTTACTGCTGGTGCTTTAGTCAATGCCAACCAAGCCAATCCTTTGGTCACAATTTCTAAGATCAACCCTATTTATGTGGACATCAGTCAGTCTTCATCTGAATTATTGAAACTAAAGCAACAACAAGCCAGTGGTGCCCTACAAGCAGGTAACAGCACAGTTGAATTGGTGTTAGAAGATGGCAGTACCTATCCAGTACGTGGTCAACTGTCTTTGGCAGAAGCTAAAGTAGAAGAAGATACGGGTGCAGTTACCTTACGCGCAATCTTCAATAATGATAACTATATGTTATTACCGGGTATGTATGTAAAAGCACGTCTTGTTCAGGGCTTAATTAATAATGCGGTTTTATTACCACAAAGCGCCTTAACTCGCACGCCAAAGGGTGAAACTCAAGTTTATATCGTCGACAACAACAATAAGATTCAAGTTCGTCCGGTTAAAGTTCAAGGAACTTACAATGGCAACTGGATTGTCACTGATGGTCTAAAGGCAGGTGAAAACATAGTAGTAATAGGTGGCTCGAAAGTTAAGCCTGAGCAAGAAGTGGTCAGCAAGCCCTATCAACCTACTTCAGCAGAAGGTAATGCCGCGCCACAACAAGGTGCAGCCCAACCAAAAGGCCCGGTAGCAAACCAATCTGGAATGCCAAAAGGCCCTGTAGCGCCTCAGAAGAAAGAAACTCCTGAGACTGGCGCTGCCAAATAACTCAAAAATAGGCTGACTAGGGAAATATCATGTCAAGATTTTTTATTAACCGCCCTATTTTTGCATGGGTAATTTCAATTTTAATCATGCTACTGGGTGTCATTTCGGTAATTAACTTACCGATTGAGCAATATCCACGTATTGCTCCACCAACGATTAACGTTAGCGCCTCATATCCTGGTGCCAACGCTCAAACCGTTGAGGACTCAGTTGTTCAGGTCATTGAGCAACGTATGAAAGGGCTTGATGGCTTAATGTATATGTCCTCATCAAGTTCTTCTAACGGTAGTGGCTCTGTTACGCTTACTTTCGAAAACGGAACCGATCCTGATACCGCTCAAGTACAGGTTCAGAACAAACTACAAGCGGCTATGAGTGCGCTTCCTGAATCCGTACAGCGCCAAGGGGTTAACGTTACCAAATCATCAAGTAGTTTCTTAATGGTTCAAGGTTTTATCTCTGAAGATGGTTCGATGGATAGAGTCGACATCGCTGACTATGTGGCTTCAAATATTGTTGACCAAATCAGTCGTGTTGAAGGTGTGGGTGAAGTTCAATTATTTGGTTCATCATATGCCATGCGTGTCTGGCTAGACCCTGCACGTCTGCGTAGTTATAACTTAGTACCAAGCGATGTGGTCGATGCTATTCGTGCACAAAACGCTCAAGTTTCTGCAGGTCAGTTAGGTCAGGCACCTGCTGACGTAGAGAATCAAGTTATTAACGCTACTGTTACGGTTCAAAGCTATCTAAAAACACCTGAAGAGTTTAGCAATATCTTATTAAAAACAGACAACTCAGGTGCTCAAGTTCGTCTACGTGATGTGGCGAAAGTTGAAGTAGGTAGTGAAAACTATGGTATAAAAGCGTTATATAACGGCAAAGAAGCCTCAGGTATTGGTATCTCATTAGCGCCAGGTTCAAACGCGCTTGATACCAGACAACTTGTGGAAGATCGTATGGCACAGCTTGAAGCCAACTTCCCACCAGGCTTAACCTCTGTTGTACCTTATGACACCACACCTTTCGTTAAGTTATCAATTGAACAAGTAGTGCACACGCTAGTTGAAGCCATTATTTTGGTATTCCTAGTGATGTTCTTATTCTTACAGAACTGGCGTGCTACTATTATTCCAACCCTTGCGGTGCCTGTTGTCTTGTTAGGTACTTTTGCGGTTCTGTACGTGGCTGGATTTAGTATTAACGTATTGACCATGTTCGCTATGGTATTGTCCATTGGTCTACTGGTGGATGACGCGATTGTTGTTGTTGAAAACGTAGAGCGTCTGCTAGAAGAGCATCCGGACTTAACCGTTAAAGAAGCCACTATCCAATCAATGGGTGAGATTAGTAAAGTTGTTATTGGTATTGCTCTAATCTTATCAGCGGTATTCGTACCAATGGCCTTCTTTGGTGGATCAACGGGTGTTATTTATCGTCAGTTCTCAATTACCTTGATTACCAGTATGGTACTGTCCGCCATTGTGGCCTTGGTTTTCACTCCTGCCCTATGTGTGACCCTGTTAAAACGTTCTAAAAATCATGGTGAAGAAAAGAAAGGCTTCTTTGGTTGGTTTAACCGTAGCTTTGAAAAGACCAGTAGAAGTTATGAGAGCTTCATCGGTAAGAGTATTAATGTAAAATGGTTATATGCTCTAGCCTATGCCGCTATCATTGGTATTATGGCCGTCTTATTCTTACGTATTCCTGGTTCATTCTTACCAGAAGAAGACCAAGGTATTATGGTCACGCTAGTACAGCTACCTGCGGGCTCTAATATAGAAGAGACTCAAGCAGTATTGGATAAGGTAGATGCCTATTATCATACTCAAGAAGGTAAAAATATTGAGTCAGTGTTTACGGTTGCTGGCTTCAGTTTTGCCGGTCAAGGTCAAAACATGGGTCTTGCCTTCGTCCGTCTTTCTGACTGGGAAAACCGTTCAGGTGAAGAGAACAGTGCTCAAGCTGTCGCGGAACGAGCAATGGGCTATTTCTTCACTCAGTTAAATGAAGCACAGGTTTATGCTATTGTTCCACCTGCTATTACTGAATTGGGTAACGCGAGTGGTTTCGACTTAATGATTCAAGACGTAGGTAACGTAGGCCATCAAGGTCTGCTTGATGCTCGTAACCAGCTATTGGGTATGGCTGCGCAGAGTGATCAAGTGGCAGGCGTTCGTCCTAACGGGCAAGAAGATGCCCCTCAGCTAAAAGTTAATATCAATCAGGAGCAAGCTGCTGCTTATGGATTGCCTTTGTCTGCTATTAACAGCGTATTATCAACCGCATGGGGTTCAGCGTATGTTAATGACTTCGTTGACAGAGGACGTGTGAAACGTGTCTTTGTACAAGGCGATGCGGACAGTCGTACCAACCCTGACGATATTCAAAAATGGTATGTTCGTAATAACAATGGTGAGATGATTTCTTTTGACGCTTTCTCTGATAGTGAATGGCAGTATGCTTCTCCACGATTAACGCGTTATAACAGTTTCCCATCTATGAACATCCAAGGTAGTGCGGCACCTGGTCTAAGTACTGGTGAAGCAATGACGGCTATGGAACAAATGGTCGGACAATTACCTGAAGGCATTGGTTTTGAATGGACAGGTATGTCTCTTGAAGAGAAAAAATCAGGGGCTCAAGCACCTATGCTATATGCCCTATCGATTTTAGTTGTTTTCTTATGTTTAGCGGCTTTATATGAAAGCTGGTCAATCCCATTTGCAGTACTATTAGTGGTACCATTAGGGGTACTAGGTGCTGTATTATTCACTTGGCTTAGGGACTTTGCGAACGATATTTATCTGCAGGTTGGTCTACTCACTGTGGTCGGCCTGTCTGCAAAGAACGCGATTTTAATTATCGAATTCGCTAAGGAACACCAAGAGGCTGGCAACTCTCTACGAGATGCGGTAATGTTGGCAGCTAGACAGCGTTTACGTCCTATTATTATGACTTCATTAGCCTTTGGTCTTGGTGTATTGCCCTTATTCTTGGCAACAGGTCCAGGTGCGGGAAGCCAGAACGCCATCGGTACGAGTGTTGTAGGTGGTGTTGTGACCGCAACCTTATTGGGTATTTTCTTTATCCCTATGTTCTATGTATGGGTTCGTACTATCTTTAAATATAAGGGTAATGGTACCAATAATGATTCTGATAATGGCACACCAACTGAGCCTAAGACAGTGTTAGTGACCAATGAGACGAGTACTGCCTCTACCCCCGCTAATTTTGGAGACAACACTCAATGACGACATCTGTAAAATCAACTATTAACCTAAAAAGTCGAGCCGTGAGTGCACTTGCTATGAATACATCTACTAAATGGGCACGTTTGTTTGGTCTATCTGCTTTGACAGTCGCTATTAGTGCTTGTCAAAGCGTACCTTTGGCCGATACCAATCCTGTGGTCGCTCGCCCTAACATTCCTTTAATGCCAGGCGAGAACTACGAGATTTATGGCAACAACCAAGTGCCTTCAAGTCTTGCTGCCGTACGTTGGCAGAGCTTCTATACTGACCCTAAGCTTAAAGCGCTTATTCAGATGGGACTTGATAACAATAAAGATGTTAAGCAAGCTGTGCTAGCCATCCAAAAAGCTCAGGCTCAATACCGCATTACTGACAGTAATGATGCGCCTAATATAGGGCTAAATGGTGATTATTCCCGTGGGGCAAACAATGCAATAGATCGCAATCCTAGTGATAGATATAATGTCGGTCTTGGTATGGCAAGTTATGAACTCGATTTCTGGGGTAAGATAGCCAGCTTAAAAGACCAAGCGCTACAAAACTATTTAAGCACCACTGCTGCTCGCGATACTGCTCAAGTCAGTTTGATTGCCAATATTGCTAAAAGCTATGTCAACCTAAGCTATCAGCAAAAGCAATTAGAGCTGGCAATTAGTACCTTGCAAACTCGTGAAGAGTCGCTGCGTATTACCAGAGCCCGTTTAGAGGCAGGTATAGACTCTAAAGCACCCTCTCTACAAGCGGCAGCTTCTGCTGAGACAGCTCGTATTGCGGCGCTAAATGCTCAAAGTGCGGTACTAAGAGCTAGAAATGCCCTTAAATTCTTAGTGGGTGCCCCCATTAGTGATGACATGATGCCAGAGCCAGCGGTTCCTTCTATTGCGTCAAGCAAAGTATTAAGTGCGGGCTTGCCTAGTGATCTACTACGCTACCGTCCTGACGTACTTCAAGCGGAATACAATTTAAAAGCCGCCGGCGCCAATATTGAAGTGGCCCGAGCTGCTTATTATCCTTCAATTAGCTTGACCGGCAATCTTGGTTACTCAAGTGACGATCTATCAGGTTTGTTCAGAAGCAATGGCTCAAGTTGGTCATTTGGTCCTTCTATCAAATTACCTTTGTTTGATGCCGGTCAACGTGATGCCAACTATGAAGTGGCTCAGATTGAACGTGATCAAGCAGTTGCTAATTACGAAAGTACTGTAGAGGCCGCTTTCAAAGAAGTGAACGATGTTCTAGCAGACCGTGCTACTTTGGATCAAAGAACACAAGCTGAGTATCGTCTACAAGAGAACTATCAAGGTTTATTTGATATTTCAGAAGCTCGATTTAAAGCACAGGTCGATGACTATTTAGCAGTATTGGACGCTCAACGTTCGTTGTTCTCAACCCAGCAGTCTATTTTGAACTTAGAGCAAGAACGTCTAAATAATCAAATTGAGCTATATCAAGTACTGGGCGGCGGCGCGAACTTAGGCACTATCGCTGTACCTACTTCTCAGTACCGTAACTTAGTTAATGTGTTTGATGGTCAAAGCGACAAGCAAAAAGCGGTCCAAGCTGTTGAATCCAGTCGCGGTCCAGCTATTGTGACACCTGCTCAAGCTTACGCTATTGAAGCCAACCAGCCGGTTAAAGTGGTAGAACAAAAGCAGCTGAGACCGGTAGATGTTAACAATGACAATAGTACAGATGCTTATATCTCTGTTGTGGAAACTACCACTCAGCCTGCAGGCTCTAAAGTAGTAGAAACCAAAGAAGGTATGAAGGTTGTAAAACCTTAAAACCTGTATCTGAACTCTAAAAAAAGGCGCTAATATTAGCGCCTTTTTTTGTTGATAAAATAAGCTTTCTAACTAGTCTTGCTAATCACGACATTTCATTGGTCCGACTATTTTGCTTACCTATCCTATTATCAGGCTATGATAGCCAATCGTTAATCTGGCAAATCATGTCGAATATGATCAGGGCTTAAACCGAAAGAGAAGACAAAAGTAGCCACTAAACTGTTAACAATAACAAACGCTATATCAAGACCGTTATGCCCTAACACAAAGCGTCCTAATAAAGCGGATATGATCAACATAATGACAAAAAAGATCGCCAAGTAAATTTTAATCTTAGGATGAGACAGGCTGTATGGCTGCTCAGGCTTAGGCCCTTTTTCTAACACATATAAGCGAATTGCCCATCCTGCCGCATAAGCCAATGTTCCCATTAATAAATAATTTAGAAAACCCATTTTTATTCCTATTAAACCAATAACTTAAGCGTTAACTCACTCAATGAATGGTATAACGAGTTAATAATCTAAGCTAAGCGGTGGTTATTGAGTGGCCACATTACCTGCAGGCTTAATGGTAATATTACCCACACTGTCTTTATTTTGGGCAGCACTCTCAGATAGCTCTTCAGCTGGCGTGTCATCACACTCAACTTTATAAATAGTATTTGCACCCTGCAAAATGTACCCTAAGTACTGACTGTCTAAGGTAGGATCGATATTAACATACGCTTGCTTAACTTGGGCCATGACCAAAACTCGATCTGGACGCCCTATGATACCTTCTACGTTTTTCGGATCTACTGAGAAGTATTTTGATACCTTATCCATTGGCATAACCTCAAGCGGTTCAGGATCATCCCAGACTCTATTCGCTGATTTAGGTTCTTTCATTTGCATGACCAAACCCTGCTGCTGCTGACTTACTTTTATTTGTGCAGGCTCGTCATGACTGACGGTATAACAGCCAGAAAAAATAGCCGCATGTTGTTTAATTAGCGCTTCAGAATCTTGCTGCTTTGCTCCCGCCTCGGTATTAACGACTGGGTCGGTGGTTTCAGACTTATCACAGGCGGTCAACATAAGTGCAGCACCAGTGATAAACAAAGCCGAAGAAATTTTTGATAAATTAAGTGGTTTCAAAAGACAGTTCCAGTAGATAAGTATAAATGGGATTTAGATTGAGCTAAGGTTAATAACAACAACAGGTTAAGACGACTTAGGCCTAAATTATAGAGATGTCAAAAAATGACAGCTGTAAGAATACTGTATTTTAGCAAACTTGTTATCTATATGGTTGCTATTGTGCAATATATTAAGCCATCTCGCTCAAACAGAGGCACTATATTTGCTATACTAGTCGCTCTATTTCTCTATCATAATCTAAGTCCTATAATAATCTAAGTAATGTGAGTCGCCATGTCTGTTCTTAATCCAAAGCCCAATACCACAATCGCATTTACCGATGGTGCCTGTAAAGGTAATCCCGGTCCTGGTGGTTGGGGGGCTTTTTTGGTACTGAGTGATGGCCAACAAATAGAATACTTTGGTGGGGATGCTCATACCACTAATAATAAAATGGAGTTGATGGGTGCCATTATAGCGCTTGAAAAAAGTCCTCACGATCAACATTTAGAGATTTGGACCGACTCAAGCTATGTCAAGAATGGCATTACCTCATGGATTCAAGGTTGGAAAAATAAAGGCTGGAAAACCTCTGGCAATAAACCGGTCAAGAATCAAGAGTTATGGCAACGTTTAGATGCCTTACAAGCCAGCCGTGATGTCAGTTGGCACTGGGTAAAAGGCCATGCCGGTCATGAAGGTAACGAAAAAGCTGATGAGCTTGCCAACCGTGGCATCTTATCTTCTTCTGAGTCTACCGACGCCTTAACTAATGACCGTGCTAGTAATGACAACTTTACGAATGATGATGAGCTTAAAAAAAAACTAAATAGCCCCTTAAATCACCCCTTTAATCCAATAGACTCTAACGTTGCCATGAATTCTCCCCAAGATAACATTGATTGGATTATGGATGATCCTTTAGGCTTTTATGAAAGCGGCCCAGAAGTAGCCTTTGAAGAAGAAACGGCTTCTGTGCCACAGTCTAGTAGTCATCAACCATCCGCTTCCATCTCAGACCCTATATCGCCTATGCCTATGTCAAACCCAGAAGTTCCAAGTAGCGAACAAGCCTCACCTGCCCTAGCAGCAGCTGAGCCACAAGTGTCACAGCAAACTGAAGAAATTGAGTTCGATGGAGATACCAGTCGTGCCAACCCGCACTTCAGACCTCTCTTGCCTGAACCGATCAACAGAGGAAAAACGGGTCGTCAATTGATTATGGATACGGAAACCACCGGACTTGACGCTTTAAAAGGCGATCGGGTTATTGAGGTAGGTATTATCGAATTGGTTAACCGCAAATTTACCGGTGAGAAACTACACGTCTATATCAACCCTGAACGTGGTATGGATGATGAAGTTATCAGAGTCCACGGTATTACAGAAGCGTTTTTAGCAGACAAACCTAAGTTCAAAGAGGTGGCGAAACCCCTTTACGAATTTATGCTGGGTGCTGAGTTGATTGCCCATAACGCTCCATTCGATATGAGCTTCTTATCGATGGAATTTGATAGAGTGGGCCTGAGCGATTTTGCAGAAAAAGTGACGGTTACCGACTCTTTGGTCATGGCCAAACAGCAATATCCTGGTCAAAAGAACACGCTAGATGCTTTAGTACGTCGTCTAAACGTTGGTAAGATGGACCGTACCTTCCACGGCGCTTTATTGGACTCAGAGATTCTAGCAGAAGTTTATCTGGCCATGACGGGTGGTCAGGTAGCGCTGGCGATTGACGAAGACACCCAGTCCGAAGGCGAAGGCTCTCATGCAGATTTTAGCCATTTAGCTTCTCAAATTTTGAAGGCTAATACCCCGTTAGATAATCATGTTAGTTGGGTCAGCAAGTTGCTAAAGAAATATCCTGATTTGGCAGAGACTCAAGGCGTGAGCTGCTTTTATAAGATTGACGACGCTTCTAAAGCTGCGCATTTGTTGTATCAAAAGTCTATCGTAAGCCAACACTCTCTAGCGGCAACTACCTCTATAGCGCCTAATTTAGCCAATAACTTGTTTATTGCCTCTTAGTCTTTGTCTATATGCCTAAATTGTTAACTAATCTGTCTTAACGTATTACAATACATCCTTGGCCAGCACTCATTCGGTACTGGCTTTAAAGCTATTTATTCATTATTTGTTATGAGGTACTTGTGAGCACTGAACGATTAAACGCCCTGCCTATTTTATTTAATCGCTTTGGACTTGAGCGCCTGACAGAAGATCAACGCCAGAAAATTGCTACCGTTGACGCCACCTTACCTCAAACTCAATGTGGATTATGCGACCATCCCGATGGTTGCCTACCCTACGCCATCGCTATGGTGGTAGACAATGAGCCGCATAATAAATGTGTGCCTGGTGGTCAGCCCGTTAGTGATACTATCGCTGAAATACTAGACAGAGAACCCTTAATCGTTCGTGAGTCTCAGTGGCCGGTTGACCCCAACACCCATCGTCCTACAGAAGTCAGAGCCATTATCCGTGAAGACGATTGCATTGGCTGTACTAAATGCATTCCTGCCTGCCCAGTAGATGCTATTGTCGGCACTGGCAAGCACATGCACACCATCATCAGCGATTTATGTACGGGTTGCGAGCTTTGCCTACCACCCTGCCCGGTCGATTGTATCGACTTGATTGAAGTGCCTCGTGATCCTGCTATTGAAACAGCAGAATATAGAGCCAAAGAACAAGCTCATCTAAGATACCGCTATCACACTCATTTAAACCGAGTGGCGGAACAAATGGTCGACAATACTCATTCTAAGCCTGTTACTAGTGTGATAGAAACCATGATTGGCAATGCCTCACATCAAAGCTTAGATATTGATGAGTCTAAAGCCAAAGCCACTATTGCGGCCGCAAAACTACGCACTAAAATCAAAAAGCTAGAGAAGCAGTTGACCGCACGCCCTAATGAAAGTAAACAGGCGGAGCTAGAAGCTTTAAAGCAGGAGTTGGCACAACTTGCTGATTAGTAAGACTTACCTCCTTCTGCTTATCGCCGTGCCCTCGGTGTATAAACAAGTGAAAACAATTTAAACGGATTAAAACCTAAATCGATATGAGTAAAGTGGTTAAACATAAGACAGCAGAAACGCCCCCTTCAAGACGCCTGCCCAACCG
>Ga0098066_1000485_pt1 | contig 11184 bp, 17 predicted proteins | sample 25BtaG_FD_76332 | JGI IMG/M metagenome (GOLD analysis project Ga0098066, IMG submission 76332) | Marine viral communities from Cariaco Basin, Caribbean Sea - 25B_WHOI_OMZ_CsCl | ecosystem: Environmental > Aquatic > Marine > Oceanic | place: Caribbean Sea: Cariaco Basin | collected 2014-11-08
AGCGACCTCACCGACCAATCCCCATTTAGTGAACCCCTGATAGATGATGATGCCGCTGTGGATAAGCCAGGCCGGGACCAGCCACTCGAACACCCGGCGCGGGTCGTTGGCTAGATAAAGCAGTAGCGCCGGCGCCATCCACATCACCACGCCGGCCGTCAGTTCCCAGTTGCCGTTGCCCCAGATCAGGCTGCCGGGGATGGCTAAGGTGTGGAACAGCAGCAAGGCTATGAGGCTGTAGAAGACGCGGCGGTTGCCGAGGGAGACGCCGGCTGTGATCACCCCAGCAGCCAAGGCAACCAACCCGACAAACATCCACAGATCGGTAAACGACCCGATCATCAGATTGCAGACAAGATAAAGGGCCAGGAACCCTGGTGACAGGTTCCTGGCCCATCGTTTAACGAACGCCTTACGCTTAGCTACGAGTAGATCATCACCGCTGCTATCACAGCCACGGCCAACACCAACAGCACCAATAACGCGGTGTGTAACGCTCGGATTACCCAAAGGATAACCGCAACGACCGGCAGAGCGACGAGCGCGACGATAACAGGCAATTAACGCGCGTCAACTTCAATGAATGTGATGCCGGGATCTAACTCGCCGTTACCGTGGACCACGGCCCGGATGAGGAAATCAGCAGCGGCGTCCTGTTTGGGTATGCCGTACCACGCCGACACCTGCGTTGTCTTCGGGGCAACCTCTGCGCCCTCAGCTGTTACCAGCGTCAACCAAGACGACGTGCTGGGCCGGTAGAACTCCAACCCCAACTTGATAGCAGCCGACTCAAGTGTGTGCGCCCACTGGACGCGCACGGCCTGTTTGTTCTTGAAGTCCATGCTGCGCCGTGAGTTCGGCACAATAGCACCTCCGCCACTGCTAGGGCTACCGGGATTCGTGATCACTACACCATCGTTCACGAAGAACAGGATATGGTTGATGTTGGCCGCGTTGAGCGCGCTGGGCGGCGCGTTCAGTACCGCTAGCTCGCCGGGCGGGCCAGCCGGCCCCTGTGGCCCAGCCGGCCCCTCTGGGCCTGGCACCCCGGTTGTCGGGCCTTCCGGCCCTGCTGGTCCTTGCGGGCCTGGGGGCCCAGGTGGCCCTGCTGGTCCGGTGTCACCGGGTGGGCCAGGTGAAGTGGCTGTTTCACCGGCTGGACCAGTATCGCCGTAGATGCCCTGTTCTCCTTGCTCGCCCTGCGGCCCAGGTAGCCCAGGTGGCCCTGCTGGGCCTTGGCAGGCGCCCATAACCATGCCAACGAATATCAAGAACAGTAGGACAATACCGATGCCCTCAACCACGAGGACGTTGTTGCGGGTCAGTTTCTCTTTGATCGCGTCAACATCGATGCCGGCATTAGGTTCGTTGTTACGCATTGGCGGCCTCGCTGTCCGTTAGTTTCTTCTGGCAGTCTTCTAATTTGTTGCGGTAGTCGATCTTGTCTGCGCGCTCGCGACTGACTTCGGCCCGAAGATCACCGATCAGTTTTCGTTGGGATACAAGGCCGTATACCCACCCGGCCACCATACCCACGATGCCAACCACAAGGAAAGCCGCCACTAAGATTATGTCTGCGTTCTCCATGCCTATCTCCTGTCTGCGGCAATAAAGTCGCCGCCTGAACCAACTACCGCTCGTACACGATAGCCGGTACGAGGCGGCGTGCTAAAAGATTACCACAAACGGTGGGATTAACGTTCTGTGGACACTATCCGGTATAGGTCGGTTGTGCCCTGCTGATAGACCAGATCCAACCATTCCACGTCTGGTAGATTACCCCAAGGTTCGTAATAGTCTAGGGACCCGTAAACGCCAGGGGCGCGGTTGTTATAGAACGGGAAACGCCCCTCGATCAACACCCAACCGGCATCAAGGACCGTGATGGCCGCTTCTGGATCGCATGAGGGCACCCAACCTAATGCGCACCGAACCAACCGGTCAGACTCACGCCAGGTGGGAGGCGGCTGCCAAGTCCAGGTGTGTGGCGCTTCAACATCGTTTAAGGCCGCGATCCACAGGGCCAATGTGAAAGAGTTGTTGATGATCGCCTTATCGTCTTCAGCCTTGGCAATATCTAATGCAATCTCAGTGTTTCGGCTGACCATGTTCGATAGCCCGGCCTGATTGTTAAAGGTCCACCAGTTGCCGACCACCAACAGCGCTGCCACCCCTAATCCGGCCAGAAACGCGCCCTGACGGCCATAGATAACGAATAACGGGTTTTTGGCCATTGGCAACGCGGGTAGCACTTTAACCCAGACGATCCAAGCGACAGCGACATAGAACGGTATCGCAAGAAGGTATCTTGACCGGTAGAAGATATTAATTACTGTTTCGTCGGTCGATAGGAACGGCGTCAGCGATCCGAGCAGGAGTATCAGCACGCCCAGGCTGCGCAACCACGGTTGGCCGCCCTTCCAGACGATAAACAACCCGACCGGCCATGCTAGGGCTAATTGCAGCCATGATGAGTCGGTCCAAGGGCTTAGGTAGATAAACGAACCGGGATAGTTGAGGACGCCCGTAACAGGCAGGACGTCTAGGTACCAGGGGAGCGCGCCGAGGGCTATTAGGCCGCCAATAAATAAAGGCACCGCCAACCGGAGTGCCACTCCTGTAGGGGTGCCTAACGCTCTCCGGGGATTGCTGTCCAAGAGAGAGCTGCTGTTATTAAACCACAACAAAGCCGCCCCGTAAACCGGGATAGTGACTATAGCAAGCCCTGCCGTGGTCTGGTTGACCCAAGGGATAAGGCCGAGACTCGCTGCTAGAATCGCGGCCTTTAGGAGGGACCAATCCTCTACTAACTCGCCCATAGCCCACCAGACCATACCCAGCAGAGCAAACGCGATCAACGGCAACGCGCCTGTGACCATCATTTCGGCGTGCAGCATGTCGAGCATGAGAAAACCCGCCGCAAAGACCGCGGGAGATAGGGGCAACCGCCGATGGGGACGGTCGCCTAGGGCGCGGTCGATGCGACGGGCCAGGAGGAAGACCGGGATGGCGGGCAGCACAGAAGCGATGCTGCTCCACACTTTATACCCTGTATCGATGCCGAATAGTTCAATGAACGGCCAGAGAAGGAACCCTGGCGCTAACGGCGGCCTCGGGAAGCCCACGCCGTGATCATCGCCACCAAGGGTGCGCCTGAGCCCTTCTAAGTACGCCCCGCCGTCCACGCCTAATAGCGCATCGTGGCCAAGAGTCAGCCATAGGTTAAACCCGAGGGCGGCGGCTATGATTGCGAGTAGTGCTATAACTTCGCTGCCAGTATGGTAGTCGTGCCTGCTATATGAATTATCCTTAAAGGGGTTTTACGTTGGTTACAATATATGATCCGCCACCGATGGCCCGCTTAACTACCATGCCTTTTTTGAAACCGGCGACTTGGGTGGTCTCGGTTGTGGTTAAACCTTTCATAAAGCCGCCGGTGTGCTTCTTTGTAACCCTAAATATGCGCGGGCTTTCATCCTTGAGAGGTGTTCGTTTTGTTATTCGCTTCCGCTTACGTGGTTTGCTGCCTAATGTGGCCATTAATACACCTATATCTTCGCTGCCAGTATGGTTATCTTACTACAAGAAAACGGCCACTGCTCTAACAGACAGCGACCGTTTTATGGAACTAGAGACCTATTGGGTTGTGAGTGGCCGGCCTCTACTTGCTACGGCGTGCGGCAGCAACCGAACGCCTGGTAGTGGCCGCTGCGGTGCGCAGCCGCTTGCGGTTGGCAGCTCGTGCCTTCCTCATGCGGACGCGTCCCGCGGCCTGCGCCTTTCTTACGGCGCCTGCTTTACCAGCCATATTGTTCACCTCGTATTCAAATCAGTTTTGCTGTCAGGTATGCGGTGCCGGGGTTAGGCTGTCTAGCCCAACGGTCCGATACCGGCCAAGCCAGCGCCACCAAGGGCGAACAGGCTGACGCCGAGGAGCAGGATGCTGGAGATGTAGACCAGCGGGATCAGATCGTTAATGCTCTGGGCGCCGGCAAAAGATCCGATGTTGGCCGCCGCACCTGTGGATGCGGCCTGGGTGTTTACGGTGGTCGCTAGGACCATGCCGATCACGAGGGCGATCACACCACCGACGATGGCGCCAACCCTCATTGCTACGTTACCCATTAGATTGTTCTCCTTCAGGTTGATTGGTACTGGATTGCTCTAGTACCTCAATCGGCGGTGTGCCCATCAGTTTTAGGCTCAACGCCACCATTGCGAGCCGCAGGGGATAGGTGATCGGATTGATCCAAATCGACCACAAACAAAGGCGCCACGTCCGGTAAGGCGTAAACATTTTTGCTTGTTTGAACATCCTCTTACCCCTTGAAAGCTAATGCCCCGGCGGCCATGACGGTGACTGTCCCGATCACCAAGCACAATATCAATATTATGAAAGTGGTCGTACCAAACACCGGGTCTATAGCAGTTGGCACCACACTACGGGCGGTGTCCTGCAGGCCGTTAACCTGAGTCAACACAATGACAAAGGCCATCGGCAGCGCCATCAACAACCCCAGAGCGGTAGCAACTTGCAACATGGGCAAAGTTTAAGGAAATGTTGTTAAAACGTTCAATCGGTGACACATATGTGTCAATTGATGGTTTTATACGCCTATTGTTTGTATAGTTTGTTGCAATCAGCAGGTGTTAGAGTTGCAACGGGTGACGTTTATGGTGCAGGACGCAATTACCGACAAAACTAACGACACAATCGCAAAAAAACCCATTTTTGGAACCGATACCGACTATATCGACCCAGAAGTCTGGTTGATCGTTGAGAAACAGAGGGTATCGAAAGAGGCAACCAAGGTGCTGCTCCAAGGGACAGAGGAGATCCTAGGAGTATCAGCTAGAGGTCTCGCCAGATTGATGGGGATAGGGGCCGACGAATACTCAAGACGTAAGAATGGCCATGTAAGGTTCGGGTCCGGCCGATTGGCGCAAATCATTAAGCTATTGCAACTGCACGCCAGGGGAGTGCCGTTAAACCTGGCCAGAAGCATCTATTGGAAAGAGGGCATCATTAACTGGAGGAACGGGAATGTTAGCAGTGCGAACCATCTACTGGAGCGCGGCTGGGAAGTACCGGACGAAGAAGGGGAAAGTGACGCACGAACTTCCCCTGCACTTACTCAATGGGGGAGACAGGCAGGCCCACAGCCTAAGCGAAAGTCCGGTGTACGTCCTGGCGGAAGACCCGCTGTTCATGAAGAAGCCGATGCAAACGATCCGGTGGGATGATCTGATAGGGAATGAAGCCGAAGGAATAATCCCGTTACCGGTGCCGCCGCCACCCATAAGGTCGGAAGGTCTGGCCGTGCTGGTCGAAGAAGGAGCTATCTGGCCGATCACACCGGTCCCGTTCACAGACGACTTGGCCAGGCAGAAGGAGCAGGCCAACACTCACGCCGAGGCGTTGGCACTGGCCAGGGCCAGAGAAGCCAGGGCTGGGTCTGACAATGCACTTCAGAAGGCCGCGTTTATCCTGCTTATGGTGCTGGTCGGCGTGATGGTATTGGTAATAGCCATCGTTGCCCTTAACGCCCGGTTCGGCGGCGAGGATCTGCCGCCGTCAGCGCATCACATGGCCGTACAGGAGCAAACAGTATGGTCATGATGCTCGAACGGCTCAAGGAACGGGGGCTGGCCAAGCGACAGTTCAGGCGCCCCAACCTTGACCTGGTGCCCGAAGACAAATACGAACGCATCGAGATACGTGATTACGATTACGATACCGGTGACAGCGCCACTTGGCATGGCAGGGTATCGGCTAAGGAGCTGTACCAGAACCTGCCTACCGAATCACGTATAGAACCGGACTACATGATCTGGCGTAAGGTGTGGGGATTATTGGCCGGCATGTGCGTGTTCTTTGTGGTGTGGGGGTTGCTCGTGCTACTGGTCGGCCCGATACACTCGTTGTTCCCAGCGATTATGTTAAGCTCCGGCGCCGCTATCGTTGGTTGGTGGAACGGATCTAAGTTTACCCCAAACAACGACCCCTTCTGGGTTGCCCGCAGGCTGTGGATCAACGGCGTACCTCATATCCAACCGATAGTCCACACCATGCTATTGGGCGAGCCTAACGCAGAAGAAGCCGCCCTGCAGGCCAATGGTAAGAAGAATGGGCACAGCCCCGCGGTATTACAGGAAGGCGAGGAATTAGTGCAAGGCCCACCGGTGATAGGCGGGAACGGGCATCGGGAACCGTTCCAGGTGGCCGGGTTTGACGCCATCCCTGACGGTACTTATGTGCCGGTGGTCTACCGGGCGACCACGCTTTACCAGGACCTGCAGATGGTCGAGGAACGTCAGGATATGAAGATGCCGGTGGACCGATGGCAGCAGATCAAACTGGGCGGCATGATCCTATTTGGCGGAATATTGATAGTCGGCCTGATATTCGTGATGGCCGTAACCAGCAACAACGCGTAGGAGATCGATGGACGTAGATTTATTAATTCATAAATTGAACGTATGGTGTCATAACAACGAAGCTAATAAAGAATATTTACGCGAACGTTATGCAGTTAGAGCCGCGCACAACGCGTTACTGGCGCTACCGCAGGAGCGGAATGCTCAGAAAGCATTCCGTAATGGGGAAATCAGATTTGTGTTGTGGTTGATTGCCCCTCCTGTTTGCGTGGTGTTGGGCATAATAGGCATCACTGAGATCGTGAGGTTCCTTACATGAGCAACAAACCAAAGATCAAAGGCCAGAAGAAGCCCGGCATCCAGAAGCGCATATCCTCTGCCTACGCTAGGTTTGCGGGCACGCTACCCGCCTCTGTCGGACTGAACCAAGACGCCCTAACCGGCCGCACGGTCTGCGAAGGGTCGATAGAAGTTAGCCTTGGCCTGTTGGCTGAGGCCGAACGGGACGGCGACACAGAACTAGAGACGGCGTTGCGTGGCAGTCTGGCCACGGCGCGCGACCGACTGAATGCACTAGAGCCAGTGATATTCGGAGAGTAGTTGTGTACTGGTTGAAATACCTAGAACATCTGATTAAGACGGCAGTGGGGCTTGGTTGGACAATGGTTGGTCTGATCTTCGGTGTAGCCCAGTTTGATGAAGTAGTTAGGGCCACAGAGCGAGTGGCCGCAGATGAAACCAATGGGTTCGTGTTAGCCGTTATCGACCTTATGCCGATGGGCTACATCTTATTGCTTATGGGCACAGCTATCTATTTTCTAGGGTTGTTCGGTAGCCGGTTTGCCAACCCGCCCAAGCGAGTGTCTAAAGAGGAAATTATAAATGACAACTGAATCAGAGCACTATATAGACCCTGACCAGCCCGCCCAACCGGTCACTGAGGCCGGCGACTTCGAGCCGATCAAAGCCGACACGTCCCAGAGCGGCGCACAGGCGCGCCGGGACATACCCGGCAATGAAGGCTTCTACACGTCAGGCGGCGGTCAGCAGGGGCCGGGCTACAACAACGCTGATGAAGCGTTCACCATGCCTTCAGACGACCCTGGCCGCTACCTGCCAAGGGCCATTATTGATGAAAAATGGCTGAAGCGGCAGGTGGCCATCCGTGCCCGTGTTTCCCGCATGTATACCGGCTTTGAAGACCCGCTAGATAGCATGTGGTACTACCTGGCCGGTACCGTGGGCGTTGACGGCCGGGGCCGTAAGGACTTTGTGACCATCAGCACCGGGAACCGCCAGATGGAGATTGCCGGCGGCAGCGGCGGACTGTTCGGCAACTTCGGCCAGCGCCTGCTGGGCAACCAGAACAACGGGTTGAACAATGGCTAGCAGGCGTATGATCGGGTCCAAACCGCGCGGCGGGGTGCAGTCCCGGCCGCCAGGGCTGTATAGCCGACAGGTGAGCGAAGTACGGTCGGATATCTTGCTGCCGGGGCAGATGCCGCGCAGTAGGTTCTTCAGGCCCGCATTCTCGCTTAGGTGGGGGCGCAGGGGCAGGGGTAAGACCTTAACCCTTGTGGCCGACGGCTATCACTTCCAGCAGGCTTATGAGCAACGTAACTTGCGGGACGGCTGGTTGCCGCCAAGGGCTGATGCCAACGGCGATATGCAGCCGGGCCAGATCGAGCGCGGCAAATACCCGTGGTTGGTGGCGGCCAACTTCCAGAACGCCCACGCTGATATAACCAGGCCGTTCTTGGTCGAAGAATTAACCGAGTATCCCGCCTGGGCCTGGAACATGCGGCTGCAGATCGACGAGATAGCTATGTATGCCCATAGGCGTAAATGGCAGCTCACATCGAACCTGAACCTAGAATCGTTCATAACCCAGATACGCAAGCGGTCCATAGAACCCTCAGCGGCCACCCAGTTCCCACAGCGCCTAGACGGCGACCTTGTTGAACAGATCGACCTGTTCATCGACTGTGATATCGAGATACGTGGTTGTGGCAACCCCGAGCATTCTTTCTGCGCTGCCCAGCGCGTCCACGATTGGTGGGGACAGTGGACGGGCAATACCAAACGCAAACCCTGGCCGCCCAACGTGTGGGAATACGACACATTCAAATGGTTTCACAACTGCAAGCAGTTCTTTGGTTCATATGTGACCGAGGAGATCCATAGCCCGATATGGCTTAAGGACGGCGAGAAGAACCGCATACGCCTGAAACAGTGGGGCGAAGAAACAGACCTGGCCGCCGATGAAGCGGCCTACGAGGCGGCGCAGGCGATCAAGGCCGCAACCGGTCCGGTAGACGTGCGTTACAGCCGGGATGAGATGGAAGAATGGGAAGAATACAGCCCTGACCTTAGCCTTGGCGCGCCGGGCGAGGACCAACTAGCCGAGTTCTTGCGTGATAAAGCGTCGCGCCAACCGGGCGGCATATTGAATCTGAGCGTGTACGTGCGTGAGGCAGCCAATATCGACCCGAACGTGAACGGCCTGCGGGCGCTCACTGAGTTCTGCAGAAAGCACGGATGGGAGACCAAACGCGACCAAGGCAGCACTATCGCGTTCGTCAAGTAAGGAGTAGGCAATGGATCTGGCAGTATTATTCGTGGGCTTCGTGATGGGCGTGATTGTCAGCCTGTTTAGTTTCGGCCCACTCAAGGAAACCAAGGCGCAAAGGGCCGCGCGTAAGGCCAATGAGGATAAAACCGTAACGCCTAGAAGGAACCCGAACGATTAGATGAATATATTGCACCGCAATAAAGATAGGCCGCGTATGGGTCGTGCTGAGGTATTAGTGCGGCGTGCAGCCATGATATCTGAAGTACTTGGGGGATGCGCCGTATTCTTAGCGGTAACGACTCACAAGTATGTGCCGGATATCGTATTCGACTGGATGCCTCAACTTAGCGATGCAGCCGCCGCTAGATACAATGTGGTCGCAGCATTCGTAACAGGATGCTGCATTGTAGGATTGGTTATCTGGTTGGGATTTGTAATAAAAGAACTTCAAGCAACCGGAGTGTTTGAGAACGCAAAAACCGAGGATGTAGACGATTAGATGAATACACTCTTACACCTGGCCGCTGTCTTATCGTCATTATGGGCTAGCATCTTCGCCTTCCAGACCCTTAACGAGTCTGCACTAGGCGGGGCGCTGCTGATCTTGTTCTTCGGCTTTATCGCTATGACCATAGCCGCACTTGATGATGACCTGGTGATCATGGGCGGCAAGGGCTTTATGGGCTTCCGTAGCCCGCAGCGCGAGGGCATCACGGTGCCCAGCAAGATAGCGCTGATCGTAACCATAGCGCTGCTGTTCTTCTCTACCTATAACGTCACAGGCGCCAAGACCAAAGATGTTGCCATCTTGTCGCCGCATACTGCCTTCGGCAACGTGGCCGTCGCTGAATTAACACCCATCATACAACTCCAATTCCCTTATTCGGTGAACCCGCGTTTGGTCAACACCGAGACGAAGGGATCTGGCACGTCAACTATATCCGCGGCGCTGTTGACTGTATCAAGCGGTACGACCACTGATTCGCACCAACACTTAACATCCTTGCTGGCGGCCAAGTATCACCCCGGCCAAGGCACATTGGGTCGGTGGACTGCGATATACCAAGGGACTGGCACCGCGGGCACTCTGGCGTGGGCAGGCCTCGGCAATAATGAAGACGCCCTTGGCTTTGGTTATGTGGGCACAGAGTTCGGCGCATTCCACCGGCAGAACGGGGCCACGGAGACAAGAACGCTGACATTCACCACAGGCGCGGTCACCGCTGGCGGTACCATCACCATCACTCTCGACGGCGACGCCACCGAGGTCGAGATCGTGAACGGCGATAGTATCCAATCGGTCGCGCGGGCTGTAGGCGCTGTAACCTTTGCCGGCTGGAACACTCAGGTTATCGGGCCTGATGTGGTCTTTATCAGCCACACCGCAGATGTTAGAGCTGGTGCCTTTACCCTGGTTGACACCGACACGACAGGAGTAGAAGCAACAGGCGGGTTGGTGCAGACGATCACGGGCGTCGCTCCCACAGACACCCTGATAGCGCAGGCCGATTGGAACCTGGACAACCTGGACGGCGACGGCGACTCGGCTAACCCCTCGGGCATGGAACTAGACATAACCAAGGGCAATGTTTATGAAGTCCAGTTTCAGTGGTTGGGGTTCGGCGCGATTATCTACGCGGTGGAAAACCCGGCGAACGGCCGGTTTATCGAAGTCCATGAGATCATGTTCGCCAATGCGAACACAGCCCCGTCACTCCAGAACCCATCACTACCGTTATCCATCGAGGTCGATAACAACGGCACCACAACCGATATCATCATTAAGTCATCTTCGATGGGCGCATTTACAGAAGGTAAAGTTGTTGACTCGCTGGGCCTCAACAACAGCGCGATAGGGACGGCATCCGGCGACCTGACCACCGAGACCTGTTTCCTGGCGATCAAGAGCAAACCGGTCTTCCAATCACAGCCCAACCGGGTGAACTTCAAACCGCTGCTGCTTACCTTTAGCGCCAATGGCTCAGGCGCGGCGAAGTTCACCACGCTAAGGGTTGTCATCAACCCGGTACTGGGCGGGCCGGTCACGTTCACCGATGTACAGACTGCCACATCCATAATGAGTTTTTCGACGAACGGGACCACGGTGACCGGCGGCGGGGTCATCGGTTCGTTCGAGTTTGGATCTGATGTTTCGAGTTTCCAGGTAGACCTTGCAGCCATATCCACCGAACAAGCGCCCGGCACACTTGCCTGCATCACGGCAGAGACAGACG
>Ga0098066_1000489_pt1 | contig 11136 bp, 19 predicted proteins | sample 25BtaG_FD_76332 | JGI IMG/M metagenome (GOLD analysis project Ga0098066, IMG submission 76332) | Marine viral communities from Cariaco Basin, Caribbean Sea - 25B_WHOI_OMZ_CsCl | ecosystem: Environmental > Aquatic > Marine > Oceanic | place: Caribbean Sea: Cariaco Basin | collected 2014-11-08
CGTCCGCGCTGCCCGGAAGGATCCGTCTCGCATAGGCACGCATCATCGGAGTGTACCGGCGAACAAGCGCGGCGTATGCGGTCGTGTCGCCGTCTGCGGCGCGCCCGGCGAGGATCTGGTCGTTTGCGGACTCCAACGGGCTACGGTAAGGCTCACTGCTCATCCTTCATCCCCCTTGACACGAAGGGCACCTCTCCACGAGGGCCAACGGGCGGTGCGACGACCGCGCGTTGGCCCTCATCCTTACCCATATCAGTCAGTTCGTCCATGGTCTGGGAGACTGGGTCACTTCTTCGCGCGGCGACCGGCGATCAAGCCATAGATGAGCAACACCAGGACCGAGCCGCCGATAGCGAGCAGCCACGTAGCGAGGTTGAAGAACCCTTGCAGGTTGACATTAAAGATGAGACCGCCGAGCCAGCCGCCAAGCATCGCACCGACCACACCGAGCAGCAAAGTGATGAACCAGCCACCGCCTTGCTTGCCGGGGAGGATGAGCTTGGCGATCGCGCCAGCGATCAAACCGAGAAGAAGAAAACTGAAAAAGCCCATGAGAGCAGTCCTTTCGAATGAGTGAAACGGGGAAATCGGGGCGGGCGATCTCGCCCGCCCCGACTACATGTTTACTTCTTGAACACGTCCTTGACGTCCTCGACCTTGTCCCTGATGGCTCCCTTAGCCTGGTCAGACTTGCCCTCGGCGACGAGCTTGTCATTGTCGGTAGCTTTGCCGACGGACTCCTTCACCTGACCGGAAACCTTTTCGGCCGCGGCCTTCATCTTGTCTTCAGCACTCATCGTGTGTTTTCCTTTCATTCACTGAAACGCTCCCCAGGTTGGGGCGTGGTTCTTTGCCAGCGGCTTGCGCCCATTTTGTCTTAGCTGCCGAGGAAGTTCTTGCGCGCCTTCTCGAGCGACTTTTTGACGTTCTTCGCCATCTGCTTGCCTCGCTTCTTGGCTTCTGGATTCGTCCAGAGGCGTTCGAACTGGTCACGCAGCTCCTCGCAATTCTTACCACGTAATTTTAGTGACCCGACGCCTAGCAAATAGCTGGCGACTGCGATCACCGCAAGTATCAGGATGTTCTTCCGCATCGCTTCTTCCTTTCGTCAAGCCCCGTAACGCAGGGGTCAGTTCACTCGGGATTGGTCTGCCGCGAGCCGCGAGCGAATCCCGGAATGGATCGTCACAACCGTCGAGATCTCCCGCCCCAGTAAGGTCGCCAGGCGGTCGACGAGTCCCGTCACCGTCTCGGCAACATCGACAGGAGATACGTTTTGCCTCGGCGTCACGCTCACATGGAGGACATCAGCGCCCCCTAGTCTCCGAGCGTTCACTTTCGAGGAGAGGATCTCTTCCTGCGACGCGAGGGATTGGGTGATCGCGTCGGCCGCGAATCCATGAAGGATCGTGACCGATCCTTGTGCCCCGGTCCCGCGCTCTTCGCGGATTACCACGCTGCTTCTTCCACCACCCAGCCGGGCGATAACGATTACCGCGACGACTACAACCAGCACCAGGAGAGTGAGGACCGCCAGAGTGAACCAGCTCACCGTAGTCGCCTCCGAGACACGAAACGCCTGGTCCGCACTCACCATCCAGTCCACCCCGGCCGATAACCAGCTCTTCCAGAGGTCACCAGCGACGGGCCATAACATGGCTATAACTGTCGCACCGCCAACGCCGATCAGCAGGACGCCGACGGTGAAAAGGATCGCTCGGTTGACGCCTCGGTTCGTGGCATTCATGACATACCTTCCATATCCGCGGCGCGTAGTACTCGTGCTCGCACCTTCACACGGGGCGATAACTCGTAACCAGTAAGCTCCGACTCGGCAACAGTGCGTACCTGACGCCTATCGATAGGTTGACCGGGCTCTGGCCTGACGGTGATATCCGCGCTGCGGTGACCGACACTGACGACGACAGCTCCTTTGGAGAGATCCAGCTCACGCCGCACTCGCTCCGCGACCGCCGACGCGATCACTCCGTTGTCCACGATCACTGCATACGATGAGGATCCGAGCTCGTGCTTTGGCCTTCGGCCGGGGCTGAGGGCCAACCACGCCAAAACCATTCCGGCAACCACCGAGAGAAGTGCTCCTGCGACAACCAGGCTCTGATACTGGTCCGGCGGCTCCTGCAGCCACATCAGCGCGGCTCCGGGGGCGACCAGCAAGGGCCCAGCACCGAGAAGATGTAGGACGATCTCGACACCCGCGTAGATCGCAGCCAGCGCAACTAGAGCAAGGACGACCACGGTCGCGATGGTGCGCGGAGAGTGCGTTTCGCGGCGCGCCACACGCTTCAGCACGGCACTTGTCATCTATCTCACCCGCTTTCGCTTCGGGATGATAGCTCCCGTGACAGTGAAAGACACCCGGTGGATGTCCCGTCCTGTCAACCTCGCGAACTCATCCGCGAGTTCGGCCTGAAGTGCACGAACCCGTTCGAGGACCGGAACCGCGGCATCGATCGCCTCGAGATCGCTGAGATCCGGGACGGGAAGCTTCGCCGCGATTCGCACAGCAAGACCTCCACCCCACTCAGCGGCCTCGACAGTCACCTCGTCTCGAGACACCCCGATAGCGACCGCTGACGCTTCCCGAACAACTTTGTCGATGACGCGCTCATGCACACGAACGTTGCCGGGCGCCCGCAATGCGGCATCGAGCGTGATCGCCGTGCTCGGGGATTCAACGGTCAGTACGCTCATGACGAGGTTCGCCTCCCCGTGAACGCGCTTGCGAGGGCGCGGAGGTCCAGCTGGCCGGCCATCACTCGCCCGGTCAGAGCCCCGATTGCCATGAGCAGCACGACTAGAAGGAACCCCCAGAACCCGAAGATCAGCGCAGCAAAAGCCAGTACTGCGCCCACCAGAGCCCCGGTCAGCGTCGCGCTCATGATACGCGCGACTCGGTGTCGTCGTCAGCATCATCGATCGGGAGGTGCACATCATTCACGTCGATATTGACCTCTACAACCTGCAAACCGACCAGACGAGTGATTGCCGCGGTCACCGCGCTGCGAACGTTATCGGCAACTTCCTGGATCGGTGCCGGATAGTCCACCACGATCGTGATATCAGCGGCGGCCTGCGTCTCGCCTACTTCGACCTTCACACCCTGCGTGAGGTCCGTCGCGTTTACTGCGTCACGGATGGCACCGAATGCGCGTGCGCCTCCGCCACCGAGCGCGTACACGCCCGGGACCTCGCGAGCTGCGATGCCCGCGACCTTCGCGACAACGTCCTCGGCGATCGTCGTCCGTCCCGCCAAAGTGCCTTCCTCCGTCGAAAGACGGGGTACTGCTTGCGCACGATCTACCCGTGAGGCAGCTCCTGGTGAGTTAACAGTCCGAGCCGCCGGGACAGACCCGTCTGAAACAACCGTCGTGTTCGTTTCATCTTTAGCCATCAGAACTACCTCCATATATCAGTTGCACAGCTCTGCGAGCCGCACCGGATAACGAGCGAAGAACAACGCTCTACATAGTGAGACGGTCCCCAGCGACCGATCGTCACAAACTCGCAGCAGACGCAAACATCAGGAGCTGGTAACAGTCGATGGGGCTACCATTATATTATTGACTTCTGCCGTAACCAGTGCCCGAGAATTTGGCAGTTTCCCTAAACCGGATTGCCCGGAATCCAGAGCCCGCTCGCGATTCAACGGCCCTCTCCTAGTGGCGTCGAACTCGATACGCGGTTTTACTGGTGACCAGGGGGTTGAACGAAGGCTGCGACGTTGGGATGGCCCCGACGTGCCGCCGTGAAGGCAGCTTTACAACGCCTCCGTGCCTCCGGGATGACGTGTGGCTGGCGAACACGGACGCGGATTCGTCCGTCCCGGACAACTGTTTAACCCAGTAGATCGCCCATGCCGACGCTGGGGGCGATCTGATCATCGGCACGGTGCGACCAAACTCTAGGGGATATTTCGAAGGCCTGCAGAGCCAGCGGGAGACAACGCATACATTCAGGATGTCCCGAAATTCCGACCCACGGTGCCAACTGGATCGCCTGTGTCACAAAGAATTTGATAGATGAGTTCTGATCGCGCACACGAGACATCGGGCGGGTCTGAGGTAGGAACAGGTGGCACCTTAACGTGACCTACGGTTTGGTTTCTAGTCTCGCTCGCTACTCACAGCCTGGTGTCAACTCTCTGGTGAGGGCGAGATCGAAGTCCGTGGGTGTTTGATAGCCCAAAGATGAATGCCTTCGCTTCCGATTGTAGAACACCTCGATGTATTCAAATATTGGGTTCGCGCGCTGGACACGGGTCTTCTATTTCCTCCTGATGAGCAACTCGACCTGCATTGAGGACCAGAACGACTGCATCATCGCGTTATCGAGAGCATCGCCAAGGTTCCGAAAGATGGCAGCAAGCCGGCCGAGCGGATCTTCTGCTTGAAGGCCATGATATGAGTTGCACTCCGTGGTCGGCATGAACAATCTCACCAGGTGATGGTGTACGTGCCCGGAGCGCCATATCGAGCGCATGCACCACAAGGGTGGAGTCTTGTTTGAAATCGATCGCCCAACCCACGATTTTCCGGCTAGACGCATCAAGCACCGCCGCACAGAACACTTTCCTTCCCGCGGGCTGATTCCAGTGGTTCCTCGCAACACTCAGAGCTTGGAGTGGGAAGGGCGGAGCAGAAGCACAGTCACGAGCAGAAATAGGCAGCGCTCGCTGCTGTCGATCGCGGGTCGACAGTACGTGCTGCCGCCCTAGCTGCTGGGGTGTCACCACATGCAGGCTATCGATGGGTGAAACTTGCAGGACTATCGACCTCGCGCAGCTTGCCTCGGCAGTACTCAGACGAGAAGAAACACGCTTCGTGGCGCGGCTTGCCGAGAAACGTAACGTGTCGAAAGTATCGCGCGAGCTCGGCATCACTCGGGTCACAGGATATGCGTCGGCGCATCGAGCCGGCATTTTCACCAGTGACGACGCAAACGAACGTAAATTCAAGTTTCTCGGTCTTCGCGCAGAGGGTGCCCCTCGCGCTGACGAGGCCGGGCAGCTCGTAATTGAGCAGCACCAAGCGATGGACTGGGAGCGCGGGATCACGTCATTCGCAAAAGGCCGGATATACTCCGGTGGCAGGGTCGTGCTCTAGAACCAAGACGAGATACTTCCCAATGTGAGACGGCCAAGAACCACGTGGGCACAAGGCGAGCACATCCGGTTAGACCGAATAGAACAGATCATTGATGCCAGGTATTTGAGCTTGAGGGAACGAAAACACAACAAAGACCTCTCCGCGCAGGGGCTTTCAATGCGCAAAATCGCTTTACACCTTGCACGCTCCCCTCGACGATTGGTAGAGAGCTGCAACACGTCCGGGCGCGGATAGTATCTGCCCCAAACCGTGCGTCAACTCCCTGTGAAGTGCAGATTCCGACCGAAAACAGTGAAGCTCGCAGCCCCTGGACCGTTGCGGGACCATGTTGCTGCGAAACTTGAGGAACGGTGGTCGCCTGGGCAGATTGCCCATCGTCTTAGGAAGGACCGCCCAGAAGAGACGGAGATGCGGGTGTGTGCTGAAACGATCTACCAAGCAATCTACGTGCACGCTAAGGTGAACTGAAACGTGAGCTTGCCGATTCGCTTCGGCGTGGTCGCAAACGACGCAAGTCACGCAAGATCGCCGAGCGGTGGACCCCGAAATTCCTGGACGAGATAGTGCCCATTTCCGAGCGGCCAAGCGATGTGGATGATCGGGTGCTCCCGGTACATTGAGAGGGTGATCTTATCGCGAGGGCGCAAAACCGTTCAGCAGTTGCGAAGCTCCTGGAGTGGAACACGAGATACGTCGTACTGGGGCATTTGCCTGGCGATCACGAGACTGAGGCTGTGCGAGAGGGCCTCGTGCGGGCTCTCCACCCATTGCCTGAACAGTTACGCCGCACTTTGACGTGGGATCAAGGCGCTGAGATGGCTGAGCACAAAGCGTTCACTGTCGCCACTTCAATGGAGGTGTACTTCTGCGACCCGGGGTCCCCTTGGCAGAGAGGCGCGAACGAAAACACGAACGGGTTGGTGCGGCAGTATCTCCCCAAAGGGGCTGATCGTCGCCAGTTCACGTTAGAGCAACTCGCCATGATTGCTGAGGAGCTGATCGGGCGCCCCGGAAAGTCGCTGGGTGGGACACCCCGGCAGAGCGGATAGCTGCTTTACTGAACCGGCATAGGTGTTCACTGTTGCAACGATCGCTGGAATCCGCCGCGTCGGATGCTCCGTAATATCCGTCACCTACAGCTCGTTCGGTGACAGCCGGTGGAACTTGCGATGCACAAGATCATCAGCGGTAGGCACACCTTTCAACAGTTTCACAAGGGCCGGGCCGGGGAGACCGAACAACGCGCTCTGGGTCATCAATACCGAGATCAACCGGCTTGAACACGGGATCTACACCCCGGCGGTGAGCTCAGCATGAACGCGCCGGTATCCGTAAGTTCCGCGCGAGGCTGTGTGGATTTCACGGATCAAATCCGTGAGCCACTGCCTTCGCCGTTGCGTGGAGCTCGTGAGGTGTTTCCGGTAGCGGTAGTAGCCCTGCCGGGAGACGCCCGGGATCTGGCAGCAGGTCTCGACAGATGCCCCGGCATCGACCAGTCGGTCGACCACCGGGAGCGCCCTTTTGGGTCGACTCCTTCCTCCTCAGCGAGCCATTTCGAGGCCCCTTCAAGATCTCCAGCTCCTTCTCAAGCTGTCTGATTCGGTTTCGAGCTGGTCGTAACTCCGCGTTTTCACTTGTGGACCTGCCGTGGCGACGACCATTATCGGAAACCAAACCGTAGGTCAGGTCTCAACTGTCACCTGTTCCTACATCAAACTCTATATCACGCTGACTGCAGTGGTTTCCGGTTAAAATGTTGTGCGTTATATGTCCTCGCCAGCCTCTCAAAAATACGATGAGCTCTGGCCGGCTTTATGAAACGGTTAAGGCATGACAACTATTTCTGAAAATCCGAATCCTGAGAATCTTGGGCCGCTGCGTCCCACTCGCGCCGGATCCCAAGAATTCCCACCAGTCGCAAAAGCCTATATACAGGTGTCCCAAGTAGCGAGGGACTCTGGCCTGCTCGAACGCGCTCCCCGATTTTACGCCCTCGTCGGTGCCGCAATCGCAACTGTGCTCGGTGGAGTAATAGTCGTTTCCCTTCTCATCGGCGACAGCTGGTTTCAGCTCCTCATAGCTGTAGCGCTCGCCATTATCTTCACGCAGATCGCGTTCCTCGCTCACGAAGCCGCGCATCGTGTGATCTTAACGTCTGGCCCCGCGAACGATCGTCTCGCGCTGCTACTCGCTGGCTTGATCGGTATGAGCTACACGTGGTGGGACTCAAAGCACTCCCGCCACCACGCCAATCCGAATCGTATCGGGAAGGACCCCGACATAGATGTCGACACGATCTCGTTCGTTGAGGAGGATGCGGCGCAGTCGCGCGGGCTAGTGCGCGCGATCACGAAGCATCAGGGCTGGCTGTTCTTCCCTCTACTCACCTTGGAGGGCTTAAACCTCCACATGCACAGCTTCGTTCACCTGTGCAGCCGCGAGCCTGTTAAATGGCGCTGGACTCAGATTGGTATTATCGCGTTCCGGTTCGCCGCTCTCCTCGTTCCTGTGTTCATGCTCATGCCGCTCGGCATGTCTCTCTCTTTCCTCGGAGTTCAGTTCGCTGTGTTCGGCGTATATATGGGTGCGTCGTTCGCGCCGAATCACAAGGGCATGCCGATCGTGGCGCATGACGCCAAACTTGATTTCTTCTCTAAGCAAGTGCGCACTTCGCGCAACATCAAAGGTGGTTGGTGGGTCACAACTCTCATGGGGGGCCTCAATTACCAGGTTGAACATCACCTCTTCCCGAGTATGGCAAGGCCCCACCTCTCCAAAGCGAGCAAGATCATAAAGGAATTCTGTGCTACGCACGGTGTTCCCTACACTGAGACCTCGCTCATCGAGTCTTACTCAATCGTCATCAGCTACCTCAATCGCGTCGGCCTCGCAGCGCGCGACCCATTCGAGTGCCCCATCGCGTCGCAATACGGCCGCGCGCGTTGACCGTTTAGGGAATTTGCATCTGGCGCACGGATTGGTGACACCTGATCTTTAGGGATTCGTCCCTGACGGTTGAGGGAGGATGTCATTATGCCCGCATCGTATCCCCGCGAGTTTCACGCTGACGTTGCGGCGGTAGCCCGCCGACGTGAGCCGGGGGTGACGTTGAAGCAGACCGCCGAGGATTTCGGCATCGCGGCGTCGTTGACGAGTTGGTTGAAGCAATCTGATATTGAGAACGGGAAACGTCCCGGGATGGCAGAGGCTGAGACGGTCGAGAATCGGGAGCTGCGCAAGCGGCTTCGGATTCTCGAGCGGGAGAACGAGGTCCTGAGGCGCGCGGGGGCGTATCTGTCGCAGGCCAACCTCAATCTCGACGGTTCCCCCAAAGTAATCTACCAGCTCGTCGACGAGCTGGCCGGGGCGGGGATTCCCCGTGACGGTGACGTGCCGGGTTCTCAACATTGCTCGGCAGCCGTTCTATCGGTGGAAGCAACACCCGGTGACCGACGAAGCCAGGGTGGGCAGGCGCATCGCGTCAACGCGTTGGTCGGTGCTCATCGGGAGGTACCGGAGTTCGGCTATCGGTACCTCGCCAACGAGGTGCGCAAGGCCGGGTGGGGGATGAGTCGTCGGACGGCATGAAGACTGCGCTCGGAGGCCGGAATCACCTCGGCTGCACAGCGCTAGCGGCGCTCGAAAAGCAAGAAGCAGGGCCCACCGGTGTTCGACGACTTCGTTAAATGAAGGGCCCTGGGATTATTGGGGGGGCTCTGATGCGCCATGGGATTCATGCAGTCGCGCAGTTAGATTCCTGCCTGCAGCATCTTTGCTTGTTCGTATAGCTTCTCGTATTCGACAGGTGAACGCATCCCGGGCCGGAAGTGACGCCGTTTCCGGTTATGGAACATTTCGAGATACTCAAAGATCGCGTTTGCAAGCTCGAGCCTGGTCCGCCACATTCGCCGGTCAAGTAGTTCGGTTTGCATACGCCCCAGAACGATTCGATCATGCTGTTGTCGTAACACGATCCGATTGCTCCCATCGACGGCAACGGTCCTGCAGCTTGAACCCGCTGAGTGAATACCGAACTCCGAAAACAGTGCCGTGGTTCGAATAAATTTTCGTCCCTGGCTGTGGTTTCCGTGTCTCGATCGCCATGTGTAGCGCGTTCGTCACCAGCCCAGCATTCGGGGCGCTATCGATCGCCCAGCCCACGACCTTGGATAGCGTCCCTTTGAGTGGTGGAAATTTAGTTCACCATGCGAGGGTCCGTGCTTCATAGTTTAAGCGGCCTCGTGTTCGGTTAGCATCACCTTCTCTGGAGATCGGTTCAGCAGTTTCATAGATTTCTCGCTGAAGTAGCGCCGCTCCGCAGCATCCCACTCGTCGTGTTGCTCGATGAGCACATGCCCCGTCAACCGCAGCAACGCCTCAGGGTTCGGAAACGTCCCGACCACGTGCGTGCGCCGCTTGATCTCCTTGTTGAGTCGCTCGAGCGGGTTTGTCAACCAGATCTGCCGCCAATGCTGTGCCGGGAACTCAGTGAACGCGAGCAAGTCACCCCTCGCTTCCTCTAGAAGTTCAGCGGCCGCAGGATGAGACCGTGCGAGCATCGTGACGACTTCCTCGAACTGGGCATGCACAAGCTCTCTTGCCGCGCAGCACAAAGATGGTGCGAATGATTGCCGCGACCATCCGGGACGCAACTTTCGGGACCAGGGCAAGCACGTTGCGCATGAAGTGCACCCGGCACCGTTGCCACGCATTGCCTTGGAATGCGACCTCGATCGCACGAACCAGGCCAGCGTGCGCGTCACTGATCACTAACTGCACCCCGGAGATCCCTCTCGATTTGAGGTCGCGGAAGAACTCGGTCCAAAACGGTTCTGAGTCGGTGTCTCCTGTCGGTCATCGCGAACTACTCGGGAGGATCGCCGATACCGGACTTGTCGTCAGTGAGATGCCTCCGAGTGCGACGCCCACACGTCATCGCTTTCTTGCGCGAGGCCCGTTGATGGCGGCGTTGTCTCAAACGACAGTTGTGGTCTAAGCCGGTGCGCGTTCTGGAGCGGTACTTACAGCATCGAAGGCCAGGCTTCTTGGCCGCAGCCTGGGTGCGGTACCGGGACCGGTGAGCAGTGCTGCAAGTTCTGGAACAAACGGCCCGTTACGAGACCAAAGCGCACGATTGGTGATGGGCAGTGGCGATGTGAGCCAGTTGCTCGACGAGCAGGTCCAGGCGGAATTACACCAACCACATGAGCGAACACCACTGTCACGTGCGACGACCCTCCCGCCAAGCTTGTAAGCGTTCACGTCTCGGGAGGGGATGCCGTGATGAGGGCGTCCCCTCCTTTTCTCTGTGAAGCCTCAAAGGCCGAGAGAACGACCGATCTGGCGATGCGGTTCGCGGTGCTGGGGCGCTTCAGCCGACGGGCGAAGTTGTCTGACGGCTGCTTGGGCTCGGACATAGTCAATCTTCTGTGCAGTGCGCTCAGGCACTGGGCCAAGTGGATCGCTGCTGCTGATTTGATATCGGTCGCGGTAGGCAGCGATGACGCATGCACGCCGCCGCCAACCAGTCATGGCCTCCGCGTGGCGCCGCTCTGGAAGGAGCGGCTGCACCCAATCGGCTGCTTCGTCGACAGCGTGGTCAACGAGCGCATCCACGCGTTGCTCGATCAGCTGGCGTCGTTCGTTGAGCGCCTGCCGCATTTCTGGGTTCATGGTTCCGTTTGCGTGTGGGATGAGTCCTGCGATCAGGCGTGGCTGTTTGCGCGTCCGTCCTGACCCGGCTGGGCGGGCGCTGGCTTTGGCGAGTCGGGCATGCAGTACCGAGGCGATGTCAACGGCATCCTCGACGCTGCGTACCTTTACGAGACGTGGCAGGAGCCGATCCACATCGTGGTGATTTGCTTCCGCTCGTCGTAGCTCCGCTGATAGTGCACCGTATGCATCTGAGGCGAGCACGTCTTCAGCTTGTTCGGGTGTGAGGCCACTCGCTTGTAGAAGGGCCGCCCAGCGGTCGTGCTGGGCGGCTTGCGCGATCGTCTCGTACTCC
>Ga0098066_1000492_pt1 | contig 11077 bp, 11 predicted proteins | sample 25BtaG_FD_76332 | JGI IMG/M metagenome (GOLD analysis project Ga0098066, IMG submission 76332) | Marine viral communities from Cariaco Basin, Caribbean Sea - 25B_WHOI_OMZ_CsCl | ecosystem: Environmental > Aquatic > Marine > Oceanic | place: Caribbean Sea: Cariaco Basin | collected 2014-11-08
ACGGGATCAATTACGGATCCCTGCTGGCATTCGCTGCGGTCTTCGGCTTTGCCGGTGCGTTTATCTCACTGTTCATGTCCAAGTTCATTGCCAAGAAGACCACTGGGGCACGGTTGATCGAATCTCCCCGTACACCGGCGGAACGGTGGCTGGTGGATACCGTTGCCGAACTGGCTCAAAAGGCAGGCATTGGCATGCCTGAGGTGGCCATCTTCCCGGCCAGCCAGTCCAACGCCTTCGCAACCGGGTGGAACAGGAACGCCTCGCTGGTAGCCGTCAGCGAAGGGCTGCTCCAGCGATTCAGCAAGGACGAGATCCGTGCCGTCGTCGGCCACGAGATCGGTCACGTGGCGAACGGTGACATGGTCACCCTGACCCTGATCCAGGGTGTGGTAAACACCTTTGTCATCTTCGCCGCGCGGGTGATCGGTTCAGTGGTAGATCGGGTGGTCTTCCGCAATGAGCAAGGCCATGGCCCCGGGTTCTGGATTGTCAGCATCGTCGCGGAGATCGTGCTGGGCATCCTGGCGAGCACTATTGTGTTCTGGTTCTCCCGCCGCCGGGAGTTCCGGGCTGACATTGCCGGCGCGCAACTGGCCGGACGCAGCGCCATGATCAGCGCCCTGGGGCGGTTACGGCAGGAAAGCGAGTTGCCGGACCAGATGCCGGACAACCTGCAGGCCTTTGGCATCAACCGTGGCGCCAGGGGCGGCCTGAGCGCGCTGTTCATGACCCATCCGCCACTGGAGGACCGGATCGAGGCCCTTACACAGGCAAACCTCGGTTAAGTCGATACTGTGAATCCGGCCCGGGACAATAACCGGGCCGCTTCCGTATTCCCCCCCGTATCCGCCACACTCACGCTGAGACTGGTGGGTTCCCTGCGCACCGGATATTCCTTCCTCAGCCGGTCAAAAGACGGCCCGGAGGACTGACCGGTCGAGACTGCACTGGTGAACAACTTTCTCAACCGTGCGTCATCATCTCTTGGGTCATAGCAGGTCATCAGGGCACGATGCAAAGCATCGAGAGGAGCGCACTGCGCCGTGAACTGAAGGCCGGAAACCGGAGGTGGCGGTAGCAACCCTTCCATGGCAGGCGTCATGGAGAGACCAGCCCACTGACGCAGCGCCCGGGCGATCATTTCGGTGCCGCGGCTCTTGCCTTCCAGGCTGTACCCGGCAATATGGGGGGTCGCAAGCCAGCACCGATCCAGCAACTCCGGCACCGGAGTGGGTTCGTTTTCCCATACATCCAGGACCACCAAAGGGGGGTCAGTCTGCTGAAGCCTTTCCAGCAAAGCCAGGCTATCCACCACAGCACCGCGGCCACTGTTGATCAAAAGCTGGCCTCCGCGCAGGCGGGCCAGGCGTTGACGATCAAGCAGGTGCCAGGTGGGATGGGGACCGTCCCGCAAAAGGGGAGCGTGAAGAGAAATAACGTCGCAGGCCAGCACATCGTCGATGGGTGCAAAGGGAAAATCGGCGCCGATGGATTCAAGGGGTGGGTCACTGACGCGAACGGTCACCCCCAATCCTGACAGCACCCTGACCAGACGACCGCCCACATTACCCGCCCCAATAATGCCTACGGTCAGGCCATCGAGGGTGCGCCGCTCACTCCGCTGGAGGAACAGCGACAGAACCGACAGCACATACTGCACCACGCTACTGGCGTTACAGCCCGGGGCCGATGCGAAGGCAATGTCCTGGGCCTCTAGCCACGGGATGTCAACATGGTCTGTGCCAATAGTGGCGGTGCCCACAAACCTGACCGGTGTTTCCGCCAGCAGGGCCTGGTCAATCCGGGTAACCGAGCGTACCAGCAGTACGTCCGCCTCCTTCAACTGGTCACGGTCCAGGTTACGGCCATTGACCCGCGTCAGTGGGCCGAGATCACCACAGAAGGCTTCCAGCAGGGGAATGTTCTCGTCCGCAACGATCCGCAGGGAAGCCATGGCAAGCCGGGCGTTACCGATTACCCGAAGACCGGGGACGACCGCGACTTCCCTGCCCTGAACGGCCCCGGTTGCCTCCACTACGCGGGCCGCCACCTGAACGACGACCGCCACGGCGGCGTTGGATCAGGGGTTTCTCCAGCGGCTGCAACAGGTCTTCTTCCGGCACTGAGGTGGTCAGCTTCTGGCTGATGTAGCTTTCGATACCCGGCAAAGCGAAGGCATCGTCCTCACTGGCAAAGCTGATGGAAATACCGTGTTCACCAGCACGTCCGGTGCGTCCGATACGGTGGACGTAGTCCTCAGCATTGTCCGGCAGGTTGTAGTTGAACACATGGGTAACACCCTGCACGTGGATGCCACGCCCGGCAACATCTGTGGCAACCAGTACCTGGATGTCGCCATTCTTGAACTGATCCAGGGTCTTCAGTCGCTTGTTCTGGGGAATCTCGCCAGACATGAGCGCGGCTGCAACGCCCTGGTTTTTCAGGTCTTCTTCCAGGTCACGGCATTGATCACGACGGTTGGCGAACACGATGGCCTTGTCCACACCTGGCCGATTCAAGGAATTCACCAGCACCGGCAGTTTTTGTTCTTCAGACACCAGGTAGACGGTCTGTTTGACCCGCTCTGCCGTCTTCTGCTGAGGCTCGATCTCGATGAATTCAGCTCCGTGCGTCCACATGGATGCCAGGTTGAGTACGTCCTGGTTGAAGGTGGCACTGAATAACAGGGTCTGGCGGTCATCCTTGGGCGGGCAGCGACGGATGATTCGCTTCACATCCGGGATAAAGCCCATATCCAGCATGCGATCCGCTTCATCAAGGATAAGCAGGTCCACCTGGTCCAGGAAGACATCCTGGGAGCCGAGGAAATCAATCAGGCGCCCGGGCGTTGCCACCAGGATATCCACGATTTCGTTCTGCAACACTTCCCGTTGTTTGTCATAGTTCATGCCCCCCACGACTGACACCACCCGATGACCAGTGCGGGCACAGAGCTCCTCGGCATCCTTGGCGATCTGCATGGCCAGTTCACGGGTCGGCGCGAGCGCCAGCACACGGGGCTCGGACGCGAAGCGTTCTTTCTCAGGAACAGGCGTTTCCAGCAGGGTCTGGATAGCTGTAATCAGGAACGCCGCGGTCTTCCCTGTGCCGGTCTGGGCCTGGCCGATCAGGTCGTGGCAGGCCAGGGTGTAAGGCAGGGTTTCCGCCTGGATCGGTGTGCAGTATTCGAACCCGATGCCGGCAATCGCATCCAGCAGGCGTTTATCGAGGCCAAGCTCGGCAAAGCGGGTGCCGCTTTGCTTGACGTCCTCTTGCGCTGGCGTTGTTTCGGTTTGCTCGGTGGTGTTGCCGGATTCAGGAGATTGCGTCATAGGCTTCGCTTACTGTTGTGAAATGTTGTGCTGTCCCGGCCATATGGTTGCCCGTAAGACAGTGATACTGTTCGCGCCACCGGAGAAAGTCCTCCGGTCCGGTCCCATAATGGTCCATTAACGCGCTAAGAAACTGTTCCGCCCTTGGCGGTAACCCGTGGTCCAGGTAATAGCAGGCCTGTTCGTAGACCCGACGCCGGAAGCCCGCCTCATCAATGGCACCTCCGCCATCCAGGTTGTCCACACTGATATGGAACGGGCTTTTACTGGCAACGGCAAAGAGCCATTCCAGTGCCTGGGGTTTCACCTCAACCTGTTCGAATGCCCGCTGCTGCTCCGGGGTACGTCCGTCCGGACAATACCAGTAGCCATAGTCCCGCAGCTTGCGTCGCTGCTCTCCTGCAATGCACCAGTGACTGATTTCGTGGAGAGCGCTGGCAAAGTAGCCGTGGGCAAAGATCACCTGGGCACAGGGCCCGGCTACGCCAGCCGGCAGGTATTCGGGCTCATCGCCACCGCGAACCAGTTCGGTTTTCAGGCAATCCCTGAAAAGAGCGTTGAACAGTGTGACGAGGTCTTCTGGACGGTTATTCATGGGTCCGTTATTGTGCGGCTTTACTGAAAGGAATTCCAGCAGCATATCATCAGGGGAACTTTCCGCCACGAGCCCAGTCAGTCCATCCGTTTCCGGAAGCCCTGAATTCACCTGAAAGATGCCTTTATTCATGCCACCGAGTCCGCTTACCGTTCGCGCCGCATCCAGTATCGCTCTGTTCCTGTTACTCCTCCTCGTTCCTGTGGGTCAAAGCCTCGCAGCATTCGGCAGTAACAGCCTCGGCGGCCAGGACTTCCTGCCGGTGGACGAGGCCTTGCCATTCAGTTCCACAACCACTGACAACGGCGTTCTGCTGCGATGGGATACGGCACCGGAGCACTACCTTTACAAGGAGCGAATCGAGGTCGAAGCCGTCACAGAAGGCGTGACGGTTTCAGACCCTGAGTTTTCCCTGGCCGGAGTTGAAACGGAAGATCCCTATTTCGGCACCGTCAACGTCTTCTATGAGCCGGTCGAAGCCGCAGTAGGACTGTCCCTCCCCGAAGGGATCCGGGAGGCCACCTTGCAGGTGACCTATCAGGGTTGTGCGAAGGCCGGCCTGTGCTATCCGCCGCAAACCCGTGAAGTACTCTACTATGCCAGCGGCAAGAACAAGGCAGCCAGCCAGGCGCCAGCCCCGGATACAAATTCTGGCAACCAGCCTCCCTCCCCCGTGGCCGAAGGCAAGGCAGACCTGGAATCCGCCAGCGGCCTGGCGGGCTTTCTGTCGGAACAGTCCCTGGCGATCATCGCGCTGGTGTTCCTTGCGCTCGGGCTCGGACTGACCTTCACCCCCTGCGTACTGCCCATGGTGCCTATCATCTCTACCCTGGTGTCCAGTCACAACACCCGTAGTTCCGGACAGGCCCTGGTGCTGGCCTTCAGCTATGTGCTGGGCATGGCACTGACCTACGCCGCCGCCGGCGTCATCACCGGCCTGCTGGGCGCCAGCTTCAACCTGCAGGCGCAGTTGCAGTCACCCTGGATTCTGGGCACTTTCGCAGCCCTCTTCGTGCTGTTCGCACTGGCCATGTTCAACGTATTTGACCTGCAACTTCCCCAGGGCATCCAGAACCGCCTGAACCAGGCGAGCCAGAACCTCAGTGGTGGTCGGGTCGCCAGTGTCTTTGGCATTGGCGCCCTGTCGGCACTCGTCGTATCTCCCTGCGTCTCAGCACCGCTGGCCGGCAGCTTGCTCTATATCAGTACCACGCAAGATGCCGTCGTAGGTGGTGTTGCCCTGTTCTCGCTGGGCCTCGGAATGGGCGTTCCTCTTATCCTGGTTGCGGTGGGCGGACGCAAGCTGCTTCCAAAAACCGGTCCATGGATGAACGTCGTCAAAGCATTTTACGGCATCATGTTGCTGGCCGTTGCAATCTGGCTGGTCGAGCGGATGGTACCTGCGTGGCTGGCACTGACCCTGTGGGGTGTTCTCGCGGCCATCACGGGCGTTCAGCTGGGAGCCTTTGACCAGGCCCGGGCCGGCTGGCAACGAACCTGGAAAGGGGCTGGCCTTATGCTGTTTGCCTGGGGCCTTGCTCTATTGGCCGGAGCGCTGTCCGGCGCATCAGACCCCCTGAGGCCACTTGCCCCGTTTATTGCCGGTGGGACCTCCCCGGGCGGCACCACGACGCTGGAGCACGCCCGGTTTGACCGGATAGAAGAACCGGACATCATCCGGGCGCGACTTGCCGAAGCCGGCGAGCAGGGTCGACCGGTCATCCTGGATTTCTACGCTGACTGGTGCATATCGTGCAAGGTGATGGAGCGCGAGGTATTCAGCCAGCCCGGTGTGATTGCAGCAATGGAGCCATACACCCTGCTGCAGATCGACATGACGGACAACACGCCGGAACAGCAGGCCTTGCTGGATGAACTGGGTCTTTTCGGGCCACCGGCCATTCTTTTCTACAACCCGGGCGGATCCGAGGTCCAGAACCTTCGGGTGCTGGGTGAGATGGATCGTGAAGCGTTCCTGGAGCACCTGGGAAAGGCCGAAGCCCTCCTGTAACCCGGGGTTTATCGCCGGTCCGCCATTCAGGCGCCCCGGCGGATCCAGAACAGATACTGGTCCTCCGCCTGCTCCTGCCTGAGCAACTCATGGTTCAGGAACTGACAGAAGCGGGGAATATCCCGGGTTGTCGAGGGGTCCGTAGCCAACACCCGCAAAACACCACCTACCGGTACATCGGCTATCCGGTTATGGAGCATCATTACCGGCTCGGGACACATTAACCCGCGCGCATCAAGCTCGGCATCCTGGTCAGCAGTTTCCGCCATAGTCACCTCCCGCAGTGCACCGGCAGGCTTTTCCGCCCCGTCCCCAGGTTTACGTACAAACCTGATGGATTTTCCCGGTTCAAGTGCTAAATTACTGTCATACAGGTCTATTTTAGACCAGAAACGCGCCCGACTGTTATAGCGACTGTCAGCTGAGAGGTACCCATGATTCGAGTCCTGATCGAACGTCATATCGCTGAAACCCTTGAAACCGCCTACGAGGAGCGGTCCCGGGCGATTCTCCAGAACGCGGTCGCCGCTCCGGGATTCATTTCCGGCGAAACACTGGTGAACGCCCATGACCCGAACCACCGGATCACATTGGCAAACTGGCGATCAGAGGCCGACTGGGACCGTTGGTACCACTCGACCGAGCGTCAACAACTGCTCAACGACGTAAAGCCCATGATGGACCTGGACGAGAAGATCACCATTCTCCACCAGTGCTGAAAGGGCGAACCGATCAGTCGGTCCGCTCAAGGAAGCAGGTAATCTCTTCCCGGTCGTGGTAAAGCTGCCGGGCCCTGAGGCCCACTCCGAACGGTGCATCGGCAAGTCGGGACTGCAACAACTCCCGGCAAAGCAACCACTCGTCGTAGCGTTTTTTCATGGGCAGCTTGAGGTTAAAAATACTGTAACGGCACAACTGGTCAGTGAACCAGTCACTGACCATGGACGCGGTACGCCGGGGCTTGTCGACGATATCGCACACCATCCAGTCCACTGCCCGCTTCGGTCGCCACAGGTAACCATCGGCCTGGACATGGGTGACCATACCTGTCGCCATCAACCCTTCTTCCATAGCCCCGTTGTCGACCGCCGTCACCTGCATGCCTTGCTGCACCAACTGCCAGGTCCAGCCACCAGGAGCCGCACCAAGGTCCACAGCGGTCTTTCCGCCCCCCAGGTAGTCCAGGGCACGGTCAGCCGGCAGTAGCACTTTCCAGGCCTCTTCCAGCTTGAGCGCAGATCGGCTGGGCGCTGAAGCCGGCAACTTCAGTCGGGGGATACCCATAGGCCAGCGGGCCCGGTTATTGGCCAGGCTCATGCCGATCAGAGCGGATCCAAAATCCGGGAGCAGAATCTCCAGTCGATCTCCGACTGAACTGTCCACCTCAGCACCCAGCAACCCGGCCCCTCTCAGCGCCCGGGATAGCGGCGCTACCCACTTGCGGGCAAAGCGCCCGAGATCCGGGTCGCTGCTGTTTTCCCCAACCCGCACATCCACCCTGGCACAGGTGCGGACCAACTCGACACCACCATCGCTCAGCACTTCAACCACCGCTCCCACCCGATCCTTGGCCGGCAGCGCCATTTCAGCGAGCAATACCTGCCAGTCCCTGACAAAGACCAGGGACTCCAGCGGCACCTGCCGCAGCAGCGAAGGTGCATCAAGCCCCCCGGCCAGGGTAAAGCGCAGCCAGCCTGTGCCAGGCTGCGGCGTGAAGTACCCCCACGCACCCTTCGTTGCTGCCGCATCGGTCAGCTCGCGGCCAGCCTCTGACTCGAAGCCGGGCCTACAAAAGGCAAGCAGTTGATTCAGCGGAACGTCCATCAGGCTACCTCGGCACTGGCAAGTAAAAGGGTTCCCCCGGAAAAGTTGGACCGGGTTGCATAGCCTACTCAAGTGAGCCTATAAAAGCAGCCGCCCTGGCCGCCGCCTCGTCTATCAGGGCATTCTCATCCAACCCCTGCTTTTTCAAAGGTCTCAGATCGTGATTGCCGCCTTCGAGCCAGTGCACGCTCACCCGGGCGGGCAAGCCAGGCCGGGCCGCCAGTTCCTCAGGCTTGCCGAACGGATCACGGGTACCCTGAAAGATCGCCAGCGGACATGGGATCTCCATAAAATGGTCCGTCCTCCAGCGGTCTGGCTTTCCTGGCGGATGGAACGGGTAACCAAAACAGGCGACACCTTTTATGTAAGCGCACTCGCGGGAAGCCGCCAACAAGGATGCCATTCGCCCCCCCATGGATTTCCCCCCGATAACCAGCGTTTGCCCCGGGCTCATGAGCGAATGACAGTGACCAACGACGCCAGCAAAGTGGGACAGCAGCACCGGCTGCCGATCGGGTGGCCGCTTACGGCCATCAGCACGGCGCTTGAGCATGTAGGGGAATTCGAACCGCCACACATGGATTCCGGATTCAGCCAGGCTCCGGGCAAGGCGGCTCATAAAAGGGCTGTCACTGCCCGCGCCAGCGCCATGGGCAAGGATCAGCCCTGGGGCATAACCAGGATCCGCAATGGCTGGTTCATAGATCAGGTCTTGCATGTTGCAACCTCTCCGAAGGCAACTAAGCTGATTCTGAGGTATGTCCTCTCCGGTGCGTCAAATGGTCGCGAATCAACCCATCGTCGCCAGCTTTCGGTATTTATTGATGAATATCGGAAAAATGGGTCAATTGTACACCACTCAAAGATCAAACAGATTCGCCATCACACTGATTTCAGCGGTATTACGGTCACGAATGGAGTTGACCTGAGTCATTGCAAACAGGTCATCGATTCTCCATACTTGCGCCGATTTTCTTTCCCACCCTTGAATCCATTGGTAAGGCTATGAGCACAGTGAATGCAAACCTGACATACAACTACAAGGTGGTGAGGCAGTTCGCCATCATGACGGTCGTATGGGGTATTGTGGGTATGGCGCTGGGTGTGCTGATCGCAGCACAGCTGGTGTGGCCGCAATTGAACCTCGACCTGCCCTGGACCCACTTCGGTCGTTTACGGCCGTTACATACCAATGCTGTGATCTTCGGTTTTGGTGGTAGTGCCCTGTTCGCAACGTCCTACTACGTTGTCCAGCGTACCTGTCAGGCACGACTGTTCTCGGACGGCATGGCGGCCTTTACCTTCTGGGGATGGCAGGCCATCATTGTTTCCGCCGCCATCACCCTGCCCCTTGGCCTTACCTCAACAAAGGAATACGCCGAGCTCGAGTGGCCGATCGATATAGCCATCGCCGTCGTCTGGGTGACCTACGCCATCGTGTTCTTCGGCACGATCACCAAGCGCAGCGCACCTCACATCTACGTGGCCAACTGGTTCTACGGCGCCTTCATTCTGACCATCGCGGTACTCCATATCGGCAACAACATGGCGTTGCCGGCTTCTGCGTTCAAGTCCTACTCCGCCTACGCGGGTGTGACAGACGCCATGATGCAGTGGTGGTACGGTCACAACGCGGTGGGCTTCTTCCTGACCGCTGGCTTCCTGGGCATGATGTACTACTTCGTACCCAAGCAGGCGAACCGTCCGGTCTACTCCTATCGCCTGTCTATCGTCCATTTCTGGGCCCTGATCGCCACCTACGTGTGGGCCGGTGGCCACCACCTGCACTATTCAGCGCTTCCGGACTGGGCCCAGACCGCAGGTATGGTCATGTCCCTCATCCTGCTGGCCCCCTCCTGGGGCGGCATGATCAACGGCATGATGACCCTGTCAGGTGCCTGGCACAAACTGCGCACCGACCCGATCCTGCGCTTCCTGGTGGTTTCCCTGTCCTTCTACGGCATGTCCACCTTTGAAGGCCCGATGATGTCCATCAAGACCGTAAACGCCCTGTCTCACAACACCGACTGGACCATCGGCCACGTTCACTCCGGCGCCCTTGGCTGGGTTGCGATGATCAGTATCGGTGCGATCTATCACCTGATTCCGAAACTCTGGGGTATCAAGGCCATGTACAGCATCGGCCTGATCAACGTGCACTTCTGGCTGGCGACCGTTGGCACCGTGCTCTACATCGTGGCCATGTGGGTCAACGGCATCATGCAGGGCCTGATGTGGCGTGCGGTCAACGACGACGGCACCCTGACCTACAGCTTTGTACAGGCGCTTGAAGCTTCCTGGCCTGGTTACCTGGTGCGCTTCATCGGTGGTGCCATCTTCCTCACCGGCATGCTCGTCATGGCCTGGAACGTATGGATGACCATCCGCCAGAAAGATGCGGTCGCCGCTGACAACGTCGCGGCCCAGCCGGCCTGATCAGGAGCTTAGTTCAAGATGAGACACGAAATTGTAGAAAAGAACCTTGGCCTGATGACCGTGCTGATCCTGTTCGTGATCAGCGGCGGCTTCCTGGCCGAGATTGTTCCCCTGTTCTTCCTGGACGAAACCAACGAACCGGTGGCCGGCCTTGAGCCACTGGATCCGTTGGAACTGGAAGGCCGTGATATCTACATCCGGGAAGGCTGCCACGTCTGTCATACCCAGATGATCCGGCCCTTCCGTGCCGAGACCGAGCGTTATGGCCATTACTCCGTTGCGGGCGAGTTCGTTTACGAACGTCCGTTCCTGTGGGGCTCCAAGCGTACCGGTCCGGACCTGGCCCGTGTGGGTGGCCGTTACTCGGATGCATGGCAGCGCATGCACCTGTTTGACCCGCGCAGCGTAGTGCCTGAGTCCAACATGCCTGCATTCCCCTGGCTGTTCGAGGACAAGGTCGACCATACCAAGACCGCCCAGAAGATGAGGACCCTTCAGACACTGGGTGTGCCTTACACAGATGAGCAAATCGAAGGTGCCGCAGAAGACGTCCGTGGCCAGTTCGAAATTGATGCTCTGGTCGCCTACCTGCAACAACTGGGTACAGTGATCTCAGACAAACGGTGATTTCGATGGATCTCAATGACTTCAGGGGCATCCAGACCCTTCTGGTAATGGTCGCGTTCTTTGGCATCGTCTGGTGGGCGTATAGCGCTCACCGGAAGAAGGCGAACGACGAGGCGGCTCAACTGCCCTTTGATGACGACGAAATTGCCGAGCGCACTTTGAAACAGGACAAAACGGAGAAAAAACAATGAGTACCTTCTGGAGCATCTGGATCAGTGTGATCGTGCTCGGTACCATTTTTGGCTGCTG
>Ga0098066_1000493_pt1 | contig 11069 bp, 7 predicted proteins | sample 25BtaG_FD_76332 | JGI IMG/M metagenome (GOLD analysis project Ga0098066, IMG submission 76332) | Marine viral communities from Cariaco Basin, Caribbean Sea - 25B_WHOI_OMZ_CsCl | ecosystem: Environmental > Aquatic > Marine > Oceanic | place: Caribbean Sea: Cariaco Basin | collected 2014-11-08
GACTCATCTAGCAAATCAATCGGTTGATTATGAACTTTGGACTGCTGCATAAGCTTGCTGCCTTCGTGCTCTTTTTCAGACCAAAAGTTAATATTAAATTGAGCGTCATCACTTAACTCGACACGATGCCAGTATTGCGGTGGACTTACCGCGAACTGCCCTGCTTCTATGACTATTTTTTTCTCAGCGTCAGTGGCTTGTTCATCCGCAAAGCCATAGAAGGTTACCGTACCTTGCATCACGCAAATCTGTCCATAAATACCTGCGGCGGTATTGTGATGGGTCAATAAAGCAGGCGGTACATTGTCTTTGGTAAAAAATGGTGTGGAGCGCTTCACTCTCCAATGACTTGGAATCACTATAGGGCTCATAACTCTCTCCTTGTTTTCGTCTCTATTGTTGTTGCTTTTATTGTCAGTAGCTATTGTCACCACTACTGTCATAACGGGATCTAAAGACTTACTACTAAATTATCGATTTTCATCTTCGCGTTTAACATTCTTGGCACTGGCTTTATAAATAGCATTCAATTCTTGTTCAGACAATATTCGCTGTGCTAGTGGGAACAGTTCACGTTCTTCAAATCTAATATGATCGTATAAGGTAGTAGCAAGCTCTTGCACTTTAGCCGCACTAAGACTTGGCAAATCAACCAGTTGATACAGCTTATGATGCTGTTCAGTTATTTGCTCAATGACTTCCGCCACTTTCGGATGGCTGTGCTGATACGGCTCTAACTTTGCCAATAACAAATCATCTTCCACCTTAAAATGATGAGTCATGTTTTGATTAATATAGTCTGTCAAAGCAGTCCAATGTTTGGCAATTTCTTCGACATCGTTAGCACACTCTTTGGCATGCCTAGAGATTACCAAGCCTAAGTGATGCTCTCGTGATAAGGGCTGAAGTTGATCGGCACGTTTCATAGTACATCCTTATTAAGCAGGTAAAAAACATTAAGCAAGTAAAATACCAAGTGTCTTTATCAAGTTACTTTTATCGAGTCTCTTTACAACATTAACCTCTAAAAATGTTTTCCTGATCAAGTTCCATTTGAATACCATCGATTTCAGCATTTTCAGCCAAAGTATATAAGTAATCACATAACCCATGATGAAAGGCTTGCTGGGCTAACTTATTGGCAATGGCTGGCTTGGCTTGAAGATAATCGAGCTGCAACCCAGGTTGCTTATCGAGAACGTCTACAATGTGGAAGCCATAACGGCTCTCTACCGGACTAGGTGCCAACCCTTTCTCCATAGCAAATACCACACTTTCAAACTCAGGAACTGTTTGACCAGCCGTTAATATTCCCATCTCTCCGCCCTGCTCTTTTGAGGGACAAGCGGAATATTGACGCGCCAACTCAATAAACTCTGCATCAGGATTAGCGCTGTCTTTGATTTGTTCAATTAGCTTATAGGCCTTATTTTTTAGTTCTAAGCGTTCCTCACCATCTTCTGGCAAACTGGCCAATAAGATATGGCGCACCGACATGATAGGTGCCGTTTTGTATTCTGTTTTATTTTGCTCATAGTAACGTTCACAGGTAGACGCATCTGGAGTCGTTGCAATGACGTTTTTCTCAATGAGATCAGAAATTGCCTGCTCTTCATTGGCATCCCAAGCCGCTTGACCCAGCTGTGCGTCTTCAATTACCGCAAGCTTTAGTAGTTCACGAACCACTAACGCCTGTGTGGCTAAAAACAAAGCATCCTCTTTACTGGCGGCAGGATGATACTGAAGTTCTTGAGCAATAGCGGTTTTATCAATCATCACCCCGTTGACATAAACGTTGGGCAATTCTTCGCGACTAGAAGCAATCAAGTTCTTATGATTACTACGCTCCTCGGCCAATGCTTTTTCGATAAATTCTTGGTCAGAATGTGGTTTTTTCAGATCATCCGACGTTGGCATAATACGAATATTATCTTCAGCAGCTTGTCTGGGATCATAAGTTGTTGCCGTCATAAATTGCTCCACATTAAAGGCTGCCTACTATTCAGTGATGAATCAATAAAAGTCATCAACGGCTAAATAAAAGAGAATAGCAAGCAAGCCTTTAATTGATTAAATATTGTAAAAATTACTCGATAACTAAACTCATTTTTGGACCAAATGGTTCGTAATGGATGCTATCCCCACTATGCTCTAAAGCGATAAGGCCATTAATCATGCTGTCCATAAATGCCATTGAACCACAGACATAAACATCCGCAGGATTTGGTAAAGTTCGTAACACAGAATCATTTAATAGCTGACCGTCTTCAAAGTAGAAAATATGTCTTTCTACGTTATTGGCACGCTCAAGTAAGGCATCTACTCTAGATTTAAACGCATGATGCGCCTGGTTCTGACACGCATACATCCAGATGATAGGACGCTCAGGATTCTGTTTTACTTGGGCTTCAAGCATAGACAGTACAGGCGTCACACCCACACCAGCACTAATTAATACCAGAGGAACTTGGTTTTGATTTATTAAGTCTTGCTGTAACGCGAAATCGCCTGCCGGTGCTGACAATAAAATAGTGTCTTCAACTTCAACATTATCGTGCAAATGATTGGATACTAGACCACGGTGCGCATTACGATTATCACGTCGTACTGCAAACTGAATACCACTTTCAGTTTCTACCGAACATAGCGAATAGTGTCTTAAAGCAATATGATCACTGTCTTCAGGATCTGTTTTGACCGTAATGTACTGACCGGGTGTTAGCGTTATTTCATTTAAATTTACCGCATTACTGTCTACCGGTTGTACGGTAAATGCAGCAATATCGGTCCCAGTAATTTCTTTTTTGACCACTTTAAATTCTACGAAACCTGACCACATTGCCTTTTGGTACATGTCTTTTTCAATACTTATAAACACATTGGCAATTTCATTATAAGCCTCTGCCCACGCTTCGATAATTTCATCTGTAGCAGCATCACCCAGTACTTCTTTAATACCGCCTAATAAATGTTTACCAACGATTGGGTAATGCTCAGGATGAATCTCTAGGGCACGATGCTTATGGCTAATTTGGGTCACTTGAGGTAGCAATACCGCTAAGTTTTCTAGATGCTTAGCAGCCGCAAGCACCGTGGTCGCCAAAGCAGTCTGCTGACGTCCGAGTTTTTGGTTGGTTTCATTAAAAATATCCAACAGCTCAGGATGTTCTGCAAACATATTCTTATAGAAAACCGTGGTAATGTCGGTACCATGTTTTTCAAGAACAGGAACGGTTGATTTAACGATTGCTAATGTTTTTGGTGAGACCATAGTATTTCCTTAGATTGTGAGTGCATGGATGAACTGAAGGAGATTATTTTACCATAAGATTCATTTTAAATGAATCTTATGGTTATGGTAACGCTGTATTTTTCCAAATGCTGTATCACAATTGTGACGTATTCTATTGAGACTGTTTCTGTCTAACAATCTGATAGCGACGTCCTAAATACCAGACTGGGGCACTAATAATGTGAATCAAACGGGTGAATGGGAAAATCATAATTAAGGTAATACCCAGCGCCATATGCAGCTGATATATCAGGCTAGCCTGTTCAATACGAGCCGCCGCTTGCCAAGGTCTTAAGATGGTAATGTCCTGAGCCCAGCCGGCCAGATTCATCATGGTCAAACCGTCAAGATGCTTCATTGAAGTAAAGATTGAGATAAGACCTAAATTAAGCTGAATAAATAATAGAACCAACACCAATTTATCGGAAAAAGAGGAGGTGTTAGAGATACGATCATCGGTAAAGCGGCGCCACATCAACATGACCATACCCACCCAACACACCACCCCAGCGATACCCCCAACAACCACCGCCAATATCTGTTTATGGGCAGCGCTAATAAAGGTTTCGTAAATAAAATGTGGCGTTAGCATTCCAAAAAGGTGACCAAGCAATACCACAATAATCCCGACATGGAATAAATTACTGGCCAAACGCATGTTCTTCTTGCGCAGCATTTGCGAAGAATGTGCTTTCCAAGAATACTGTGATAAATCAAAACGAGCCCAAGTGCCTAAGATAGCCACTACCAGTGCAATGTAAGGGTAAATACCAAATAAAAATATTTGTAGCCAGCTTAAGTTGGCTAAAGACTGTACATTAGGATCTGCAATATTCATGTCCTCTCTCCTTAAGACTGTTTAACAGATTTCGACTGATCGAAATCCACCCAATGCACAGGGGCATCGACTTGTTTTGGGGGTATTACTGATCTATCAATAGCGATCCCTTTGGCAAGCTGTTGAGTGCTCGAGGGACAGCGTTCTTCTTGCTGAGCCCCTAAGAAATCGACAACCTCTTCCTCCCACTCTTCGTCTAATGCCTCTTTGGTATCATCACGTTGCTCTTTTTTGACTTGCTGTTGGAGTTCTTCTACTACCACAAGCGGCTTACCCGCTATCTGCAGTAGTGCATTGAAGCAGCCTTCATACAGACTACCTCTATCCTTTAAACGAGCGGCCAATAGCGCAATAATGTGACTGACATCGGCAATATCTATACGAATTTGAATATCATCGCCTGTTACGGCCGCTTGATATGCTAAAAATTCCAAATACATGGGTAGATAATCAGGCAGCTCTTTTAGACCAATCTCAAAGCCTGCTTGCTGATACTGATCCATCAGATCGACCATGGCTTGACCACGGTCGCGAGACTCCCCGTGTACATGCTCGAATAGCCATAGCGATAAAGAACGGCCTCGTTCAAACAGACCATCATATCTTGCTTGAGCTTCTAAAGAGCCAATCTCAATCATGTCATCGATTAAGTCTATAATCTGCTGACGCACTTCAGGACTGATTAATGGTGATTTGCTAACAATCTGTTTAGATAGTGCGAGAGTCTCACCTTCAAATAGCTCATTGGTGGGATAGTCAATTAACAAGCTCAGTACTTTTAAAATTTTCATATCTGAGTTGCCAATCATCGGTATTTCTGCCGTGTGTTGTGACATATTTTCTTGAGTTAGTGTTGTCATCCTATACCTCCCACTTTTGAACAGTATCGATAAAGTCGCGGCGAGTGGCTTTCTTCTGACCAAACATGCTGACGTCATTACTACCAGAACAACCTTCACCGAAGGTGAATCCACAACCATTACGTTCAGCAAACGCATCGCTCATGGCTTCCTCGCGATGTGCCGTTGGAATCACGAAGCGGTCCTCATAGTTGGCGATGGCTAAATAGCGGTACATTTCTTCGACTTGCAACTTGGTTAAACCTACATCGTCTAAAATACTTTGTACCTCTTGCTTCTCAACTAGCTGCATGCGCTTGTAGCTACGCATAGCCAATAGACGTTTTAACGCCAACCGTACCGGCTCTTCATCACCAGCCGTTAGCATATTGGCCAGATAACGTAATGGAATACGTAAGCTATCCACATCTGGGATAAGACCGTCCATACCCACCTTGCCCGCTTCTGCTGCGTTTTGTATAGGCGATAAAGGAGGTACATACCAAACCATTGGTAATGTGCGATATTCTGGATGTAGAGGTAGTGCTAGTTTCCAATCCATTGCCAGCTTATAAACTGGAGATTTCTGTGCCGCGTCGATAACAGACTGAGGTACGCCATCTTTTAAGGCTTGCGCAATCACTTCTGGGTCATTAGGGTCTAAAAACACATCCAATTGCGCTTGGTATAAGTCTTGCTCGTTCGGTGTAGAAGCCGCCTCAGCAATTTTGTCGGCATCATATAAAAGCACACCAAGGTAGCGAATACGGCCCACACAAGTTTCAGAACAAACGGTTGGCATGCCCGCTTCAATACGCGGATAACAGAAGATACATTTTTCAGATTTACCCGATTTCCAGTTGTAGTAAATCTTCTTATAAGGACAGCCTGAGATACACATACGCCAGCCGCGGCATTTGTCTTGGTCAATTAACACAATACCGTCTTCTTCACGCTTATAAATAGCCCCACTTGGGCAAGAAGCCACACAAGTTGGGTTTAAGCAGTGTTCGCACAGACGTGGCAAATACATCATGAAGGTGTTTTCGTACTCGCCATAGATATCAGCCTGTACGTTGTCGAAGTTTTTATCACGGCGACGCTTTTCAAACTCTGACCCTAGGATTTCCTCCCAGTTCGGACCCCATTCTATTTTTTGCATACGCTTGCCAGTAATCGCTGAGCGAGGACGGGCAATCGGCTGGTGATTACTAATCGGTGCAGTATGTAGATGTTGGTAATCAAAATCATAAGGCTCATAGTAATCATCAATCTCTGGCAAATCTGGGTTGGCAAAAATATTAGCCAACACTCTGAATTTACCGCCAATACGAGGGTTGATAGACCCATTTGCATTGCGAATCCAGCCGCCGTTCCATTTATTTTGATTTTCCCACTCTTTGGGGTAACCAATACCAGGTTTAGACTCTACGTTGTTAAACCACGCATACTCCATACCTTCACGACTGGTCCAAACATTTTTACAGGTGACTGAGCAGGTGTGACAACCGATACATTTATCGAGGTTAAGCACCATGCCTACTTGCGATCTAATTTTCATGGGTGTGTGCTCCAAATTAAATTTTTTAAGGTTGTCTTAACCTTCTAAAGTGGTAGGTAAAGCCTGCGGCAGTGAATCATCTGGTTTGTCCTCCAACCAATCTATGTTCGACATCTTACGAACCACAACAAATTCATCACGGTTACATCCGACCGTTCCATAGTAGTTAAAGCCATAGGATTGCTGCGCATAGCTCCCAATCATGTGTGTGGGCTTCAAGATGGTGCGGGTCACTGAGTTATGGATACCCCCTCGGGTTCCGGTCTGCTCAGAGCCTGGAATATTGACCAGCTTTTCTTGAGCGTGGTACATCATGGTCATGCCATCTTTTACACGTTGACTGACGACCGCACGGGCAGTAATAGCACCGTTAACGTTAAACACTTCGATCCAATCGTTGTCTTCAATACCCGCCGACTTAGCGTCATTTTCAGATATCCAAACCACTGGACCACCACGGTTAAGCGTTAACATCAGTAAGTTTTCGGAATAAGTGCTGTGGATACCCCACTTTTGGTGCGGTGTTAAAAAGTTCAGAACAATTTCTTTATTACCATTAGGCTTAGCATCTTTCATGATGTCAGTGGTCTTAGTATCGACGGGTGGACGATACTGCTGCATTTGCTCACCAAAGGCTTGCATCCAAGGATGGTCTTGATAAAACTGCTGACGGCCGGTAATGGTACGCCAAGGAATCAGCTCATGAACGTTGGTATAGCCGGCGTTATAACTGACTGAATCTGATTCTAGACCTGACCAAGTAGGACTTGAGATAATCTTACGCGGCTGAGCCACAATGTCTCTAAAGCGAATCTTTTCATGTTCACTTGACGCTGCTAAATGAGCATGTTCACGACCCGTAAACTCCTCCAATGCCTTCCAACCTTTGACGGCTACTTCGCCATTGGTTTCAGGGGCTAACATTAAGATGGTTTCTGAGGCATCAATCGCTGTGAAAATCTGTGGACGACCTTCAGAGACACCAGGAGTAGTCACCCGGTGATTTAAATCACCCAAGTCTTTTACCGCTTTGGTCATGTCCCAGTTCAAGCCTTTAGAGCCATTGCCTAACTTCTCTAGCGCAGGACCTAGTGAGGTAAACTTGGCATACGTATTGGGATAATCACGTTCGACAATTTTAATCATCGGGCAGTTTTTACCGGGTACGGGTTTCTCGCCAGCCGTTTTCCAGTCGGTTCCGCCAAAGGGCTGTGCCAATTCGCCTGGGCTATCATGTTGCATGGGTAGCGTTACCACATCGGTTTCTACCCCTAGATGGCCTTTAGAAATCTCTGAAAAGTACTTGGCGATATCTTTATAGATTTCCCAGTCTGTTTTAGACTCCCACGCAGGATCGGTAGCTGCGGTTAAGGGGTGAATAAACGGATGCATGTCCGAAGTATTCATATCATCTTTTTCATACCAAGTAGCCGTAGGCAATACGATATCTGAATATAGGCAGGTCGAAGACATACGGAAGTCTAGAGTAACGACTAAATCCAGTTTCCCTTTGGGACCATCCTCCACGTAATCGACTTCTTTTGGACGCAGACCATCTGGTAAGTTCTCTTCACTCATTAGGCCGTTTTTGGTGCCTAAGAAGTACTCAAGCATGTATTCATGCCCTTTACCGGAGGAGCCCAATAAGTTTGAGCGCCAAATAAACATATTGCGTGGGAAGTTTTGAGGGTTATCAGGGGACTCACAAGCAAAACGTAAGCTGCCCTCATGTAGTGAGTCCACCACATACTGTTCAATGTCTTTACCCTGAGCCTTCGCGGCTGCCGCAATAGTTAACGGGTTACGGTTTAGCTGTGGTGCGGAAGGCAACCAACCTGCACGTTCGGCCTGAATGTTGTAATCAAGCATGTGCTCTGGGAAGAATTTCTTGTTCACACGAGGTGATAAGATTTCGTGTGCTGATATCGTCTCATGGCGCCACTGCGAACTGTGGTTATAGAAGAAACTGGTACCGTTCATATGACGCGGCGGACGGTGCCAATCAAGCGCAAATGCTAGAGGCAACCAACCGGTCTGTGGACGTAGTTTTTCCTGACCCACATAGTGCGCCCAACCACCACCTGACTTACCAATACAACCGCACAGCATCAACATATTAATCACGCCGCGGTAGTTCATATCTAGGTGATACCAGTGGTTCATGCCTGCCCCGATGATAATCATCGATTTACCATGGGTTTTATGAGCGTTTTCGGCAAACTCGCGGCCCACTTGGATTACTTTTTCACGCGACAATCCAGTGATTATTTCCTGCCAAGCTGGCGTGCCTGGGACACTAGCATCGTTGTAGTCATCTGTGACGTGGTCGCCGCCAAGGCCATTATCGACGCCTAAGTTGGCCACGGTTAAATCAAACACAGTCGCCACTTTGGCGGTGCTACCATCGGCTAAAGTAATGGTTTTGCAAGGAACTCTCTTCATTGGTAAAGCATCACCAGGTACCGCGGTAAAATAAGGGTGTTCAGTGTGACCGAAATAATCGAACGCCACCTCACATACTTCTTGCTCCGCTGAATCAGATTTTAACGACAGGGTTAAGTCGATATCTTCACCGGTTGAGCCACTTTTTTGCTCAAGATTCCATTTGCCCTTCTCGCCCCAACGATAGCCGATAGACCCTAGCGGAGACACCAACTCACCATTATTGTTTAAGCCAATGGTTTTCCACTCAGGATTATTCTCTTCACCCAAGCCATCGACTAGGTCAGAGGCGCGTAAATAACGGCCTGGACGACGGCGGCCCGGCTCATCTTCTTCCAACATGACCAATATAGGCATATCGGTGTAGCGCTTGGCGTAATCCAAGAAATAATCACTGGGCTGCTTTAAGTAAAACTCTTTGATAATCACGTGACAGAAAGCTTGAGCTACAGCAGCATCAGTACCCTGCTTTGGATTCAACCAGAGGTCTGTTAATTTAGAGATTTCTGCATAATCAGGGGTAATTGAAACGGTTTTAGTGCCTTTGTAGCGTACTTCAGTAAAAAAGTGAGCATCTGGGGTACGGGTCTGCGGTACGTTCGACCCCCAAGCGATGATATAGTCAGAGTTATACCAATCAGCTGATTCAGGGACGTCTGTCTGCTCACCCCAAGTCATGGGCGAAGCAGGAGGCAAGTCGCAGTACCAGTCATAAAATGACAAGCAAGCACCACCTATTAGTGATAAGTAACGGCTACCGGCCGCATAACTGACCATAGACATGGCAGGGATTGGAGAGAAACCAACGATACGATCTGGGCCGTAAGTCTTGGCAGTATAAACGTTACTGGCTGCAATGATTTCATTGACTTCAGCCCAAGTCGAACGAATAAAACCACCCAAACCACGCTTAGATTTGTATTCCACGGTTTTGGTCGGGTCTTCAACGATACTTGCCCAAGCATCGACAGGGTCAGGATGTTGCGCTTTGGCCGCACGCCATAACTTCAAAAGCGGCTTACGTACTTTGGGATACTTCACGCGGTTGGCAGAGTACATATACCAGCTATAGCTTGCACCACGAGGACAGCCGCGAGGCTCATGATTGGGAAGATCTGGACGGGTACGCGGATAATCCGTTTGCTGAGTTTCCCAAGTCACCAAGCCGTTTTTGACATAAATTTTCCAAGAGCACGATCCAGTACAGTTCACACCATGCGTAGAGCGAACTATCTTGTCATATTGCCAACGATTGCGATAACCGTCTTCCCACCCACGGGACTCGTCCCGTACTTCACCATGGCCGTCGGCGAACTCAGCTTTTTTGCGTTTAAAAAAACGGAACTGGTCGAGTAAATGGCTCATATTGCTATCCTCTAGGTTATAACTTCGATGTACAAAAAGCTCAAAACAGCAGCGTCTATACTTGTGCTGTCAGTACGTGAGCAATAGATATCATTAGATGATTGATATTCTAGGGTGTAACAAACCACTCGAATATAATCTTAGATAGGCAGTGCTCTACTACTTTGGGAGTAGTCAAAAAAAGAGAAAATACACCGTAATTTGATTGTCTTACGATTTAGCACACCCTACTTTTTTGTAACCAATTTGGCTTTTCTCATAAAAAAACACCGCTTTTTAGGGCGGTGTTTTGGTAACGATCAATTTCAGTTTTTAGCAGTCAGTAAATCTAGCAAGGATACTCAGCATTCCCTCGGCTGTAGTACCACCAAGTTAGTACAATACAAACTAGATAATAAACAATCAGCGCAATGAATGTTCCATAGACACCCAGCCCTGAACCAAACATTTTTGGAATAAAGAAAGCACCATAAGCAGCAATCGCTGAGGTAAAGCCCACCACTGCCGCTGACTCTTTACGTATTTCAGCAAATAGGGGTTCTGTGCCTACCCTATTGGGATGTTGACGTTCTAAAACAGTCTTAAAGATTATTGGAATCATGCGGAAAGTTGAGCCATTACCAATACCTGTGGTAACAAATAACACCATAAATGAGATTAAATAACCGATAAAACTACCTTCACGGGTCTCACTGGGTAAAAAGTATATGACAGCACCCACTGCCAATATCA
>Ga0098066_1000494_pt1 | contig 11062 bp, 8 predicted proteins | sample 25BtaG_FD_76332 | JGI IMG/M metagenome (GOLD analysis project Ga0098066, IMG submission 76332) | Marine viral communities from Cariaco Basin, Caribbean Sea - 25B_WHOI_OMZ_CsCl | ecosystem: Environmental > Aquatic > Marine > Oceanic | place: Caribbean Sea: Cariaco Basin | collected 2014-11-08
ACCTGATCAACAACCGCTAATTTAAAGCCGAGGTTGTAATCACGCTGCGTGCGCTTCTTGCGGGTGGGAGTGATGTTGTCCATCTGTGCATCTCCAGATGACAACGTATTTCAGGACGGGACATACGAAACCGTCCTGGAAACCACCACCGGCGATATAACCCACATACTCCTGTACGCGTCCGACGCCCTGAAAGACAACCGCATTCCGCCAGCGGGATTTGTAAACGAAGGAGCCCCCGCGTACGCACAGCCTGCCGGGGTTGAGGGGGATGGCAACTTCAATACGGGCGGGTCGGGGTCTGATACGGTGGGTTACCGACTGGCTTTGCCGGCAGGTGCCGAGTTGCCGTTATCCGTCGAGGCAACGCTCTACTACCAGAGCATCCGCCCGACGTTCGTTAACGCCATCCATGGAGATCATGAGGCTATCAGTCAGTTCCGCACGGCGGCAGCAATGAATCCACCGCCGGCGGAAGTACTCAGCACCCTGACATTCCAGGTGGACTGAGCGACTGGTGCGCAGGACTTACTTGACCTTCGGGTCCAGCTCGCCAGCCTCGTAACGCTCGAACATCCTTTCCAGGTTGATCGGCTTGATCTTGCTCGCATTACCGGCGGTGCCAAAGGCTTCATAACGGGCCACGCAGACCTCGGTCATCGCCTTCATGGTTTCCTTGAGGAACTTGCGCGGGTCAAACTCGGCCTTGTTCTCGGCCAGGAAGCGACGGACCGCGCCGGTGCTGGCCAGGCGCAGGTCAGTGTCGATATTCACCTTGCGAACGCCGTGCTTGATGCCCTCGACGATTTCCTCGACAGGAACCCCATAGGTTTCCGGGATCTCACCACCGTACTGGTTGATGATCTCCAGCCATTCCTGGGGCACGGAACTGGAGCCATGCATGACCAGGTGGGTGTCCGGGATGCGGGCGTGGATTTCCTTGATCCGCTCAATGGCCAGGATGTCGCCGGTGGGCGGGCGGGTAAACTTGTAGGCGCCGTGGCTGGTGCCGATGGCGATAGCCAGGGCATCCACGTGGGTCTTCTTGACGAAGTCAGCGGCTTCTTCCGGATCGGTCAGCAGCTTGTCGTGGTCCAGCTTGCCTTCGGCGCCGATACCGTCTTCCTCGCCGGCCATGCCGGTTTCCAGGGAGCCGAGGCAGCCCAGCTCACCTTCAACGGACACGCCACAGGCGTGGGCCATGTCCACGGTACGCCGGGTGACATCCACGTTGTATTCATAGTCGGTGGGGGTCTTGCCGTCTTCACCCAGGGAGCCGTCCATCATCACCGAGCTGAAGCCGAGCTGGATGGAGCGCTGGCACACCGCCGGGCTGGTGCCATGGTCCTGGTGCATAACCACCGGAATGTGGGGAAACTCTTCCACTGCCGCCAGGATCAGGTGGCGCAGGAAGGGGGCACCGGCGTATTTGCGGGCACCGGCAGAGGCCTGGACAATCACCGGGGAGTCGGTCTTGTCCGCCGCTTCCATGATGGCTCGCATCTGTTCCAGGTTGTTCACGTTAAAAGCGGGCACACCGTAACCATGCTCGGCGGCATGATCCAGAAGTTGCCGCATCGAAATCAGGGCCATGTGTTTTCTCCTTGATAGGTCTGTGTCTTTTAGGTCATCCGCAATGGTCAGCGAGACTGGGGGTGGGGGAACTTTCCGGGACCGTCTGCAGCCAGGGATGGCTGCAGTCGAGCCCTACAGGGACGTATTCACGGGCGTGTCCCGGAAAGTTTCACCGCCCCCAGGCTCCCGCACCTATGTATCAGGCGCCGCGCTCTTCCAGTACCGCTACTGCAGGCAACGTCTTGCCTTCCACGAACTCCAGGAAGGCACCGCCGCCGGTGGAGATATACGAAATCTTGTCAGCTACGCCATACTTGTCAACCGCCGCCACGGTATCACCACCGCCGGCCAGCGAGAACGCGTCGCTCTCAGCAATAGCATGGGCCAGGGCCTTGGTGCCATTACCAAACTGATCGAATTCGAATACGCCGACCGGGCCATTCCACAGAATGGTCTTTGCATTCTTGAGCAACTGGGCGAATTCGCCGGCGGTTTCAGGGCCGACGTCGAGGATCATATCGTCCTCGGCCACGTCGGAAATGTTCTTCACCGTCGCGGTGGCATTTTCGGAAAACTCCGGAGCCACCACAACATCGACCGGCAGCGGAATTTCCACCCGGGAGGCAATGTCCTTGGCGGTGTCGATCAGGTCATGCTCACACAGTGACTTGCCGACAGGGTGCCCGGCGGCCGCCAGGAAGGTGTTGGCGATACCGCCGCCCACGATGATCTGGTCGCACACCTTTTCCAGGGCGTTCAGCACATCCAGCTTGGTGGACACCTTGGAGCCGCCAACGATGGCGACCACCGGCTTGGCCGGGTTGTCCAGGGCCTTGCCCAAAGCGTCCAGCTCCGCAGCCAGCAGCGGGCCCGCGCAGGCTTCCGGGGCGAACCTGGCGACACCGTGGGTTGAGGCCTGGGCCCGGTGGGCGGTGCCGAAGGCGTCCATTACGTAAACATCACACAGGGCGGCATATTGCTTCGCCAGCGCCTCGTTGTCTTTTTTCTCACCTTTATTGAAGCGGACGTTTTCGAACAGCACCACTTCGCCGTCGGCTACCTCGACACCGTCCAGGTAGTCCTTGACCAGGCGAACTTCCTGACCCAGCATTCCGGTCAGGTGCTCGGCCACCGGCTTCATGGAGGAGGCCTCGTCGTAAACGCCTTCTTCCGGACGGCCCAGGTGGGACATCAGCATGACTTTCGCTCCGGCATCCCGCGCCGCCTTGATGGTGGGCAATGAGGCACGGATACGAGCGTCGCTGCTGACCTTGCCGTCCTTTACCGGCACGTTCAGATCTTCACGAATCAGAACCCGCTTGCCCGCGAGGTTCAGGTCAGTCATTTTCTTGATGGCCATAATCGCAGTTCCATTTTCCTGAGAGTTCGAATGCTTTTTTTGCCACGGAATCCACGGCCCTTCGACAAGCTCAGGGCGAGCGGGCGTGGGTTCCGTGGCCAATTAATCGTTTTTACCCAACCAGCACCGGGCTACATCCAGCATCCGGTTGGCAAAGCCCCATTCGTTATCAAACCAGCACAGCACCTTTACCATTCGCCCGCCGGTGACCCGGGTCTGGCCGCCATCGACGATGCCGGAGTGGGCATCGTGGTTGAAATCGGAGCTGGCCAGCAGTTCGTCGGTATAGCCCAATACGCCCTTAAGGCCATTTCTCGAGGCATCCGCCAGCAGGCGGTTCACCTCTTCAACGGAGGTTTCACGGCGCACGTTCACCACCATATCGATGGCAGAGACATTCAACGTGGGCACCCTCATGGCCACGGAACTGAACCGGTCTTTCATTGCCGGTAACAGCCGCTCGATACCCCGGGACAGGCCCGTGTCCACCGGCACGATATTGTGCAGGGCGCTGCGGGTACGGCGCAGGTCCTGGTGGTGGTAGGCGTCGATAACCGGCTGGTCGTTCATGGCCGCATGGATGGTGGTGGTACTGCCCTGCTCCACTCCCAACGCTTCGTCCAGCACCTTTATCACCGGCACCAGGCAGTTGGTGGTGCAGGAGGCCGCCGACACGATGCGGTCTGCGGCTTCCAGGCTGGTGTCATTCACACCGAAAACCACCGTGCGATCCACATCCGGCTCCGCCGGCTGGGAGAAAAGCAGTCGACGGGCGCCCGCTGCCAGGTGCCGCTCAGCCGTGGCGCGATCACTGAACGAGCCGGAACACTCCAGAACCAGGTCCACGTTCAGCTCATCCCATGGCAGGTCATCGGGTTCGGCACTTCTCAGCACCCGGATGGCGTCGCCGTTTACAACCAGGTGGTCACCCTGTGCCTGCACGTCACCACGAAAGCGTCCGTGGGTGGAGTCATAGCGGGTCAGGTGGGCAATGGTGTCCAGGTCCGCCAGTTCGTTGATGGCGACTACCTGCAACCGGTCACGGTAGCCATTTTCATAGAGCGCCCGCAGCACGCACTGACCGATGCGGCCATAGCCGTTAATGGCAATGCGTGCAGGGGCTTCGTTGCTCATCAGTTATCCAGCAGCTCAAGGGCGGTATCGACGATGTTATCGACGGTGAAACCGAATTCCCGGAACAGCTCACCAGCCGGGGCGGACTCACCGAAGGTGCTCATACCAATCACCCGGCCGTCCAGGCCCACATACTTGTACCAGTAGTCTTCAATGGCAGCTTCAATGGCAATGCGGTTGGTCACATCCAGCGGCAGCACCTTCTGCTTGTACTGGGCGCTCTGGGCATCAAATACCTCTGTGGACGGCATGGAAACCACCCTGACCTTGTGGCCTTTCTCCCGCAGGGCGCCAGCAGCATCCTGGGCCAGGCCCACTTCAGAGCCGGTGGCGATCAGGATCAGGTCCGGGGTGCCTCCGTCGTCAGAAAGGACGTAACCGCCCTTGGCTACGTCTGCCAACTGCTTGTCGTCACGCTCCTGATGCGGCAGGCCCTGGCGTGAGAAGACCAGGGCAGAAGGTCCGTCCTTGCGCTGGAGGGCGGCTTTCCAGGCCACCGCGGATTCAACCGCATCCGCCGGGCGCCAGGTGTTCATGTTAGGGGTGGTGCGCAGGCTGGCCAGCTGTTCGATGGGCTGGTGGGTCGGGCCGTCTTCACCCAGGCCGATGGAGTCGTGGGTGAACACGTAGATGGAGCGCTGCTTCATCAGTGCAGCCATACGCACTGCGTTCCGGCAGTACTCCATGAAGATCAGGAAGGTGGCGCCATAGGGCACGAAACCACCGTGCAGGGCAATGCCGTTCATGATGGCCGCCATGCCGAACTCCCGCACACCGTAATAGATGTAGTTACCGGAAGCATCATCTTTGGTCAGGCCCTTGCTGTCGCTCCAGATAGTCAGGTTGGAGCCGGCCAGGTCAGCGGAACCGCCCAGCAGTTCGGGCAGCAACGGGCCGTAGGCGTTCAGGGTGTTCTGGGAGGCCTTGCGGCTGGCAACGGTTTCGCCCTTATCCTGACACTCGCGGATGTAGGCGTCCGCCTTTTCCGCAAAGTCTGCCGGCAGGTCACCGTTCATACGGCGCTTGAACTCGGCGGCCAGCTCAGGCTCGGCCTGCTCATAGGCAGCGAAGGCCTCGTTCCAGGTCTGTTCGGCGGCAGCGCCTTTCTCCCGGGCGTTCCAGGCGGCGTAGATGTCCGCGGGAACTTCGAACGGACCATGGTTCCAACCCAGTTTTTCGCGGGTCAGCTGGATCTCGTCGTCGCCCAGCGGTGCGCCGTGGCAGCTTTCGGTGCCCTGCTTGTTGGGCGAGCCGAAGCCGATGATGGTCTTGCAGCAGATCAGCGTAGGCTGGTCGGTGTTTGCGCGGGCGCTTTCGATGGCGGAGCGGATGGCGTTGGCATCATGGCCGTCCACCGCCGGGATGACCTGCCAGCCGTAGGATTCAAAGCGCTTAGGAGTATCGTCGGTGAACCAGCCGTCCACTTCGCCGTCAATGGAAATGCCGTTATCGTCGTAGAAGAAGATCAGCTTGCCCAGGCCCAGGGTACTCGCCAGCGAGGCTACCTCGTGGGAGATACCTTCCATCAGGCAGCCATCGCCCAGGAACGCGTAGGTGTAGTGGTCAACGATGTCGTGGCCGGGGCGGTTGAACTGGGCACCCAGGGCCTTTTCCGCAATGGCAAAGCCAACGGCGTTGGCAATACCCTGCCCCAGTGGACCGGTAGTGGTTTCAACACCCGGAGTGTAGCCGTATTCCGGATGACCAGGCGTCTTGGAGTGCAGCTGACGGAAGTTCTTGATGTCGTCAATGGAAACGTCGTACCCGCTCAGGTGCAGCAGGGAATACTGCAGCATGGAGCCATGCCCGTTGGACAGCACAAAGCGGTCACGGTTGGCCCACTGGGGGTTGGCCGGGTTGTGGCTGAGGTAATCATTCCACAGCACCTCGGCGATATCCGCCATACCCATGGGCGCACCCGGGTGGCCGGACTTGGCTTTCTGAACCGCATCCATGCTCAGCGCGCGAATGGCGTTGGCGAGATCGTTACGGGACGGCATTGACGTTTCTCCAGTATTTGTCAGGAAACATAATCGAACGAAAAAAGAAGGCGCGTATTTTCGCCGATTAGTGGCCATCGGGGCAAATCGGCGTGGCAGCTACAAAGGCAGGGATTACCGAACCCGGCCAACCCACCACCAAAACTATATCAATTTTTTTTGATATAGATATTGCCCAATCCGCAACCAGCCACTAGACTTGCCGCCATGACCAGTATGAAAGCACCCGCCCTGCCAGTTGGCCTCGATGCCCTCGCCCCGCTCTACAAGGCTTGCGGTGATCCCTTGCGCCTGGAAATTCTGCGGGTGCTGCGGCGGGACACGTTTGGAGTGCTGGAACTGAGCCAGCTGTTCGACGTCCGCCAGTCCGGCATGAGCCACCACCTGAAAGTGCTGCACAAGGCCGGGCTGATCGAACCCCAGCGGGAAGGCAACGCCATCTTCTATCGCCGACCGCTGCACCTGGCTCCGGGCCAGGTCGGTGTCGTCGACTCTGCGGCACAACAGGTATTCAGTACTATCGACCGGATACCGGTGGCCGGCCACCTGCAGGAAAAGATCGAAGACATCCGCAGCCAGCGCGCGGACCAGTCCCAGGCGTTCTTCGCCCGCCATGCAGACCAGTTCCGGGAACAGCAGGAACTGATTGCCGCCTTTGACCTGTACGCGGAACCCACCGCAGACCTGATCCGCGCCCGGGCCGCCCAGCATGAATGGCAAACGGCCCTGGAAATCGGCCCCGGGGAGGGCGCCTTCCTGCCGGTACTGGCAGGTATCTGTCTGCGAGTGGTGGCGGTGGATAACTCTGCCGACATGCTGCGCAAGGCGCAGCAGACCTGCGCCGACGAAAAGCTGGATAACGTGGAGCTGATTGAGGGCACCACCGCCACCCTGCTCCCGAAGAACGAGCGCTTCGACCTGGTGGTGGCCAACATGGTGCTACACCACGTGCCCAGCCCGGCGGATATCTTCCTGGAGGCCAGCGAACTGATGTCGCCCGGCGGTTACCTGGTGATCAGCGACCTGCGTCGGCATGACCAGGACTGGGCGCGGGAAAACTGCGGCGACCTGTGGCTGGGTTTCGAGCCGGAGGAACTGAACGTCTGGGCCGGCGATGCAGGACTGGAGACCGGTGAAACCCTGTTTATTGGCCTGCGTAATGGCTTCCAGGTACAGGTACGGGAATTCCGCAAGCCGGAAAGCCAAACACAGCAATGAATATCAAAATTCTTTGATATAAAATCCGTTGCCAATCTGAACCGTATTGGTTAACAGCCAAGCAAAGCGAACATCACACTGAAAACAGGGCAGTAAACCGCCCGCCAGCTCAAGAGGAGCCTGTGCTATGTCTGACTACAGCATCTTTACTTCCGAGTCGGTCTCCGAAGGCCATCCGGACAAACTGGCCGACCAGATCTCCGATGCCGTACTGGACGCCATCCTGAAAGACGACCCCCACGCCCGCGTAGCCTGTGAAACCATGGTCAAGACCGGCGTGGCCATTGTTGGCGGTGAAATCACCACCAGCGCCTGGGTCGACCTGGAAGACCTGGTCCGTGGCGTCATCAAGGACATCGGCTACACCTCCTCCGATGTGGGCTACGACGGTGATACCTGCGGCGTCATCAACATCATCGGCAAGCAGTCGGTCGACATCGCCCAGGGTGTAGACCGGCAGAAACCGGAAGACCAGGGTGCCGGTGACCAGGGTCTGATGTTCGGCTTCGCCAGCAATGAAACCGACGTATTGATGCCGGCGCCGATCACCTTCTCCCATCGTCTGGTCCAGCGCCAGGCCGAGGCCCGCAAGAGCGGCCTGCTGCCCTGGCTGCGCCCGGACGCCAAGAGCCAGGTGACCTGCCGCTATGAAGACGGCAAGGTAGTGGGCATCGACGCGGTAGTACTGTCCACCCAGCATGATCCAGACGTCACCCAGGCCGACCTGAAAGAGGCGGTGATGGAACTGATCGTCAAGCACACCCTGCCCGCAGAACTGCTGCACAAGGACACCCAGTTCCACATCAACCCCACTGGCAAGTTCGTCATTGGTGGCCCGGTTGGCGACTGCGGCCTCACCGGTCGCAAAATCATCGTTGACACCTATGGCGGCATGGCCCGCCACGGTGGCGGCGCCTTCTCCGGCAAGGACCCGTCCAAGGTGGACCGTTCCGCGGCCTACGCCGGCCGTTACGTGGCCAAGAACATCGTCGCCGCCGGCCTGGCCGAAAAGTGCGAGATCCAGGTGTCCTACGCCATCGGCGTGGCGCAGCCCACTTCTATCTCCCTGAACACCTTCGGCACCGGCAAGATCAGCGACGACAAGATCGTCCAGCTGGTCAGGGAACACTTCGACCTGCGCCCCTACGCCATCACCAACATGCTGGACCTGCTGCACCCCATGTACCAGCAGACCGCCGCCTACGGGCACTTTGGCCGTGAAGCCTACGAGATGACGGTTGGGGGCAAGACGTTTACTGCGTTCCCCTGGGAGAAAACCGACCGTGCGGCGGCACTGAAGGACGCGGCGGGTATTTGATGCCTCGCTAAAGGTAATAAGGAGTGGACGCCAGCTCCCTCTCCCTTGAAGGGAGAGGGTTGGGGTGAGGGTGGAGAATCCAGCTCCGTCGTTCTAATTACAGCGCCCTGCAGGCGCCCCCTCACCCTGGCCCTCTCCCTCGTTGGAGAGAGGGAATGCTCGCCGATAACTCCGGGCCACCTAACTCAATTTGCACGACGACGGCACCACGAAGCCGTCGCCGAACAAGACACAGACAGGAGAACACCATGAGCACTCCGGCTGAACAACTGAACAGCTTCGACGACTACAAAGTCCGCGATATTACCCTGGCCGACTGGGGGCGCAAGGAAATCAACATCGCCGAGGGCGAAATGCCCGCGCTGATGGCCCTGCGCAACAAGTACAAGGGTGAGCAGCCGCTGAAAGGCGCCAACATCATGGGCTGCATCCACATGACCATCCAGACCGCTGTGCTCATCGAGACCCTGATCGAACTGGGCGCCGATGTACGCTGGTCTTCCTGCAACATCTTCTCCACCCAGGACCAGGCCGCTGCCGCCATCGCAGCCCGGGGCATCCCCGTGTTCGCCTGGAAGGGCGAAACCGAGGAAGAGTATGAGTGGTGCCTCGAACGCACCGTCGGCGCCGACGTAGCGGGCTGGGAGCCCAACCTGATCCTGGACGACGGCGGCGACCTCACCGCCCTGCTCCACGACAAGTACCCGGAAGTCCTGGAGAAGTGCCACGGCGTTACCGAAGAAACCACCACCGGCGTGCACCGCCTGCAGGAAATGTTGCGGGAAGGCACCCTCAAGGTACCCGCCATCAACGTTAACGACGCGGTCACCAAGTCCAAGAACGACAACAAGTACGGTTGCCGTCACAGCCTCAACGATGCCATCAAACGCGCCACCGACCACCTGCTGGCCGGCAAGAAAGCGCTGGTCATCGGTTACGGTGACGTGGGCAAGGGCTCCGCGGCTTCACTGCGCCAGGAAGGCATGATCGTCAAGGTCACCGAGGCCGATCCTATCTGCGCCATGCAGGCCTGCATGGACGGCTTTGAAGTGGTGTCCCCGTACATCAATGGTGAGAACACCGGCTCCGAAGACAGCATCAACCGGGACCTGCTGGGCAACACCGACCTGCTGGTAACCACCTCCGGCAATATGAACGTGTGCGATGCCAACATGCTCAAGGCCCTCAAGAGCGGCGCCGTGGTGTGCAACATCGGCCACTTCGACAACGAAATCGACACCGCCTACATGCGTAAGAACTGGGAGTGGGACGAGGTCAAGCCGCAGGTACACGTGGTTTACCGCGACAAGGCCAGCAATGACCACCTGATCCTGCTGTCCGAAGGCCGCCTGGTGAACCTGGGCAATGCCACCGGTCACCCCTCTCGGATCATGGACGGCTCCTTCGCCAACCAGGTACTGGCCCAGATGCACCTGTTCGAGAAGAAGTTTGCCGACCTGCCCGCGGGCGACAAGCCGGCCAACGTCTACGTGCAGGTCCTGCCCAAGAAGCTGGACGAGGAAGTGGCCCGCGCCATGGTGGAAGGCTTCGGTGGCGTGATTACCAGGATGACCCCGGAGCAGGCGAAATACATCGGCGTGCCCGTGGAAGGCCCCTACAAGCCGGAAAGCTACAAGTACTGATTGGAAACAGACATGGAATCCCAGAAGCAATTCAAACGACGCTTCAGTTTCGAGTTTTTCCCGCCCAAGACGGACCAGGGCCGGGAAAAGCTCCAAACCGTGCGCGACCGCCTGGCGGAAGTACACCCGGACTTTTTCTCCGTCACCTTCGGCGCCGGCGGTTCAACCCGGGATCGCACCATTGAAACGGTGCTGAACCTGCACAGCCAGGGCATCTCCACCGCTCCCCACCTGTCCTGCGTGGGGGGTACCCGGGAGAGCATTGCCGAGCTGCTGGATATCTACCGGGAAAGCGGCGTCAACCGCATCGTCGCCCTGCGGGGCGACCTGCCTTCGGGCATGGGTGCCTCCGGCGAGCTGCGCTACGCCAACGAACTGGTAGCCTTCATCCGCGAGCACAGCGGTGACACCTTCAACCTGGAAGTGGCCGCCTACCCGGAGTTCCACCCCCAGGCCCGCAATGCCGAGGAAGACCTGAAGAACTTCGCCCGCAAGGTGGAAGCTGGCGCCAACAGCGCCATTACCCAGTACTTCTTCAATGCGGACAGCTACTTCTATTTCATCGACCGGCTGGAAAAGATGAACATCACCATCCCGGTGGTGCCGGGCATCATGCCCATCGTCAACTTCTCCAGCCTGGTGCGCTTCTCGGATATGTGTGGCGCGGAAATCCCCCGCTGGATCCGCAAGCAGCTGGAAGCCTACGGCGATGATTCAGACAACATCAGGAAGTTCGGCGAAGAAGTGGTCACCCGGATGTGTGAGCGCCTGCTCGCCGAGGGAGCCCCAGGCCTGCACTTCTATACCCTCAACC
>Ga0098066_1000499_pt1 | contig 11024 bp, 9 predicted proteins | sample 25BtaG_FD_76332 | JGI IMG/M metagenome (GOLD analysis project Ga0098066, IMG submission 76332) | Marine viral communities from Cariaco Basin, Caribbean Sea - 25B_WHOI_OMZ_CsCl | ecosystem: Environmental > Aquatic > Marine > Oceanic | place: Caribbean Sea: Cariaco Basin | collected 2014-11-08
CAAGCGTGTCGACCGCTGCATCTTGCGCCATTCCCACGACGTTTGGCAGGTCGGTAAGCACGCGGCGCACGAGGTTGCTTGACGGGCCGGGAAACTGGTTGCCGCCATAAACGGCGTTGGCTGCGCCCTGAATTGCGGGCGTGAGGTAGTGACGAAGATTGGTGAGGTTCACGCCATACGCATCGAAGTCGTACAGATCGACGAAACCGTTGTAGCTTCCTACCCAAACCGCGGTAGCGGTCTCTGTACTCGCAGTGACCATCATGGTGTGGTCATCGTTGTGCGTGCCTGTCTTGCCGATCAGGGGCACTGAGTCATTGGTTTGTGAAGCCGTACCGGTGCCATTGGTCATGACGCGCTCAAGCGCGTACGCGGCGGTGTTCGCCACTTCAGGGGTGAGTACCTGAGAGCACGACGGCGGCGGAATCGGGAGCTCGGTGCCATCTGGTCCGACAACGCGGTCGATCGCGCGTGGTACGCAATACGTGCCGCCATTGCCGATAGTGCCGATAGCGGATGCCATTTGGAGCGGGGCGATCGCTTTCGACCCGAGTACATCGAACGGGACGTTCTCGTCGGTAACTTTGCCCATGTTGCCGAGGTGTACACCCATGCGGTCAGCGACGGCATTGATGTCACAGAGGTCGAGGCGTTCGGCCATCGCGAAGTAACCGCTGTTGAGTGAATTCTCTGTGAAGGTCAGAGGTGTGCCGTTGTAGCCACGGATTCCACCGTAGTTTTTCACGATCTCCGTACCGAACGGCACGTTCGACCCGTGACACTTCATCTTGTTGAAGAGTCGGTTCGTGCCATTGATTGATTCATTGAGGGAGTTGCCCTTTTCGAGCCAATCGATCAGGGTGAAGATCTTGTACGTCGAGCCCACGGGGAACCCGTTGGCAGAGCCATGATCGTAGTCGGCACCGTACACCAGGCCGCTATACCCGGGCTGGCCCTCTAGGGCCGCCTCTTCGGTGAATACCGTGTTCTGAGCGATTGCAAGAATGCGGCCGGTCTTTGACTCGATAGAGACACCCGCCGCGCCGAAGTTCATGCCTTCGATTGAGGCCGGGGCATCCTCCGCCATTGCAACGTTGGCGGCGCCCTGCACAGGCTCGCTCAGTGTCGTGTAGATCTCGAGACCGCCGCGAAGCAACTTCTCGCGACGCTCATCGTCATCGGCCCCGAACATCGGGTCACTTTCGAGAGTGGATTTTACGTATTGGCAGAAGTAGGCGTTTTGCCCTGCTGCAGCACAACCTGAAGAGGGCGCCACAATGTTTGGGGTGATCGGTTTGGCGTACGCCGCGTCGTACTGTTCTTGAGTGATTTTCGTGTCGACCAGCATGCGATTGAGCACATAGTTACGACGCGTAAGTGTCTTGGCGTAGCCATCTTCAGCAGAGTTGACCCAGCTGTCGGTCTTCTCGTCGTACATCGACCCATCGGGCTGGTCGATACGGAACGAGTTGGGGTTTTGTACCATGCCAGCCAGCGTCGCGGCCTGTGAGACGCTGACGTTGGCAGCACTGACGCCGAAGTAGCGCATAGCCGCAGCTTCAATACCGTAAGTGGTGCCGCCGAAGTTCGCCAGGTTCAGGTAACCGATAAGGATTTCGTTTTTTGAGTACTCTTTTTCGATCTGGATGGCGTAGCGCATCTCTTGTAGCTTGCGCTCGATGTTGGCGCCGGCAGCTTCATCCCAGCAGTCAATCAGTTTCGCATCGCGATCCTCGTCGCTGAGCTTTACGCCGCTTTCGCACTCTTGAAGCAGAACGTTCTTGACGAACTGCTGACTGATTGACGAGGCGCCGCGTGACGATGTGCCGCGCATGTTGTCAACGAGCGCGCGCGCAGTTGGCAGAAGGTCGACCCCACCGTGCTCGTAGAAATTCTTGTCTTCGCTCGACAGGATCGCGTCAACCATTACCTGGGCAACCTGATCGTGCGTGACCGGGATGCGGTTCTGGTCGTAAAAGCGCGCGAGCTGCTGCGGGGTGCCATTCGGGTCGGTGTAGTAGATCGTCGTCGGCTCCATGGGCCGATCGATCCTCAGATTGTTCGGCAGGTCCTCGAAAAGTCCAATGGCCGACGTAGCTGCAGCACCGGTGAGGGCGATCGCGGGAGTCACGGTGGCAGTGACCAGAAGACCGGCAACGGCGCTGAGGCCGATGAGACCGGCGAGGCCGCCGAGCACACCTTTAGCCGTGCGAGTGGTATGAGGCATACGCTTGATCGTAGGGGATTTCCCTGAAAACCACCTTTGATGGCTGTGCTGCTACGGCCGTTTTCGACATTGAGAACTCGGAGTGCCATGACTACGTGGGAGTACTTCACCACACCGCTGTTGATTCACAACACCACCGCGATCCTGAACAACTGGGGCAAACAGGGCTGGGAGCTGGTGCAGGTTATTACCGGACCAGAAGGAGGGCTCGTGGCCTACTTTAAGAGACCATTGACTCAGGATGCCTCAGCAAACCCTGGTCTTGCTGCAGCCGCCGAGGCTGCGCGGCAGTTTGAGGGGGGTGCTGCGTGAGTCTCGCAGCGCGTCTTTCTGAGCTCGGAATCACGCTTCCGACGGTCGCCGCCCCGGTGGCCGCATACATCCCTGCGCGGGTGCACGGCGATCTCGTGTATACCTCGGGTCAGTTGCCGTTCACCGATGGCGCGCTACCGGCCACGGGTAAGGTTGGCGCAGAAATCACGGCGGAAGCCGCCCAGACGTATGCGCGCACCTGCGCCCTTAACGCGATTGCCGCTGCCGCAGATGCGGCCGGAGGCCTAGAAAAACTCAGCGGTGTGTTGAGAGTCGGCGGGTTCGTGGCATCCGTGCCCGAATTCAGCGGTCAGCCTGGCGTCATCAACGGAGCCAGCGAGGTGTTGGCTGAGATTTTCGGAGACGCCGGTCGTCACGCCCGCGCCGCAGTCGGTGTGCCGGTGCTGCCGCTTGACAGCCCTGTCGAAGTTGAGGTGACGTTTACCCTGGCCTGATGTGCTCAGGGAGAACCTTTGGGTGTTGCGCTCTGGCGCGAAGATAAAAGGTGCCGCTCCCGCGTTCGGGAGCGGCATCTTTTTGCTACGGAGCGGTGCGGTGCCGACGTCGCAACGGTTCGCTGATGAGGGCTATCCCGCCCAGCGTAAGCAGAGCCGCACCAACCCATACGGTGGGCGTCGCTTGCATGCCAGTAGCCGCGAGCTGGCCACGCTGCACATCGACGCTCGAAATGACCGTCGTGCCGAAGGCCTCGAAATCCAAAATGAGATGGTGCTGGCCATCCGGTACGGCGGTCAGGTCGAACCTGCCGGTCTCACCAGCGCCACCCCATTGCACTGATCCCAGCGCTACCGGTGTGGAGCGCATGTTGCCGATGATGCTCGTGCGGGCGTCTTGCATCTTTTTAATGAAGTTCGTCATCGTCTCGAACGCTTCATTGCGCTTGGTTATGAGCGACTGCAACCGGATGGCGTCCATCTGCTGAGCGTTCACGAGCATGTCTGCCTTGTAGGCCAGTTGCGTCACGAGGGCTGAGGCTTGACTCTTGCGGTTTTCGGGCGAAGCCGTGAAGAAGGGATCGTCGATACCAGATGCTTTTGTTGCGGCAACGGCGGCAGCGAAAGTACTCTCTGAGGGAGCGCTCAGAAAATCACGCACACTTGTGATCGCCGTGTTTAGCGCGGACATCTGTACGTTTCTTTGTTGCACACCTTCCATCGCATCGATGAGTAACTTTTCAAGGGCCGCGTTTCTGTCTTGTTGCAGCGCGAGCATCATAGATTCAATATCCATCGCGACGACCCTGGGCTGGCGCACTGCCACGTTCGAAGCGGTGAGCGCGGCCACCGAACCCACAAGCGCGCCGACATCGGACTGCTGCTGTGGGGTCGCTGGCTGCCAGGCGAAACCGAGCACCTGTCCCGACTGACTAGTTATGGGAACGGCCTGATCATTTTGCGATGTAGCCGCGAGCAGTGAAGTCAGCTGTGCTTCGCTACTACCGCCCAGTGCTGAGCCCACGCTGTCGGCGTCGCCAAAACTTGTCGCCGGATCCGTGGGTGCTGGCGTTGGCGTGGGGACTGGCGTTGGTGTTGGCGTGGGGACTGGCGTCGGTGTGGGGGCTGGCGTTGGCGTGGGGACTGGTGTGGGTGTCGGTTCCGGCGACGGCACGGTGTCGGTCGCTATGACGGCGAACATGCGTGTGATCGAGATTGTCGAAGGACTCGTGGTGCCCGCTGGCAGCGCGAACGGCAAGTTTTCTGCGGCCTGCACGTCGGCGAGTTCGTACCCTGTCGGTGGCACGAATGAGAGCGCATAATCGGGTAATTCGTTCGCAGGCAAAGTGTGTGACGTGAATGATCCGTCGGACGCAAGCGGAAGGGTTTGTAATGCGACGCCCGCGCTCTCGACGGCGACGGCACTGCCGGTCAAGTCGGCGAGCGGAGCGCCGTCGACGGTGACCGCGATCGTTCCGCTGACAGTGCCAAATGCGCCCCATAGAAGAAGTTCGACGGGTGCCTGGTCGCCGAGCAGAAACTCGGTGCGCGCTGAAGCGTGCTCGAGGCCGCCGGGCGCGCCGAGCCACTCGGCGTCGGCGATGTAACTTGTTTCGACGCCCCTGACGTCGAGGTCGAGGGTGCCGTCGCTGCGCGTGATGCCGGTCGCGAGGGCCGCCTGATCGCCCTCGGCTTTGCGAATCGTGACTTGCACGCCGCCCAGTGAATCGGTGGCCACCCCATCGGTGATCGCTGTCTCCAGCGTCACGGTGTAGGTGGCGGCTTCCGACGCTTGGGCCGAGAGCGGAAGTGAGAGCAGCACGAGTCCTAAAGTGACGCTGAAGACAGCGCCTGTCCGGACATTCTTGCCAGCAGTGGGTGCAAGAGGGTGCTGGTAGGGCAGGGAGTGACGCATTGGATTCCTTCGAGTCAAGGTTTAGCTAAGTATGCACTAAGGCGAAACTTTGACGCAATCCAAATATGGTTGTCATCTAGAAAGCTAGAGGGGGCGGGTGCTGAAAACCTCCAGCACCCACCCCCTCTCTTTTTGGAGCGAGACGTCGACGTGTTTAGCGGATCTTCGACGTGATGATCTGCATAACGGCGGTGTCAGCCAGCGTGGTGGTGTCACCGATCTCCCGGCCTTCAGCGACATCGCGAAGCAATCGACGCATGATCTTGCCCGAGCGGGTCTTCGGCAACTCGCTGACGATGTAAATATCCCGAGGCCGCGCGATAGGGCCAATCTGTGCGCCGACCCATTGGCGAAGTTGCGTGACGAGACCTTCAGGTGTGTGCTCGGCGAGATAGCTCTCTTTGAGGATCACGAAAGCAACGACGGCTTGGCCGGTGGTCTCATCTGCGGCACCCACCACGGCCGCTTCAGCGGTGGCCTCGTGGGCGACGAGTGATGATTCGATCTCGGCCGTTGAAAGGCGGTGACCCGAGACATTCATTACGTCATCAACGCGACCCAAAAGCCACAGGTCGCCATCCGCGTCTGTGCGGGCGCCGTCGCCAGCGAAGTAGAAGCCTTGCTTCTCGAACTTGTCCCAGTAGGTCTCTTTGAAACGCTCTGGGTCGCCCCAAATGCCGCGCAACATGGCCGGCCACGGTTCGGTGATCGCTAGCAAGCCACCACTTTCGTCAGAGAGTGGGTTGCCTTGTTCATCGACGATCCCGATGGAAATTCCAGGAACCGCCACCTGGGCAGAGCCGGGCTTCGTCGACGTAACGCCGGGCATCGGCGAGACCATAATCGCGCCGGTTTCGGTCTGCCACCAAGTGTCGACGATGGGGGCCTTGTCGGCACCAATGACCTCGCGATACCACATCCAGGCTTCCGGGTTGATGGGCTCACCGACAGAGCCCAGTAGACGGATGCTCGACAGATCGAACTTCTGAGGAATCTGTCGTCCCAGCTTCATAAATGAACGAATCGCGGTGGGAGCGGTGTAAAAAATGGTTACACCGTAACGCTCGATAATCTCCCACCAGCGCCCTGGGTGCGGGGAGTCAGGCGTGCCTTCGAAGAGCACCTGGGTGGCGCCGTTGGCGAGCGGGCCGTAGGTTACGTACGAGTGGCCGGTGACCCAACCGATGTCGGCCGTGCACCAGAAGACGTCGGTTTCAGGGTGCAGATCGAACACATTCTTGTGCGTGAATGCGGCCTGCGTGAGGTACCCGCCCGAGGTGTGCAGAATGCCCTTAGGCTTTCCGGTCGTGCCTGAGGTGTACAAAATGAACAGGGGGTTCTCGGCGGGAAAAGCTTGGGCCGTGTGTTCGGCAGACGCGGCGGACACAGCCTCGTGCCACCACACGTCGCGTCCTTCAGTCCAGTCGACTTCGCTTTCGGTGCGTCGCACCACGATTACGTGTTCAACCGTCTGCTGCTCGCCGTCGCCCCGGTCGCTGAGCGCCTGGTCAACTGCTGGCTTTAGCGGTGAGACTCGACCTTTGCGGTACCCGCCGTCAGCGGTGATAACAACCTTGGCTCCGCCATCATCGATGCGCGAGCGCAGGCTGTCGGCGCTGAAGCCGCCGAAAATGACCGAGTGAATTGCGCCCAGGCGAGCTACGGCCAGCATTGAAGCGACAGCCTCCGGAATCATCGGAAGGTAAATCGCCACGCGATCACCCTGGCCGACACCCATCTCGCTGAGCACGTTGGCGAGACGTTTGACTTCTTCGGTGAGCTGCGCGTACGTAATCTCGCGTCGGTCGCCTGGCTCGCCCTCGAACAGAAGCGCAACGCGGTCGCCGAGTCCTGCCTCGACGTGGCGGTCGAGACAGTTGTAGGCGACATTCAGTTCGCCATCCTCGAACCACTTCGCAAAAGGCGGAGTCGACCAGTCGAGAACCTGCGTAAAAGGCTTGTGCCAATGCAGGCTGTTTGCTTGCTCGGCCCAAAAGCCCTCGCGGTCTGCCGCGGCGCGTTCGTACAGTTCTGGCTGTGCGTTGGCCTGGGCTGCGAACTCGGGCGTCGGGGGAAAGGTGCGGGATTCTTCCAGCAGGTGGTCGATCTGACTGCTCATAGCGGCGATGCGCTCCTTTGCGACATGGTGTTTCGGGTCACAGAAATCAGTGACCCAGCGAATCTACTGGCGGTAGTCGGTTCGGGTGTACTGCCGAAAGTTAGTATCGCCGCCAATATTGCACAAGTGCTCGGGAGTTCTACACAACCGGACGTAGACGTCACTTCTCCACGGGCGTGAGGTCGCAGCATCCCGCGCAGATAGCGCCCACCTAGCTTCGGAGTATGCCCGAACCGTTCGTGATCACGCCCAAGCCGTCGCCCCGCTCTGTCGAAAACGGCCGCACGGCGGTGCGCAGAAACGGCAGCGAGCACGACAACCGCAGCGGGCCAGTCATTGCGCCAACTGTGCCTAAAGCAGGTTCGCGCGGGCACAACGCGGTGATTGCCGAGCATCCCGTGCTTGCTGACTGCTGGGCAGATGAGCGCGTAACCGACCTGTTCATCAATGGGGCGACGGGCCTATTCGTCGATCGCGGTGCCGGTGCCGAAAAGATCGATAGATGGGCTGCTTCCGAGCGCGAGGTTCGTGAGTTAGCAGTGCGTCTCATTGCCCTCGGAGGGCGTCACATTGATGACCAAGCGCCGTGCGTCGATGTGCGCCTCGGTGAGGGAGTGCGCGTGCACGCGGTGTTGGCGCCCGTCTCGACGACGGGCACGTCGCTGTCGATTCGCATCCCTCGCGTTTCGGTCAACAATCTTGGCGAGCTCGCGGCACTGGGCACCTTCGGCTCACCGCAGCACGTATGGATGGAGCAGATCGTTCGAGCGCGAGCGAACGTGCTCATCACAGGCGGCACGGGAACAGGCAAGACCACACTGCTCGCGGCGCTTTTGGCGCACGTTCCCGAATCTGAGCGAATAGTGACGATCGAGGATGTCGCGGAACTGCGCCCTCGCCACCCGCATCACGTTTCTCTCGAAGCCAGACAAGCAAACCTTGAAGGCTCGGGAGCGGTTACTGTCTCGCGTCTAGTGCGCGAATCGCTACGGATGCGACCCGACCGGCTAGTCGTCGGCGAATGTCGCGGTGAAGAGGTGCGCGACCTCTTGACCGCACTCAACACGGGCCACGACGGGGGAGCCGGCACTCTGCACGCGAGCGGCCTTGCCGATGTGCCTGCGCGCATGGAAGCGCTCGGTGCTCTCGCAGGTATGGACCCGCCTGCCCTTGCGCGTCAGGTTGTGAGTGCCTTTTCGTATGTGTTGCATCTCGCCCGCGATTCTAACGGTGCGCGTCGGCTCTCGAAGATTGGTCAGTTCACTCTCGAGGGGGAACGCCTCGGTATAGAAGAGGTACAGCCGTGGGCGGAGTCGCGACCATGGTGATAGGTGCTCGAAGAAAGCAGCAGCCTTCCGCCTCGCCGATCGAATCGGTGCGGATGCTCGCTGTTCTGTTGCAGGCCGGTGCGACGCCGACCACGGCGTGGAAGCACCTCGCTGAGACCGATGTGTCGGTCGCCGCCCGCGTTGCAGACGATGTGGAACGAGGGCTTGATCATGCCGCCGCGATACGCGCGCGTGGCGGGGTCTGGCACGAAATTTCGGCCGTGTGGAGTATCGCGACAACTGTCGGAGCGCCCCTCGGAGACGCGTTGCGTGCAGTGGCCGATGCGTTGCAAGACGCCGAATCCACCGCCGACGACGTGCGCATCGCGTTGGCCGAGCCCGCAGGGACCGCTCGCTTAATGCTCTGGCTACCACTGGTTGGACTCGTGCTCGGTCTTGCTATGGGCTTCGACACGGTGCGCATCGTTTCGACAAACCCGATCGGGCTAGCGTGTCTCATCGCTGGCGGGCTCCTGCTCGGCGCGGCTCGAGCGTGGACACGCGCTCTGGTGCGTCGTGCGCAGCCGTCGTCTGTGATTCCCGGAATGCACGCTGAGCTCCTTGCAGTCGCACTAACCGGCGGTGCCTCTATTCCGCGCGCACAACAGTTGGTAGACGATGAAGACCTCGAGGGCGTTGAATCTGACGATTCATGTTCCCGAGCGTTGCGACTGTCGCAAAGCGCCGGCGTGCCCGCCGTTGAACTCTTGCGCGCAGAAGCCGCCCAGCAACGCCGAGTAGCTCGCGTACGAGGCCGCATTGACGCCGCCCGTCTCGCTTCGCGCCTGCTGTTGCCTCTTGGCGCGTGCACTCTGCCGGCATTCTTGCTCCTCGGCGTCGCTCCGCTCATTCTCAGCGTGTTGACCACCACACCGCTGTCACTCGCTCTTAGTTCCCTCTGATCCAACCCAGAAAGAAAGGCAACACCATGACAATTTGCAAAACGAGCCAGACGAGCCAGACGAGCCAGGCGATCCAGGCGAGCGAGAAGACCGAGAAATCGATCGTTATTGCGCCGCTCACGCGGCGACGCGCGGCGCAACTCTTTACAGACGAAACCGGTGCCGCCACGGCAGAATATGCCGGCGCCACGATGGGCGCCGTGGCCTTTGCTGGTCTTCTGGTCGTCATCATGAGATCGGATGAAGTGCGCGGAATTCTCACAGATCTCGTGCGCCGAGCACTGACGGTATCGTGATCCGCGATGAGCGCGGATCGGCGACAGCAGAGTTAGCAATCGCTCTGCCCGCAGTCGTGCTCACCCTGCTTCTTGGTCTCGGGGCGCTGAGCGCTGGCGCGCGTCAGGTGGCGTTGCAAGATGCAGTGGCAGACGCGGCACGACTCGTGGCGCGGGGCGAAGACAGCGGAATCGCCAACCGGATGGTGGCACGGGTCGACGCGCGTGCCACCATCGCGATCCACGAAGACGACTCTGTTGTGTGCGTGACCGGGGTGACCACGGTGAAAATCACGGGTCACCTCAGCTTTCCACTGCATGCGTCCAGTTGCGCGCTCGCGGGAGGGTTGTAGTGGCCGGCGCAACTGTCGCGGTCGGCGCGATGAGCGTCGCCGCCGCGATGGCGTTAGCAGCGGCGCTCATTGGGGGTGCCGGCGTAACCTCGCAGAAATTAGCGGGTGCCGCCGACGCTGCAGCTCTTGCCGCAGCAGACGTGGCTTCGGGCGCGGTGATCGCCGAAGGAGACGCATGTCAGGTCGCGGCACGGGTCGCCGCAGCATCCGGAGCGCACCTTGATGAATGCTTCACAAGGGGGCTTGTGGCAACGGTGCAGGTTTCGGCGGCGTACTCTGGAATCAATGCCGTCGCCCGATCTAGAGCCGGACCACCCGAGGTCGCCGCGGTCGACGAATAATTCTCCGCATGAGAACACCTCCCTACTGTGGTGTGTATGGTGTGCTTCGAAGAAAGGACGCACCCGTGGCGCAAGGCAAGAAGCTCGTAATCGTTGAGTCCCCGACGAAAATGAAGTCGATTCAGGGGTATCTCGGCGACGGCTACGAGGTGCTCAGTTCGGTCGGTCACATTCGTGACCTCGCCGATAAGAAAGACATTCCGGCGGTCGATAAAGCGGCCTACGGTAAATACTCGATCGACGTCGAGAACAACTTTGACCCGTATTACGTCGTGAGTGACCGCAAGACGAAAACGGTTGCCGAGCTCAAGCGTGCGCTGAAAACTGCCGACGAAGTGCTGCTCGCAACTGATGAAGATCGTGAAGGCGAAGCGATCGCGTGGCACCTTCTCGAGACGCTTAAGCCCAAGGTTCCGGTCAAGCGGATGGTGTTTCACGAGATCACCAAGGATGCGATTCAGGCGGCCGTAGGCAACACACGCGAGCTTGACGTGGCGCTTGTTGATGCCCAAGAGACCCGTCGCATTCTCGATCGCCTGTACGGCTGGGATGTCTCCCCGGTGCTCTGGTACAAGGTGAAGACCGGGTTGTCGGCGGGCCGTGTGCAGTCTGCCGCGACGCGCATGATCGTCGAGCGTGAGCGCGAACGCATGGCTTTCGTGTCAGCCGAATACTGGGACGTAGAGGCGGCCGCAGCGAAGACCGGCTTTAAGGTGCGCCTGGTGCGCGTCGATGGCGGCCAGCTCGCGCGCGGCACCGACTTCGATGACCTTGGAAAGCTCAAGAAGGCAGTTGTC
>Ga0098066_1000502_pt1 | contig 10988 bp, 16 predicted proteins | sample 25BtaG_FD_76332 | JGI IMG/M metagenome (GOLD analysis project Ga0098066, IMG submission 76332) | Marine viral communities from Cariaco Basin, Caribbean Sea - 25B_WHOI_OMZ_CsCl | ecosystem: Environmental > Aquatic > Marine > Oceanic | place: Caribbean Sea: Cariaco Basin | collected 2014-11-08
AGACACGCTACCCAACCCACTCCTAGAAGCCGCAGCCAAGTTCCTGCGCGTCAATAGCGCCGAGAATTGGGCCGAGCTACGATCTGCCGTAAAAGCGGTCAACCCGCAGTTGGTGCAGTGATGAGTAATAAACCAGTCGAATACCTTAGCTTTGGCGGCGGACCACCATCTGTTGCGTTGATGATCCTTAACGCTTGGGGTGAGATAACGCCCAAGGCCGATCTGGTGGTGTTCGCTGATACAGGTGCTGAGAAGGGGAAGACTTACGAACTGCTCAATCAATACCAAAACTGGCCGAAGAAATGGGACTTGAGTTCGTTAAGACGCAGGCGACAAATGTTGTTATTGACTGATGAAACGCTCTCCACTCCGTAAACGCTCCAAGAAGACTGCCAGTCTTTATCGCAAGGAACGCGCGCCTTTGGTTGCTAGGTTGCTAGAGGAAAGGCCGTGGTGTGAGAGGTGTTCGTTAATCATGCTTGAGGAAATGACTGCGTACGAAGACCCTCTTGCACGCCCAGTGCCTCGCTCCACGGTCATCCACGAGAAGAAACTACGGTCTGCTGGGGGAGATATACTTGACGAAGACAACTGTGTGGCCCTTTGCCAAGAATGTCATGGTTGGATTCACGCTCACCCGCAGGAGTCTAGGGAACAGGGGTGGATAGTAGGGAGGTTCAGCGCCCGTGAATAGTCATGTCTGTGGCGTGGGCGTAGAGGTTCTGGTTGGTGGTGGTCTGGGCAGCTTTAACTTCGTCGCCTAACGCCTTGATGGCATCCATCATCTCGGCGTGATCTTTCTCTCGACGTTCTTGGCCTTGGTCTAACCGGACGTTGAACTCTTTCCGAGTCACGGTGTCACTGCTCTTGCCGCTATACTTCAAGAACGCGATGAAGGCAGCGAGTATTAAAACCCCGCCACCCCCAATGATGGACCCAAGAGTCTGTACGTCTTCAAACATCTAGACATCCACCACTGCTTCCCGGGCTGCTTGAATGGCTGCAAGTTGCTGAGGCATCGTCTGATACTCAGTCCGTTCAACCACAGCATGGATGAAATCTTCCTCAGTATCAGGGGTGGTTTTTACAGATGGGTCTGCCTTCAACACAGGTAGATATTGAGTAATCATCTGCTTCTTACCCCGGTTGACCATGCCGGCGAGGGCGCCGATGACCCACTCGTCAATATCTTGGATGATACCCAGCAGACAATCAGCCTCTGCTTTGGAAATCTTGATTCCGCGAGGAACCAGGGTTACTGAAGACTCGCTCCTTTCCTGCGCAGCAAACTTGTCCCGGTTGTGGGTCGAGAGCCTTTCCCCAATCTCCGCATCATGTTGCACCCGGGTCCGGTAGCCCGTCTTGGGCATCGTGCGAGTACGACCACCAACCTTCCTTTCCCAAGTCCACTTACGCGCCTTGGCGTCGGTCTGAGCGAAGATCAAAGCCAGCGTTGCTTGCTCCGTCCCAGGCATAGACGGGATGTTTGGGTCTGCCTCTAACTGGGGAGTCCACTGAGCAATCAAACGAGCCTTGCACGCCATGGCCTTGTCATGCACAGAGTTTGTCAACCACTGCTCCGGATTCTCCACAACATGGAGCAGACAGAGCTTTTCGGCGGTGCTGATTTGGATACCAGTCGGAAATAAAATCATGCTAGTAACTGCACGCTCAACCAAGTTTGGAGTAGAGACCCATCCCCGGCGATGTCGATGAGGTCACTCGCCTCGCCTGACACTGAGAATGTAATGGTCGCCGTATCTGAAGTATCCATGTCCACGATGATGCCAATCGCAGGAGAACCAGAAGCCCCCCCGTTTGGACCCGCATCAAAGGTCAGTCGGGCAGACCTGTTGGATGCAGCCACCTTAATGAACCCCAAGGTTTGTGAGGACGTGCCGCCTTTAGCCGTTACCGCAGGAGTGAATAGGTATCTTCCCGTTATGGGAGCGGTGAAAGTATCCGAGGCAAAGTCCCCACCTTGGTCAAAGACTTCGGTGTCGAAGTCTACAGTGGCTTCAGCGCCGTTGCCTGTCTGGTTGGCGTCGTCAGCGGAGTTGAAAGCCAGAACACAGGGTTGACCAGCCATGTTGACAGCACCAACGCTGTCGATCTTGATGCCGACCGTCCCACCATTCCCCGCGATAGCGTGTGTCTGAATGTCCAACGCCCCGCCAAGCTGTGGAGAAGTGTCCTCGACCACGCTGTCCAAAGTACCAACAGATCCATCCGAGTTTGGAGATACAGCAAGAATCTTGGTTCCTGCGGTCAAAGGCAGAGTCAGAATCCGGTCGGCAAGAATCGCCGCACCAGTGATGTCATACTTGAAGGTGTTCGCCGGGTTCCGGATCGCCATGATAGAGGTCTCAACCTCTAGCATCTGCACTGCATCGTCATACTTGATACGCCGCTTGGCAGAACCGTTGACTATCTCAACATCGAACCTGCCTTGGGTGGCATGGCTTATCGCCCAGTAACCACTGGAGTTGGAAGTCGTGGTCGCCCGAACCGGAGACGTGGTGTTCCGGTCGTAGAGATTCACCGTGGCTCCATTAACCGCTACACCACTGGAGTTATAAACAAAGCCAGCAAACTCGATTGCCATGCTATCTCCCTGGCCCCAGACGGCTTACGTCTTGGAACCTCAATGCCAGTCTGACGACCCTCCGGACATCCACTAGGATATCACTTTCGTCGATGAAGATGACGGTAAGCCCCTGACCAGCCATCTGTGCTCTGGTGATCTTGTCTTGCCTCTGCGCCTCAGGACTGCCGTGGAAGTAATCCCCGTTGACGTTGATAGCCAAGTCAGGCGGGTCGGAGAACAAGAAGTCCAACACTGCCCCACCTTTCTGCAACCTACCCCCTTCCCGAGGGGCTTGGTAGCTGAAGTCTATCCCAGGAGTCTTCCCCAACCGTTCAAGTTCCTGAAAGACCAAGAACTCAGGGAGTGAACCAGGCCATCCAGGGGGGAGAATCGCTCGTAAAGCTCTGTCTTGTTGTTGTGTGGTCATCTCTGAGTCAACGTCACCAAGGCTCGACCGCGGTGGTCCTCTCCAGTTTCTGAGGCGTCCGAATCAGCCGACACATCGACATAGAACGTCTCGGTCCCATCATCCTCGCTCCGGAACAGGAACGGCACCAGTTCTTCACTGTCTATGGCCGAATCCAAGGCTGTCCAGAGTTCTTCGGGCGTATTGCCATGGAAGTCTTCTCGGGACATATCCAGTTCAATCGACCACCCGTTCTTCCGAGGCAGTTTCTTTCTGTACTCCAAGGTGATGTTCACCATCTGCGGAGTGACAGTCGTAGTCGTTCCTCTAGCGAGTTCAACCTTGAACTGTATCCACAAGAACGCCTTGCCTTCAGGTGTGGTGCTATTGGGGAGTTCGTAGGTCGTCACTCCGTCAGCGGTTATCGCCGCTCCAAGGGCAGTGTAACTTCCTGTGGAGAGGTCATACCTTACAGACACCATCACGGTCTCGGTTGAAGAAAGATCCAGGGTCTCAACCCGCACACGAAGACCGAGCTTGTTGACTTCCATCTGGCCCACGTTGAACCACGGTGTCTCTGCTTCCGCAGACGCCGCGTAGGGTAGGTCAGAAATCTCGTTGGGGTTGATGATTTGAGAAGGAATCCGGATATAAGAAACTCGCGGCCCCATGCCGAACCACAAACGATATTCATTGTAAGCGCTACTCACGATAGCCCAAGTTATAGCTTCGTCAGTAACTAAGCTCTGGAACTTCACCTCCCACCCTGAGTCGTTCAACCCAAGGATAGAAGAGAACCCTACATCCGGGTCCATCACCGAACTGCTGTGTATCCCGTCTGTGATCTGGGTATCAAGTTCATCTTCTTCCTGAATGACCGTCGCATCGTTCACGGCAAGCAAATCATTGTGTGAATTAACCAACTGGACGATGGTGCCACCTTTACCAGCAGGCAAGCCATCATCCCTATCAGGCCCTTCGATGGTCAAGACGGCGTTGTTCGACCCGTTGATGAAGTTATAGACAGCTAATCCCGCAGGGGTATGGACCGATCCTCTCCAGTTGGTTGTTCCTTTCGCTCCATCAGCGTGGACAGGGAACTCTACTTCAGTCTTGTGGAAGATGGTATTCCCAGAGTCATGGGCATACAGACCTGTGGTGGTGCCGGCGTAGACAACTATCGTGCCCGAGTTATCTCTGGCTGTGAATAGAGAGGTTACGCTCCCGTCTGGCAACGGTAATTGGGCGTCGTTGTTCTCCGTCCCTATCGTCGAAGCGTTCCATAGAAGGCCCTCGTTGCCTATTCCGTAGAGTTTGTCATCCCAGAACTCTAGGTACAGCGTGGTCTTGGTCGTGTCTTCTGTCCAAGAAGAGCCGTCGAAGTAGGTGTACCCGGTGGTGTGGGCGAAGATCAAATACTCAGTTCCACCCATCCGGACGGTGATGTTGTCAGTCGCTGGTTGAGGCAAGGACTGGAGGGAAGCCCCCCACGAGTCAGCCCCATTGTCGTATTTATGGACTTCGGTTCCAAAGACAGCGTAAATCTCGTTCGCTCTCTCGCCAATGGCCCCAATCTTGAAGACCCCCGACTCTCCTGAGGCGGCAGTTTCTACTTCCAACCCAGGCAGGGTGAGAGATTTATATCGCAGAGAAGTCGTGCCGTACCAAATCCTGGGTTGAGGACTGGTGCCTTGGTCTTTGAAGAGACCTATCCCGCCGCCCCATTCTGAGATGGGCAACGGGGAAGCGTTGGGGTTTGAATCCCTGGTCGTATCTCCAACAACTACCTTGCCCGGATAGATGGACGACAGAAACCGCTGGACGGGTCTTCGGGTGGGGAAGAGCGTACCGTCCAGACTGATGGTATTCTTGTCGATTACCGCTATATCAACCAATGGTCCTCGTATTCTGCGGGACGTGGTGCTTCATCTTGGCCTGTTGGGCACGGAGTTCCCATTGCTGGGAAGCCTGCCTTCTAGCGTCTGGGTCTATCTCTGTACTTCCAGACGGGCCTGCTAAAGCTAACGCCGTAGCACGGCAGATCACGTACCAGTCATCAACTTCGTTCACCGTGGTCTCGGCAGTGAAGAGAGTCGGTTTGTTCCCGCCGACAAGCTTCATCAGCGCGTACCCAACGGCGGTCTTCCCCGAAGCCTTCAGAACCAAGTCTCTGGTCTCAGCCTCTACCCCCCACCGGTCTTTGTGGAGCGTGGCCCACTTGGCCGTGTTCGCAAGAACGGCTTGAACTCTGTTGATCCAGACAGTGGCGGCGCCGATGTCTGTGACCTGTTTCAAACCAACGCTAATGATTGAGGTGTCCAGCGCTGGGTTCGCAAGAGCGATTCGCACAAACGTCCACGTATCTGCGGTGATGGCTGGTAGGTTCAACGTCTCTAGCGGAGAAGCACAACTCGCCGTATCGTCCAACAAAAGTTGATAATCCCCTGCCGACATAGCCACCGTGCTCTTGAACCAGAACTCTACATAGTCCATGCCTGATATGTTGGCAGAGACTACATTGGTGGCAAGAATGACGTTGGTTGACGCGCCCGAGGCAACCACCATCTTGAACGAACCCGGACCTTGCTTATAGTCCTTCGTATCCTGCGAGGCGGTGACATTGCTGTCTACCGATTCATCCCAGGCATCGGTGGCGTTGTCGATGATGATGTTCTCAACCGACCACCTGTAGTCCAGCCTCCAAAGAGCAGCGAACTCAGTTGGGATGTCGAACCTTGTCTCTCTGCCGTCAGCGTGGAGGGCGATGCTTTCCTGCGGGTCATAGGCCTTGCCCGTGATCTCCATGATGGCTTGGTCAAGGTAATTGTTGATGTCGGTCGGGTTATATCCGTCCCACAACTCAGCCGTATCGTCTGCGAGTGTGGAAGAGACGGCAGGAAAGAGGGTGAGCGTGGTGCGGTTGGAAGAGACGGAGGAACCCGTCACTCTAGCAATGACTCCATCGTTGGGAGCATCAGTTCCAAGCCACCATTTCCCTTTGTGCTGACCCGCCGACCCTTCAGCCATCAGGTCGCTTAGGAACGTAGTAGTGGAGCCGTTGGCCGCAGCCGTGATGTTGGTCAGACCTAGTCCACCAGCGGCGACTAGGTTCCTACCTACGGCCTGACGGAGGACTCTCTTGGTACTTCCTTGGGTGACGGTGGTCATTTAGTCTTGCTCCACTGGCAACCCGGTCGGTTGCAAGCCTTTGTCTTAATGATTTTATCACCGACCTTCCCAGACTTCCTGATGATACGGTGCTTACCCATCTTGCATAGGAGGCTCATTAGAACAATTCTCTCCACGTCAACGCGCCATCTATATCTGACGTGCCTTGGTCAACCTCAGCGGTGATGACCAACAAAGACCCAGGCGGTAGGTTCTGTGCAAAGTTCACGAGGAGTCCACCTTGGCAGGCTCGTAGTAGAGTTTATTGTTGGTTGATTCCTTCCGTTGCTCTCTGTGGGCTACGTACTCACGAAGTGCCGCAGAGACTTCCTTCTTCTCCGCGGGAGAGGGAGCGTGCAGACCAACTTTCATTTGCCGTTCTTCTTCCCAGCGAACGAGCGTACTCTCGATGGCTTGGGCCATGTGGTCTTCAATCTCTGCCTGGCTGAAAGTCTCATCGGCGTTGATGATGATTCGCTCAGCCCGTCCTGGGTATGCCTTGGAACGGAACAAGATCGTGTGGGTCACGATGGGCTTGCCCTTCAAGTTGGACCCCAAGATGGAAGGCGACAATTTCTCCACCCCATCAGGAGTCCAGAGTTCTCGCGTGTCTTGGTTAAAGGGTTTTGGCATATTCTTTCCCCGATGCCGAATTTCTCAAGTCCCGGTCCCACCATTCCCCGTAAGCATGCTGGAGATAGAACTCCAACGGATGGGGGGTGAGCCACAGTTCATCCTTGTACCAGACCCCATCATACCAAGACATGAAGTTCGCTTCCTCGTCAGTGAACTTGTAAAAGACATCCACGAGCAGTGCGCCTTCCTCAGGATGCCTGACTTCAGGATGGAAGTAAACGTGCCGGTTTCTCGTTCCATCGGCTAGCTCGAAAGAATAGCCAAGATTGAACCCTGCCTTGTAAAGCGCAGCCCAGAGCGCTTCAAGAATCTCTGGCTTGGTATTGACTGCGAGATCAATGTCGTTGTCTCCCGGGAGATACTTCCCGTCCCGATGTAAACCTAACGCAGTCCCAGCGAAGAGACACCAATCGACGTCCAGCGCGTCGGCAATCTCTTTGAACTTGAAGAGGGCCAAGTCGGCGTACTCGTGGTTCATCTCAATCTTGGTGGTCATATAAATGCTTCATGCTCCACAACGTCCTGAGACGGCTGTAGTAGGTTGATTCCTTCTTTGTGCTGGTTCAACGCCTCGTTCACCTTGTGGTGGCGACACAAATTTCCGCAGGCGGTCTGGGCGTTGAAGTCCTCAGACCTCAGATAGTCCATTACTTCCCAGTACCTTTCTCCCTGCCAGATGTCCCACCATCTTTCTTCGCAGATGTTCCCCATGTGGAACTTGGCGTACTTGGAGTTGAACTTTCCTCCGCAAGGAGCGACCAAGCCTGACCCGGATATCTGTATGAGAAACGGAGGACCGTAACACCGCTGGTAATTTCGTCCATTGGCGGCTGCTGCAAACTTCGACCAGGGAACGATAACCTGAAACTCGTCAGTCGCATACGTCTGCGCCTCCTTCAATAATGGCACAAGAGCGTCCAGTTTGTCCCTTTTTACTTTCAACCCACCAGAGGGGTCATCCCCAACATGCTTGATGATGGCGTAATCCACACCCAAGTCTCTCGCTAGACGGGTGAAAGGGAGAATCTGGTCTCCATCCTCAGGCATCAAGACCATCTGCATCCCGAGCGTCACATCCAACCCATCTCGTTTCTTCAACTTGACCATGTTCTGGATGTTGGCCGTGACCTGAGCATAGAACCCCATGTTCACACCCATGATCTGGCAGTACCTTTTTGCAGTACCAGCAGGGAAGTTGATGCGAATGTAAGAGAGGTCTTTCAGAATCTCTTCCTGCTTTTCAGGCGTGAAGAGACGACAGTTACTCCCAGATGACATGGCGATGCCAAGTTCCTTCCCTCGCCTGACCGTGTAGGTCCAATGCGGAGACAGAAGGCTTTCCCCATCTGAGACCAAAGCGATGCTCCGGACACCCATCCTTGCCGAGTCCACGAGAAAGTTCTCCATAACCTCTCGGGTGATAGTGTGGCCGTCGTTCTCCTGCATCTCAGCGAAGCAGAACGAGCATGAAGCATCACACGCTCTGGTGAGAGCCATGTCTATCGTGACAGGAGCGATTCTCTCGCCCCGCTCCCAGGCTTCAACGCGATCCATATGCCACGGGAGCTTGTGTCCGTCAATAAGAAGAGGTTGCTGGGCAGTCTTCATCCCATCCTCACCCCGCGAAGTTTCGTCCGTAGCTTGTTCGCGTCTACCTTAGCTTCCAAGAACACCTGAATCTCCCGGTCTACTTCACGGTGGAGTTTTCTTTCCAAGTTCAAAAGAACACTGCCAGCATCTCCCACCGACAAGTTCTCGATGAACTTCACGGTCAGGTGAGGGCCTACCATGTTTACGAACTCAAGACTCTCGGGAAGTCTAGAAAGGACTTCCGGTTGGAGCAAACGACTCATGCTCTGCCCTCTCTTTTGGTAGATTCTTACCCAACATCCGACAAGCTTCAGCAACGATATCGTCACTCGTCGGGTACCAAGCCTTCTCGTATCCAGGCGAAACACCCTGCGGGATGAACGGCGGGGCCACCAACCCTGGCTCAGGTCTACGGGGAGCAATATCCACAGTCAATACGGGGCCGCGGTTGGCCCCACCTGGTCTAGAGCCAAGGTCTTCCCATGGAACCACACTGGAACTGATGCCCATGGACTCCAGTTGCTTGGACGCTGCGATCCCGTCAAGAACCGTATCTCCGATGGTGGCGATGTTCACGTCGCAGACGCCCCACTCCATATGCTCTTTGCCATGGAGGTCGTTGGAATCAACCTCAGTGTCATAAAAACGACGAGGCTCAAAGATAATGGTTGGCCCCTCGTTCCTCAGCCCCTGTCTGAATAGGTCGACATACCTAGTTGGAGTCGCCGGCATGTAGACATTCAGCCCAGGAACTTGAGAAAGCATGTGGTGGAAGCTCTGTGAATGGACCGGACCCTGCCCCCAGCCTCTTCCAACAAGAACCCGCATGACGAACGGGATCGGCTTTCCATGGAGGAACGGCAGTTTGGCTCCTGTGTTGATCAGGTGCTCAAACGAAAGCAATGACCAGTCGGCTCTAGCGTGGACGAGGACTGGTTTGTAGCCTTCCATCGCCAACCCAACACAGGCTCCGGTCATCATGGTCTCGTTGATGCCCGTCTCCATCACTCGGTCAGGAAATTCTTCGTGGGCGCTTGCAGTCGTACCGAATACGTGGTTGAGGTCAGTCACTCCCTGCCCGAAGAGAACAACCTTGTCGTTGTTCCGCATGGCTTCGACGATAGCGTAATCAATGGCTTCTTTATACTGCATATTCGACCTCAGGCCACGGAGCAGATTCGGCTTTCAAGAACGCCTCTTCAATCTGTTGGTCAATGTCTGGATAGGAGAGTTCACTGAGTTGACTCTGAGCCAATGCTTGCTCAGACGTGTCGGACGCAAACTTCGGCCCAACATGCGCCCGGTAGCGAGTGGTCACGATCTCCAAGAAAGCAGGCAAATCGCCCAATAACTCACGGGTCTTGGTATAGATAGCCCCCGGCTTACCAGTACCTTCGCGGTTGATATGTCGAACCCCAATCGGGCCGTCAACCCGGTTCCAGATATTGTTGTCTGGTTGCCTTTGCTCAATCGGGGAATTAGTCGCCAGTCCGTTGTTCTCACAAACGTACAAGATGTTCAAGTCGTGAGTCCGGGCAAAGTTCATGCTCTCCCACAACTGGCCTGACTCCACTGCTCCATCTCCAAAGAACACCACAGATGTCCGGTTGATTCCTAGAAGTTTCGCGGCCAATGCTGAGCCGGTAGCGAGGCTGATGGCGTCCCCAACGATGGGGAAACTACCCATGAACCCAACCGATTCGTCGACAAGGTGCATCGAACCACCCCGTCCCCCACAACACCCGGTTTCTTTGCCGTAAATCTCGGCAATCATGGCGTCCAAGTCTCCACCTTTGGCAAGGTAGTGGGCATGGTTCCGGTGCGTGGAGAAGACATGGGCGTCAGGAGAAAGGGCCATCATCACTCCGACAGCACCAGCTTCTTGGCCTGTGCTCAGGTGAGTGGGGGTCTTCATCTTCCCTGCTGGGCCTTGGTCATACCGATCAGCTACCTGTTCATCCACCTGACGGCAGAGATACATGAGTCGATTGGCTTTCTCTACGTCAAAAATTGCTTCACCCCCACCACATTTACGAACTTTAGGTCAATGAGAACGTCATCCTCAGTAAAGGTAGCGTTGTACCCTTTCTGGACGTACTCGGGCATCGTCCGGTACCTGTCCATGATATGGTCGAACTTCTCTTGGGTGAGCGCACTATTCTCCAGCCAGTTTCTAACTGAAGACTGGCGAATGATATGCGTCGTGGTTTCGATCTCGCTAAAGCCGGCCTTCTGGAACAATCCTTTAATTCGGGCCGTGCTTAATGTCAGTCTTTCTTCTTTGTGCTGGAAGGTCTCGGTATACCAATCCTTGATGGAAGTGCTCGTCGGAACTCCTTCCGAGACAACGAATCGCCCCCCATCCAAGAGCACCCGATAACATTCACGCACAGCATGTTCTGCATCATCTTCGCCAACCAACCCATGGAGCACCATCCTGGCAAAGACTTTGTGGAAAAAGAACTTCGGGTACGGAATCGCCCGGATATCCCCGATGACAAACTCCAGATTCGACTGAGAACTTTCACCAAGCATGTCAGAGGACAAGTCCATCCCAATCACTTCCTTGGCCGTCAGCGCAGCGAGACGGGCAATAGCGCC
>Ga0098066_1000505_pt1 | contig 10934 bp, 9 predicted proteins | sample 25BtaG_FD_76332 | JGI IMG/M metagenome (GOLD analysis project Ga0098066, IMG submission 76332) | Marine viral communities from Cariaco Basin, Caribbean Sea - 25B_WHOI_OMZ_CsCl | ecosystem: Environmental > Aquatic > Marine > Oceanic | place: Caribbean Sea: Cariaco Basin | collected 2014-11-08
CAAGTCGATCACGACGACCGAGACCAAGGCCAAGCGTCTTCGTCCGTACGCCGAGCGCATCGTTACCTTCGGCAAGCGTGGCGACCTGCACGCCCGTCGTCGTGCGCTCTCGATTCTGCGCAACAAAGAGGCAGTACACGTTCTCTTCACCGAGATCGCGCCTCTAGTTTCCGACCGTGAGGGTGGCTACACCCGCATCACGAAGATCGGAAACCGTAAGGGCGACAACGCTCCTATGGCCGTGATCGAGCTCGTTCTCGAGCCCGTTACGCCGAAGACGAAGTCGGCCAAGAAGCCTGCAGCTAAGGCATCGAAGACTGAGGCTCCCAAGGCTGAGGTTGTCGAAGAGACTCCGGCTGAAGAGGTCGTAGAGACCCCCGAAGCTCCGGTCGAAGAGACCAAAGCTGACGAGAAGGCCGAGTAGTACTCGCACCTTTGTAGTAAGCCCGCCGCCCCTTTGGGGCGGCGGGCTTTTTCGTTGGTGGTTGGTGGTTGGTGCAGTGGTGCGGCGCGGAGCGGGCACGGATGGAGGTCGCTACCTTCAGTTTCGGTCGTTTTATGCCGGTTTTGGTCCCTTTTTGGGGGGTTTTGGCGCCGAGGCGTGGATGGCGACCTCCATCCGTACCTGCTCCGCTCGCGAAACGTCGAGCTACGTCAGTCTTTTGATCCGAAGCGCGTTACTCGGCCGCGCAGAGGCGGTAGGGACCGGTGTCTACGAGCGTCTCGCCTTCGCAGGGCATGCCTGTCAGCCGTGGCGTGTTAGCCATGGCGGGCGCGTCGAAGAGACCGAGGTGGGTTCCGCTGAGTACGACTGCGGGCACGGCAGCGCCCCACGGTTGGGCCGCGAGCCAGTGTTGGTCGTTGTCTTCGGCCCATTGGGCGATGGCTGCCACGCCGATGCGCTGGTGGGCGAGAGTCTCGTTGCCCGATGCGAATGCCGCCGTAACGTGCAACGACGCGGCGACTGCGAGCGTTGCTGCGAGAACCACCGCAGTTACCGACGCGAGCACGCGCGTGGCGCCCGGCGAACGCCACAATACCTGCACGCCCCGCACCACGAACGCCACGAGTATTGGGGCGAAGGCGAACACTCCGGGGGCGGGATGGCGCACCCATAGGGGAGTATGAGAGGCCTGCGCCCACCAGCCGACGAAGGTGGCGAGCCCGATGAGTGCGCTGAGTCCGAGCGCCAAAAGCTGCGGGTTGGCTGACATTAGCTGGCCGTCGCCGCGCGGCGCCACCGCCGCACGAGCAGGCGCTGCCCCCGCACGAGCAGGCGACGCCTCCGGGGATTGCGCCGCACTGCCCAGCGCTGGCCCCGACGCGTGCACCGCGCGCGCCCGCGACACCCGCGTTGCATACACAACGACCACGACGCCAACGACCGCAACGAGCGCGAGGGCCCATAGTGGCACGAACCAGGCATCGAGTAGTGTCGTGAGTTTTTGCGCGATCGAGGTGGTCTCGACATTTTGTCCGCCGCCGAGCAAGAAGTCGCGTAGCGCGCGCAGATGCCCCACGTACGCACTAAGCCCCCCGGTCGTCGTCAGCGTCACGAACGCGGCAACTTCCATCAGTAAAGTCGGCAGAGCCGCCAAACTGAGGGGCACGACGCTGCGGCGCAACGTGGCCCACACGCGCGGCCACCCTCGCCCCGGGGTCAGCGCCCAGAGCGCCACGGCGAAGGCGGGCAACGCGATAAAAGCGATGAGCTTCGCCTGTATCGCCAGCCCGAACAGCAGCCCGGCCAGCCACGCGCGGCGGGGTAACACCACAAGCGCCCACACGATTAGGGCTGCGGCGGGTATTTCTCCGAGTAGGTCGGCGGGCCCTTGAATAGGAGAGTTGCTACCGGCCGTTTGGAACGCCAACGGCAAAGCGACGGCAACGAGGGCGCCCCAACGCCCGGCGATGCGACGCCCCAGTACCCCAAGGCCGGCGAGTAGCAGCATCCAATACGCCAGCGGAATCAGCCGAGCCCCAATGACCGGGTCGACGCCCAAAGAGAGCACTGCAGCGACCGGCAGCAGTACCGACGCGCCGGTCGAGATGCGCGGATCGAAGGGGGTGAGCGTTGAGCCCGAGAGCGCGCCGTCGCTGGTGTAGCCCAGGCCCGCGAGCAGGTTGAGCGGCACGGTGAGGTTGAACGCTTCGTCTTCCCAAAACCGAAAAACGGTGAGGCTCTGCCACATCACCAGCAGGTTCGCGATGGCGAGCGCCCCGAGCAACACCCAGAACAGGGCGCTGCCGAAACGCTGGGTGACCGGGGTCATGACGACGCGCGGCCGCTCGTGTCGGGGGTAGGCGCAGAGCCGCGCGGCTGGTCACTAGACAGCGAACGGATGCTACGCAGCGGCGCCCCCGGCTTCAGCGAAAGCTGCCACATTTCGCGCAGCGCCGCGCTGACGAACTGGCGTAGGCGTTTGGGTGGCAGGGCGATGCGCGGCACGCCGCCCCACATGGTTCCGGTGGCTGAGGCGCCACGGCGGGGAATGCTGCGCACCCGCACGTAGCGAACTTTGGCGCCGCCGCGCACTTCGGCGAGCGAGAAGTGCACGTGGGGCACCTGTGCGTCGGCGGGCACAGCGGCGACCAGCGCCGACGCCACCCAGGGGCGGTAGGCGCGTAGCGGCGTGTTGACGTCGGGCACGCCGCGCCCGGCGGCCATGGCCACGAGCAGGCGCACGCACCCGGTGAGTACGTTGCGGTACCAGGCGTCGGTGCGTCCGCCCCGCACGCCGTGCACGACGTCGGCGCCGGTGCTGGTGATGGCGTTCAGCAGGGTGACGAAGTCGTCTCCCAGAAACTGGCCGTCGCCGTCGACGTGTACGAGCACCTCGGGTGAGAGGGCGAGTCCTGCCCGGTAGGCGGCGAGGGCGGTGGGGCCGTGTCCGCGGTTGTGGGGCTGAAGTTTGACCTGTACATCGGCGATGCCGGCGAGGGCGGCAGAGGTGCCGTCGGTTGATTGGTCGTCAGCGACCACGAAGGTTACGCGCTCGCAGAGCGGGCTAACGGAACTACGCAGTTCGTCGATGAAACCGCCAATGCCTTCGGCTTCGTTGAAAGCGGGCATGACCACGACGAGATGGGAGATCGACAAGCGGATCCTCAAGATAAAGATTGGTGGCGCGCTGGCACCCGGGCGGCTTCAAGGCTGTAACAAGTATCCTATGAGAGCCATGAATCGCCTCCCTCAGGTGAGTCGGCTCGCAGGAGTCGGCAGCCGCTTTCTTATTGTCGGCGCGTTGAGCACCCTGATCGAAGTGGGCGTGTTCAACCTGCTGGTCTTCGTGTTCGGTTGGGATCTCGTTGCCGCGAAGATCGCCGCCTCTCTCGTCGCACTCATCAACGCTTATATTGGCAACCGCGAGTGGGCTTTTAAGCACCGTGATCGCCGGGGGCGCACGGCCGAGATCGCGCTATTTCTGGGCGTGAACGCCGCGTGCACTGCGCTGGGTGCCGGCATTGTGTGGCTGGGAGTCGAAGGGCTTCGGATGCTACTGGGCGAAGCCCCGGGAGCTTTGGGCATCAACCTGGTGAACTTTGCCAGCATCGGGATTGTCGTGCTGGTGCGCTTTGTGTTTTATCACTGGTTGGTTTTTCCGCAGAAGTCTGGGTCGGATGCCGCGGAGGTGCCGGGTGAGTCGGCGGTGCCGGGCGAACCCGCGGTGCCGGGCACAGATGGCGGTAAATAACCTGGGTTGAGGGCCGAAACGCCGCTTTTGGTGGCGTTTTTCACGCCTGCGACCTCCAAGTGTGCCAAGTGTCAGGTGTGCCGGGGTGTGCCAGGTCTGCCGGGGGTGCCAAGTGTGCCGGGCTGCGCCAGTAACACTCACTCAAACAACCGCAACGCCGCTTGCACCTCGCGAATGAGCGAGGCCGCGGCCTTGTGGCGTATTTTGGCTTCGCGCCGCTCGTCGGCCACTTCGGTGAGGGCGTCGACGATGGCGTCGGCGAAGACTTCGCCGCCTTCTTCGTCGGGGTGAACCTGGTCTTCGGCGAGCAAGTCGAGCCGGGTCGAAATGGCGCGTGACCAGTCGGCGATCACGACTCCGTCTCTGGCGTCGGCGAAGGCGGTGAGTTCTGCGTTGACCCCGGGTATCCAGTCGCGGGGAGCGTAGGCGTTGACCAAAATGATGTCGCGATTGGTGCCCGCACTGTGGGCGATGCGGGTGAGCGCTTCGATATCGACGGGACCATTGGTGCCGAGGGCCACCACCACGGTCGGTCGCAACTGGCCGGCGTTGTTTAGTTCGGCGATGATTTCGGCGCCCGTCCACACCGAGCGCGATACTTCGGCGTCGACCGCGATGCCCGGAAACCGGTTGAGCAGGGCGCGCGCTGAGGCGAGCATGACCGAGTCGCCCACGGCAGTGAGTTGGTCGCCGGGCGGCATAGAGGGTGCCGGTGTCGGCAAGGCGGATGCTGCGCCTTCAAGCCCCTCAAGCCCGTCAGTGGGCATCGGCGCGGGCGTCGCCACCGGCGTCGGCGCCTCGGCGAGTGCTGCCTCGCCCGCTTTGATGTGTGCTTCAGCCGATGACTGTGTGGGGGCGGTAACGACCGATGCCACGGTGCCACCGATTACGACGGCCGAGGCAACTGCGATTGAGGCGGCGGCGAAGCGCCGCGACGATGACCCGCTAAAAGCGCGCGCGAAGCTGCGTAGCGACGCGCGTAGCCCGCGTCGACGAATGGGCATCTCGATAAAGCGGTACGACACGTCGGCGACGACGAGCGTCAGGGCGAGAGCGCCCACGCCCGCCCACACCGTTGCACCCGCACCCGCACCCGCGCCAGCAGGCGACGCGACAGACGAGATAGCGGGCGACGCAGCGACAACGAGCACAAAGATGGGCCAGTGCCACAGGTAGATGCCGTACGAGCGGTCGCCGAGCCAGCGCAGCGGCGCCACATCAATCACGGCACCGAGGCGCGACGACGGCCACAGGGCCGCGCCGATCACAAGAATGGTGCCGACGCTGGCCAGCAGCAGCGTGCCCGGAAAGGTCAACGCCGAATTGACCGACGGCAACAGCGCTGCCCCGACCACCAGCGCCACACCTACAGTGCCTCCCCCCGCGGCGATGCGCTGGGTATGCGGGCGGGCGCTGGCGCGTAGCATCCATTCGCGTTCGCGCAGCGCCTGCCAAATGAAGGCGAGCGCGACGCCCAACAGAATGCCAAAGGCGTGCGAATCGAGCCCGTAGTAGCCGCGGGTGATGTCGCCTTGGGTGGCAAGCGCGGCCATCCAGCCGGCCGATGCCGCGGCGGCAATGAGGGTGAGGGTGAGGCGCATCCAGAGGCGTGGCAGCAGCGCGAGCAGGGGAAGCAGCAGCGGCCACAGCACGTAGAACTGTTCTTCGACGGCGAGTGACCACAGGTTGCGCAAGAGTTCGGGGGTGGTGGCGGCGAAGTAGTCGGCGTTGGCGGCGATGCCCCACCAGTTGTAGCTGAAGGTGGCCGCGCCGAGCACCTGGCGCCCGAGGCCGACGAGTATGTCGCCGCCGATGATCCAGGCGGCGGTGGCCGAGACGGTGACGACGAGGGCGAGGGCCGGTAAGAGGCGGCGGGCGCGGCGCTTCCAAAAGTCGACGAGGCGCGCGCGACTACCTAACGCGCCGATAGGTGACGGCGCAAGCAACAACGAGGTGATGAGAAAACCGCTGACGACGAAGAAAACGTCGACCCCGATGAAGCCGCTGCGCACGGGCGATGCAGGAAACAGGTGGTACACCACCACCAGGGTGACGGCGATTGCGCGCAGCCCATCGAGCCCTGCAAATCGAGCAGTTTGAGGGCGCGGCGAAGACATGGTTTTGTGGGGATTCATAGCAGTTTGTGGGGCGCTGGTGGGTGGCATCCGGCGCGCGCAGTTAGTCTACGTCTGACCGCTGACAATGCTGTTAGATGCTTCGCCGGGTACGCTATTTCGGTGCGCATTCGCCTTGATATCTCGTATGACGGCACCCATTTTCGCGGGTGGGCCAAGCAACCTGGTCAGCGCACGGTGCAGGGCACGCTGGAGGCGGCGCTTGAGCGCATTGTGGGTTCTTCGGTGCAGCTGGTTGTGGCCGGGCGCACCGATGCGGGCGTGCACGCGTTGGGTCAGGTCGCTCATGTTGATTTGACGCCTGAGCAGTGGGCGCGGGTGGTGACGCGTCACGGACGCGCGGCGGCTGACCCGGCTGGTTCGATTGCGGCCCGTATGCGCGGGGTGATGGGTCGGTACCCCGACGTGACGGTGGTGCGGTCATCGCATGCGCTGGAAGGCTTCGATGCTCGGTTCTCGGCGGTGTGGCGCCGGTATGAGTATCGCGTGGCCGATGAGGTGGCCGGGTATCGCCCGCTTGAGCGGTTTAACACCACGATGGTGGCGGGCACTCTCGATGTTCCGGCGATGGATGCTGCCGCTCGCGGCCTGATCGGTTTGCATGACTTTGCGGCGTACTGCAAAGCCCGTGAGGGCGCGACCACCATTCGCACGCTGCTCGATTATCGCTGGCACCGAGGCGACGACGGCGTGCTGATCGCGCAGGTGAAAGCCGATGCATTCTGTCACAGCATGGTGCGGGCCCTCGTCGGCGCGTGTGTTGCCGTGGGGGAGGGGCGCCTCGACGGCAGCGATCTCATCGCCCTGCGCGATGCGCTCAACCGCACGCACGAGTTCAAAGTGATGCCGGCGCGGGGGCTGACGATGGTCGAGGCAGGGTATCCGGATGCTTCGCTGTTAGGCCAACGCGCAGAGCAGACGCGCGCTCGCCGCGAACTGGGTTCGCAGAGCGAGTAGGCGCGCGCTGGCCGTCGTAACCGCGCAACGGGAGTAGCGTAAGTAAAGATGAAGGTCATTTCGTACAACTTGCGCAAGCACCGCGCGGCTACTGAGCTGGCGGAGCTTGTTGAGACGCATGATCCCGATGTGTTGTGCCTGCAGGAGTGCATGACAACTGATCTGCCCGAACGGTTGGGAACGCTGCAACTCGCCGAGGCGACGCGCGGAAACCGGTTGGGCCTTGCCGTGTACACCAGCCCCGCGACGTATCGCGTTGAAGAGGCGCGCACCGTGGGGCTGAAAAAGTCACTGCATGACCGGGTGCTGAAGCCTGCGCACGAACGCGTGCTGGGTGTGCGGCTGCACGACATCGATGCCGGGCGAAAACTGGTGGTGGCATCTTTTCACGCCGCACCATTGACGGCGCTGAACTCATTGCGACGGCACCAGATTCGGGCGGCGCTTGATGAGCTGGCGACCCTGGGTGAAGGGCTGCCTATTTTGATGGTGGGTGACTACAACTACCCGGTGTTCAAAGAGCACCTCAGCCAAAACCTCAGCCGCCACGGCTACGCCATGACGATGAGCGATGACCACACCTACACGCGCTACCGCGTGTTTCGTGGGCACTACGACTTCGCCACCTCAACCGGGTTCAACATCAAACGGTTACAGACGCTGCCTCAGCGGTCGAGTGACCACCGGCCGGTCGTGGTTGAAGTTGAGTATGACTGAGTGGGGTTAGCCGCACTCGCTTCTGAGGCCGATATGCCTTATGCTTTATCTTTGGTGCGTCGACTGCGATGCACCACGAACGTGAGCCCTCCACTGGCGTGTTCTTCATTTTATGAGAAGAACCACCCCGGAGTGGGATTCACGAACCTCTCCGTTCGAAAAGAAAGCAGCACTATTGTGACGCGCACATACACACCAAAGGCTGGCGAAATTCAGCGCGACTGGGTCGTCATCGACGCCACAGACATCGTTCTGGGTCGCCTTGCCTCGCACGCAGCAGTTCTTCTGCGTGGCAAGCACAAGCCCACCTTCTCTAACCACATGGACTCGGGTGACTTCGTCATCATCGTGAACGCAGGCAAGGTTGCGCTCACCGGTCAGAAGCTTCAGAAGAAGATGGCTTACCGTCACTCGGGTTACCCGGGCGGCCTCAAGGCAGTCAGCTACGCCGAGCTTCTCGAGAAGAACCCGGTTCGCGCTGTGGAGAAGGCCATTCGTGGCATGCTCCCGAAGAACTCGCTCGGGCGCGACCAGCTCTCGAAGCTCAAAGTCTACGCCGGTGCCGAGCACCCGCACGCGGCTCAGCAGCCGCAGACCTACACCCTCGACCAGGTCGCCCAGTAAGCACCGAAAGACTTAAGGACAAACTCGTGGCGAACACCGAAACAGACTTCCCCCAGAACTACTCGACAGAGACCCCTGAGACCGAAGCCGTAGAGAGCGCTCCGCGCCCCGTGCTGAGCGTTCCCGGCGCAGCCGTGGGCCGTCGCAAGCAGGCAATTGCCCGCGTGCGCCTCATCCCCGGCTCGGGTGTCATTACGGTCAACGGGCGCACGCTCGAAGACTACTTCCCCAACAAGTTGCACCAGCAGCTGATCAACGACCCGTTCACCGCACTCAACCTTGCCGGCGCATACGACGTCATCGCGCGCATCTCGGGTGGTGGCGACTCCGGTCAGGCCGGCGCGCTGCGTCTCGGCATTGCCCGTTCGCTGAACGGCATTGACGTAGAGAACAACCGTGCAACCCTGAAGAAGGCTGGCTTCCTCTCGCGCGACGCTCGCATCAAGGAGCGCAAGAAGGCTGGTCTCAAGAAGGCCCGCAAGGCGCCTCAGTACTCGAAGCGTTAAGCCCTACAGCGCAGATATGGCACTGTTTGGCACCGACGGCGTGCGGGGGCTGGCCAACGGCCCCCTCACCGCCGAACTTGCGCTCACCCTGGCCCAGGCGACGGCAGTCGTCCTGGGCCAGGGCCGTATAGCCGAGGCACGCCGTGCCGCCGGTAAGCGACTTACGGCCGTGGTCGCACGCGACCCCCGCATTTCAGGCGAGTTTTTAAGCGCCGCGGTCGAAGCAGGTCTCGCCTCATCTGGCGTAAATGTGCTCGACGCCGGCACACTCCCCACCCCTGCAGCAGCATTCCTTATCGCCGACATCGACGCCGACTTCGGCGTAATGATCTCTGCATCTCACAACCCCGCGGCCGACAACGGCATCAAAATCTTTGCTGGCGGGGGAGTAAAGTTGCCCGACGAGGTCGAGCAACGTATCGAAGAAGCAATGGTGGGGCCCATGCTGCGCCCCACCGGCGCCGGAGTAGGTCGCGTCGAGCGGTTCTCTGACGCAGAAGACCGCTACGCGATGCACCTGCTGGCATCACTGCCACATCGCCTCGACAACCTGCACGTCGTTCTTGACTGTGCACACGGAGCAGCGTCGGGTGTATCGCCCGAAACTTTCCGTAACGCCGGCGCGAAAGTCACCGTGATCGGTGCGGCGCCTGACGGCCTCAACATCAACGATGGTGTCGGTTCTACCCACCTCGACAAACTCGCGGCCGAGGTTATACGCGTCGGAGCCGATGTGGGCATCGCACACGACGGTGACGCCGACCGTTGCCTCGCGGTTGACGCCACAGGAACCATCGTCGACGGCGACCAGATCATGGCGATTCTTGCCGTAGCGATGAAGTCACGCGGACAACTCGTCGACGACACCCTTGTCGCCACAGTAATGAGCAACCTCGGTCTTCACGTCGCTATGCGTGAACACGGCATCACGGTGCGCACCACCGGCGTGGGCGACCGCTACGTGCTGGCCGACATGAATGCTGGTGGCTACTCGCTTGGAGGCGAACAGTCTGGTCACGTGATTATGAGCGACTTCGCCACCACCGGTGACGGCGTGCTGAGCGGCTTGCACCTGGTCGCCGAAATGGCACGCCAAAAGAAGACACTTGTCGAGCTTGCCTCGGTAATGAAGGTTTATCCTCAAGTGCTGATCAACGTGAAAGACGTCGATCGTGAGCGCGTAGACGATGCCGTGCTGGCATCGGTCGTGCGCGACGTTGAAGCAGAACTGGGCGACACCGGCCGCGTGCTGCTTCGTGCTTCTGGCACAGAGCAACTCGTGCGCGTGATGGTTGAGGCAGCCGATGCTGAAACGGCCCAAGCTCATGCCGAAAGCCTCGCCGCTGTCGTTCGCGAACGACTGGCGCTTTAGCCGCCACGCGCCGCCACCGTCACTGTCGGACGCGGGTGCGGTCGGGGAATGCGCTGTGTGGGAGGATGGAGCTGTCGTTGAGGGGGGATCTTCAACGGCGGCTACTTTCGCAGCCAGGAATTGCGGATGAAAGTTGTGTGCGCGTGGATGCCAAGATTGCGATGACCGGGCCTATTGCCGTGGTTCAACAACGACGTTGGTTCGCTCCATCTCTCGTCGACTGTGTCGCTTGGACGGTTGGCCTGGTCGCAGCAGTGGGCTTGCGGTTCGAGTTCGGGATGGGCGCCCGTGGATGGGCGGCAACGGCTGTATTGGTCGTCATCGCGTCAGGGCTACAGATCATCATCGGCTCGTGGTGGGGCTTGTACCGCGGAAGATACGCGTACGGCTCGTTCGACGAGGTGCGCACACTGGCTTGGTCGGTGTTGACGCAGACACTCGTGCTTTCGATCGTCGTTGTGCTGTTCGGCAACCTTGTCGGTATCCCACGCGCGACTGTGCTCTTGGCCGCACCATTTGCCTTGCTGATTATGTTCGGAGTTCGCTACCTTTCACGTTTGCTGCGCGATCGTTCACGCAAACCGGGTGATAAAGCAGAGCCAGCTCTGATTGTCGGTGCCGGATACGTGGGTGAGGCATTGTTGCGGCAAGCGACTACTGATCCGGCGTCGTCGATTCGACCTGTTGGCATTCTTGACGATGACGCCAAGAAGAAGAACCTAGTAATGCGCGGGGTTCCTGTGATCGGTCGAATCAGAGATCTTTCGCACGCGGCCGAGCACACCGGAGCATCTGTCGTTGTGGTGGCGGTCGGGGGCGCCGACAGTCAATTCTTGCGTCGTATCTCAGATTTGGCAGATGCGGCTGGCTTGCGGGTCGTTGTTACTCCGACGCTGGCGAACCTCACCTCGGGTGAGCAGTCGGTCTC
>Ga0098066_1000517_pt1 | contig 10750 bp, 10 predicted proteins | sample 25BtaG_FD_76332 | JGI IMG/M metagenome (GOLD analysis project Ga0098066, IMG submission 76332) | Marine viral communities from Cariaco Basin, Caribbean Sea - 25B_WHOI_OMZ_CsCl | ecosystem: Environmental > Aquatic > Marine > Oceanic | place: Caribbean Sea: Cariaco Basin | collected 2014-11-08
ACCAACGACGTCGGACTGCGTCGAGTGCCGCGTTTGACCGCTCGCGAAGCTGCCGCGCTGTTGACCGGACTGCAAATGACCGGCGCCCTTCCCTCGGTGGCATCGAGCGAGTTGATCTCAGGGCTCATCACCAAACTCGCGCGAGGCGCGTCCACAGCACCCGCAGATGTTGTGGTCGCGCCAGAGCCTGTCGATAGCGTGCGCACCCTTGTTGCCGAAGCGATCCAAGCAAAGCGGGCGGTTGCGTTTACCTATCGGGCGCCAGATGACAAGCCCACCACGCGCACCGTTGATCCGGCGAAGATCATTATCACGCGCGGTCAGTGGTATTTGCAGGGCTGGTGTCATCTGCGCCGCGCGATGCGCACTTTTCACCTCGACCGTATTAGCGACGCGCAACTCACTGATATGCCGATCGAACATACCGTCGACGTCGCCCCGGAGGGTCCCGCCAGCGCCGCAGACGAAGTCGCGACCGTGCAATTTCCTGAGGGCATCGCAATATTGCTGGGCGACTATCTCGATCGGGCACAAGCCCACGCGGTGGACGGCCTCGTGACTGCGCAGCTTCGCGTCGGAGATCCTCGTAGTCTGAAGCGCCTCGCTGCTCGCTTCGGTGGCGCGCTACAGGTGATCGAGCCACAGTTCGCTCGCGTTTGCGCGCGTGAATGGGCAACCGAAGCTCTCGCCCTTTATCCCGAGACCTGAGAGATGAGTCAGGTAGACTTGCGAGAGATTTCAATCTCAAGGGGACGAAAATGCTACAAGGACTGACCGGATGGCACTTGATCATCCTCCTCGCTGTAATTTTGCTTCTGTTCGGTGCAGCAAAGTTGCCCGCTCTCGCAAAAAGCATGGGGCAGTCAGCGCGCGTGTTCAAGGGCGAGATGAAGGCCATGAAAGAAGACGACGCCGTTCGTGCCGAGCAGACAGCGGTAGATCCGACCACCGGGCTTGTCGACCCGACCGTAGGGGGCACGGCAACCGGACAGGGATCGAAGTCCGACCCTGACCGCACCATCTGACGCGAGTGACTGCAGTGGGAGCTGCGACCGTCGGGGGCAAACCGCGACGCGACCGCACGATGTCCCTGAAGGGACACCTCATCGAGTTGCGCAAGCGGCTCTACATCGCCGCGGCGGCGCTCGTCGTCGGCATGATTGTCGCGTTTATTGTCGCCGACCCGATCATTGATTTCGTGACCGTTCCGATCCAGCAGATAGCCGCAGAGCGCGGTGATGGTTCCATCGCTCTCAACTTTGCGACGGTGACGGCACCCTTCGACTTCCGCATTCGGATTGCCTTCTCGATTGGCATTTTTCTTTCGGCACCCATCTGGTTGTGGCAGGTATGGGCCTTCATCATGCCGGGCCTGACTAGAAAAGAAATTAGATACACACTTGGTTTCGTTGCCGCAGCTATTCCACTTTTCTTTGCGGGCACGTATGTCGGCGTTTTGATCGCGCCAAACGTGATCAGGCTGATGTGGGGATTCACACCCGATGGAGCCGCCAACCTGTACGACGCAAAGTCGTACTATGACTTCATCTTCAAGCTGTTGCTCGTTATTGGGGTTTCGTTCGTGCTTCCCGTGTTCTTGGTTGCCTTGAACTTCGCGGGCGTTATGTCGGGGCGCACCATTTTGAAGGGGTGGAGGGTAGCAATTCTGATTGCCACTGTTTTTGCTGCGCTTGCCACTCCGGCCGCCGATGTCGTGAGCATGCTTATGCTCGCAGGGATTCTGATCGTGCTCTACTTCGCGGCCGCAGGGCTTTCGGTACTTTTTGACGTGGCTCGCCGCAAACGCGATCCGCTCCGGCTACCGGATGCAACGCTGTGATGCATCCCGTACCGCACGATCCTGCAACCGGAACGGAAAAGATGTCGGCGCTGAGCATCTTCACAAAGTCGCAGAAGTTCGCGCTTGACCCTTTTCAGCTCGCTGGCTGTGAAGCACTCGAGCGCGGCAACAGCGTGCTGGTTGCTGCCCCCACCGGCGCCGGCAAGACGATCGTCGGCGAGTTTGCCATCCACCTCGCAATGCAGACGCCAGGCGAGAAGGCGTTCTATACGACGCCGATCAAGGCGTTGTCGAACCAGAAGTTTCGTGAACTCGTCGCCGTGCACGGGGCGGAGAATGTTGGGCTACTCACCGGCGATACCAACATCAACGGCAACGCTCGAATTGTTGTGATGACGACCGAAGTCTTGCGCAACATGATCTACGCCGACTCGGCAGCGCTCATGCACCTGCGCTACGTCGTCATGGACGAGGTGCACTACCTTGCTGATCGCTTTCGCGGAGCGGTATGGGAAGAGATCATCATCCACCTCGCGGCAACCGTGCAGTTGGTTGCCCTGAGCGCGACGGTTTCCAACGCCGAAGAATTTGGCGACTGGCTCGACACCGTGCGCGGCAATACTGAGGTGATCGTTTCAGAGACACGCCCCGTTCCGTTGGAACAGCACGTGCTCGTGAGAGACGAGTTATTGCCGCTCTTCGATGAGCACGCAGGCCCGAGCCGGGCGCGCGTAAATCAAGACCTCTTACGGGTGCGCTCAAGCGGCGGCGTGCGCAGCAACGACTCACACGGCTCCCGCGACTTCGTGGGCCGCCGGGGTGCCTCCCGATACGGCGGGCGCAACCAACGCAACGATCGGCGCGGACGCCCGGCTCGTGTCGAGCGCATCGATCGCCCGCATGTGGTGGCCGTGCTTGATCGGGCCAATCTTTTGCCGGCGATTTTCTTTATTTTTAGCCGTGCGGGGTGCGAAGGCGCCGTGCAGCAGGTGCGCCGCTCTGGTCTGCGTTTGACCACGGCAGAAGAACGCACCGAAATACGTGCCTATGTTCTTAAACGCATGCAAAAGTTCAATGAAGACGACCTGGCCGTGCTCGGCTTCTGGGACTGGCTGGAGTCGTTAGAGCGCGGCGTCGCCGCGCATCACGCCGGGCTACTGCCCGCATTCAAAGAGGTCGTCGAAGAACTCTTTACTCGCAGACTCGTCAAGGCGGTCTTCGCTACTGAGACTCTGGCGTTGGGTATTAATATGCCTGCTCGCACTGTTGTGCTCGAGAAGATGGAGAAGTTTAACGGCGAAGCACGTGTTCCCATCACACCGGGGGAGTACACACAACTCACCGGTCGGGCCGGCCGTCGCGGCATCGATGTGGAGGGGCACGCCGTCATTCAGTGGGTAGACGGACTCGATCCAGAAGCGTTGGCTTCGCTCGCATCACGACGCACTTACCCGTTGAACTCAAGTTTTCGGCCCACCTACAACATGGCCGTCAACCTCATCGACCGCTATGGCCGCAATCGCTCGCGCGAATTCTTGGAGTCATCGTTTGCCCAGTTTCAGGCAGACCGCGCAGTGGTTGGTCTGGCCAGACAGGTACGCGAAGCGCAGGCATCCCTCGATGGCTATGTTTCATCCATGCAGTGCCATCTCGGCGACTTCACTGAGTACGCTAACCTCCGCCGCGAGCTGAACGACCTCGAAAAAAAGAGTCGTGCTGACTCGTCAGCGTCTCGCGCGATGCGCGACAAACGTGACAAAAAGATTCAGTCACTTCGCACGCGAATGCGCAGCCACCCTTGCCACAGTTGCCCCGACCGTGAGACCCACGCGCGGTGGGGAGAGCGCTACTGGAAGCTCAAAAAAGAAACAGACCGCACCCGGCGCCGTATTGAAACTCAGACCGGCAACGTGGCCCGCATCTTCGACCGTGTCGTCGACGTTTTGCAATCGATGGGCTATGTGACCGGCGAAGGCGAAGAACTTGCTCTGACCGAAGCAGGGCGAACAATGCAACGTATCTACGGCGAACGCGATCTGCTCGTCGCAGAATCATTGCGCTTGGGGCTGTGGGAGGGGCTGGACGCTGCATCTCTGGCTGCCATCGCATGTGCACTTGTATATGAGCCTCGTCGAGAGGAGTCTCCCGAAGATACTCATGGTTTACCCCGAGGCCGCTTTATGAACGCGTGGGATAAAACCTTGACTTTGTGGAGCCAACTCGATGATCTCGAGCAAGATAACCGCCTCCCCGGCTCAGAGGCGCCGTCTGCCGGCCTGGCAGGGCCGATGCACTCGTGGGCTCGTGGCGTGGGCCTGGACCGCGTTCTCATCGACGCAGACATGCCTGCGGGTGATTTCGTGCGCTGGACGAAGCAGACGATCGACCTGCTTGATCAAATCTCGCTCGTGGCGCCCCAGATCGAACTGGCTCGCACCGCACGCCAAGCGCTCGATAGCGTACGGCGCGGCATCGTTGCGTACTCATCAATGTGAGCACTCGGATGGTCACGACATTCGGTGCCGCTGATCGCGCCAAGCGGGTTGCTTCAGAACCGCTACGACCGATCCTGCCGCTGTGGGGCGCGGTATTAGCCGCTGCCGCGGCCGGTGTGCTTATGAACTTGGCCTTCCCAGGGGCGGCCGTGTGGCTGGCTGCGTTTCCGGCTACCGCTCTACTACTCGTAGCGCTCATCGGACGACGCGCGGGCGGCGCGCTGCTGGTGGGGTTTGTCTACGGGGCGACGTTCTTCCTTCTGCTTGTTTCGTGGACGAGCCGCTATCTCGGTCCGATTCCCTGGCTCGCACTGGGCCTCTTAGAGGGTCTACTCACTGCGATTTGCGTTATACCTATCGCGCTGGCGTACCGCTGGATCCCGACACAGGTTCGCAACGGGGCCGGTCAGATGCTTCTGCTTTCTTCGTGCATTGCTGCGCTGTGGACCGGGCGCGAAGTACTGCTGGGCTCATGGCCATACGGCGGGTTCCCCTGGGCGCGTATAGGGATGACGCAATCGTCAACCGCCGCCGCTGAACTTTCTTCGTGGGTTGGCGTGAGCGGGCTCGGTTTCGTCATGGTGATGCTCGTGGCCGTGGCGCTTGAGATGCTGAGAGCGCGTGTCTGGCGACGAGAGCTTGCGGCAGTAGCATCCAGTCGGAACCCGCGTTGGATCATAATCGCGCCGGTGATACTACTCGCGTTACTCACGGTGTTGCCGGCGTTTCCGACGACGGTCAGCGGCTCTATGCGCGTGGCAGCGGTGCAGGGCAACGGCCCCACAGGCTACTTCGACGAGCGCGAGCCGTTCGCCGTCATTCAGGCTCAGGTCGACGCCACAAAACCGCTGTACGGCGAAAACATCGACCTTCTTGTTTGGCCCGAGGGCGGGATTGAAGCCGATCCGTTCGAGAACGCCGGGCTCGCGCGCATGCTGTCACGTGTGGTCAGTCAAACGGGCGCGCCGTTGCTCGCTAATGCCGCGACGAGCGTTGCTGATCGGTATTACAACACCTCATTTCTTTGGAACGAAGGGGTTGGTATGCCGCAGCGCTCCGAAGTGCCGACACATTCGAAGCGGCATCCGGTGCCGTTTGGCGAGTATGTGCCGGATCGCGAATTTTTCGCTGCAATCGTGCCCGATCTGATCGGCCTCATTCAACGCGAGTACACCGCCGGAACCGATACACCGGTCGTGGCGGTCGGTGGCACACCGGTGGGGCTCGCGATCTGTTTTGATGTCATCTACGACGACGTCATTCACGCAGGTATTTTTGGCGGCGCAGAAGTGCTGATCTTCCAAACGAATAACGCTGACTTCCGCGGCACTGATGAGAACCTGCAACAGCTGTCGTTTGCCCGGATGCGCGCAATTGAAACTGGCCGTTCGGTGGTCAACATCTCGACCGTGGGAACGAGCCAGATCATTCGTTCAAATGGTTCCACTATGGCCGCTATCGACGCAGATCGCCCCGGTGCGCTGCTCGAAGATGTCGAACTGCGCACCGGGGCGACTGCTGGAGTGTTTCTGGGACCATATGTCGAAGCGATCGCCCTCTGGGGTGGCCTGCTTCTCACAGCTGGCGCCGGCATGCTCTTACGAGTACGTCAGCGCTCTACTAAAGACTCTGAAAACGATTAGGCCGTTACACGCTTCGGGCGGGTAGGGTCTTGGCCCATGCCGCGACGATCGCGAATGAAAGCAAGTCGCTCTGCGAGGAGCTCCTCTAATTCTTCGGTCGTACGTCGTTCTAACAGCATGTCCCAGTGCGATCGGGCAACCTTTTCGTTGCTCTCTTCTAGCTCAACCGACTTGCCGTCGACCTGAAGACGCGCCTCAGCCCCGCACTCCCGGCATTCCCAAGTCTGGGGTGCCTCTGCTTCGGCTGAAAACATCAGCCGTGTCACGTGCGCACAGGTGTCGCACGTGTAAGTTGTCTCGCGCCGTTCCATGAACACGACGCCCTCTTCGCTCTGTAGGCTTTGGGCGCCGAGTCGGATGCCGCGTAGGCTGCGATCTGCCATTTTGTGGTCCTCTCGTCACCCTCAGGTATAGCGTCTTAGTCTGTGCCCTTCATCACAGCGCCTGTGATCCCGGTGAGATTCACAGACGATGCCCAGCGGGCGCCGATTTTCGCTGAAATATCGCGGATTTTAAGCAATGCCGAGCGTGCCTAGGGCGAGGTCTGCGCGGTCGGTGACGACCCCATCGGCCCCTGCTTCGACGACCGCGATCATCTGCGCAGGGTCGTTGATTGTCCAGACATGCACCTCGACGCCAACACTGTGCGCGGCACGCACCAAGCTGCGGGAGAAAATCGGAATTGGGCCGAAGCGCAGCGGAATCTGAACCGCGTCGATGCCGCTGAGAACACGTGTCACCAGGCCGCGGGAGCCACTCAACGACGCCGTACTCAGCCGCGCGATCGTCTTGCGGCCGCCCGACGTGGCAGGACGCATTGCTGCGCCGGCACGAAGCGCCCCCTCTATGGCCCGCTGGCGTCGCCGGTCATCAAAACTCGTGAGCAAAACACGATGCGCGTGGCTTGCGACAATCTTGCCGATCCGGTCAGCGACTGCATCTTCTTTCACGTCGATGTTGAAGCGAAGGGTGGGGAACGCATCCAGAGCATCGGCGAGCGTTAGTAGGCCACCGTTAGCCGCCATGAGTTCGGCCAGCTCGCGCGTGCGCACCTCGCGAAGAAGACGCGAGTCACCAAGAAGACGTTGCAGATCGGTGTCATGAAACAAGAGCACGTCGCCGTCTGCACTCACGCGGCAGTCTGTTTCGACGTAGTCGGCTCCCGCCGCGTGCGCGGCCCCAATTGCAAGGGCGGTGTTCTCCCACACAGCCGTTGCCGCGCTTTTGGTGCCTTTGCCCACCGTGGTCGCGAGACCGCGGTGGGCAAAGACACGTGGTGTCGGTGAACCGACGAAAAACGGGTGGGTCACGGAGCAGCGGGGGGAGTTCCCTGGCCGCCGCGCGGCGAGAAGGCACCACCGAAGTTCTTCAAGGCTTCGCTGAACTCACTCGGAATGATCCAGAGCTTGTTCGACTGCCCCTCGCTGATCTTCGGCAACATCTGCAGGTACTGGTAAGCAAGCAGCTTGTCGTCGGGCGCGCCTGCGTGAATGGCGCTGAACACGTTCTGAATTGCCTCGGCTTCACCCTGCGCGCGTAGAACGGCTGCTTGCTTGTCACCTTCGGCGCGAAGAATTTCAGCCTGACGAGCACCTTCGGCTTCGAGGATCGCTGACTGTTTGGTGCCCTCAGAGATAAGAATCGCGGCGCGACGGTCGCGCTCGGCGCGCATCTGCTTTTCCATCGAGTCTTGGATGGAGAGGGGAGGATCGATCGCCTTGAGTTCCACGCGGCCAACGCGAATTCCCCACTTGCCTGTCGCTTCATCCAGAACAACGCGAAGCTGTCCGTTGATGTTGTCTCGACTGGTGAGAGCCTCTTCGAGGTTTAGCCCACCCACGACATTACGAAGCGTCGTCGTGGTGAGTTGCTCAACTGCTCCCAGATAGTTGGCGATCTCGTAGGTCGCCGCCCGTGCGTCTGTCACCTGGAAGTAGACGACGGTGTCGATCGAAACGACGAGGTTGTCTTCGGTGATTACTGGCTGGGGCGGAAACGAGACGACCTGCTCACGCATATCGATCAATGGACGAAGGCGGTCTACAAAAGGAATCAGGATATTTAGGCCTGGGGTCAGAGTCTTGTGATATCGCCCGAGGCGCTCAACGACGCCTGCGGTGGCCTGAGGAATGATGCGGATGGCTCGAGCCACCGTCACCAACACGAAGATGATGACGGCAAGGGCGAGAATCCATCCGATAGTTGTCGGGATGAATGATGTGTCGTCCATGAAGGGTTCCTTGATTGTCGGCGGACAACGCCGCGGCGTAAATCGGTCAGCGTGTGGAACGTACGTGCGCTGTTGCACCTTCTATCGTGACTACGACGATTGGCGTCGACGCAGGTAGCACCCCGCCGTCCGCAGCGCGAGCGCTCCACGTGTCACCATTGCTGAGCTTCACCTGGCCGGTCAGCGAGGTGACGTCCATGATGACGACACCGGAAAGACCGATGATTGCGTCCATGTTTGACTTCGTGGGGTCTTCATTGCGGTGCAAGCGACGCAATAGTGGCGGTCTCAACAACAGAATCAGAGCTGCTGCGGCCATCGCTGCGATAATCACCTGCGCCCAGATAGGAACGCCGGTGAGATCAGAGACCAAGCCCACCGAGCTGCCCAACGCGAGCATGAGAAAGGTGAAATCGAGTGTGAGCATCTCGATGACGAGGAACAGCGCAATGAGCACTATCCAGCCGATCCAAGACCACTCTTCAATGCCTTGCATAATTGAGCCTAGGTCGTTCACGCAGCCTCCTTTCCGTCAACTTACCACGCGCCCACGCCTCGACACTGGGGCGATGACGCCGGGTTGATAGTCTGTGCTGGTGCCACTGCCATCAGCGCGGTGCGCTCATCGCTCGCACGATCCTGAGGAGTCACTGTGACCCAGCCCCTGTCCGCTGAATCGTTGACCGGCAAGGTCGCACTGGTGACGGGTTCCTCCCGCGGCATAGGTGCCGATACCGTTCGATATTTCGCAGAAGCAGGCGCGGATGTCGTCATCAATTTTCGTAACAAGGCGCCCCGCGCTGAAAAGCTTGCGACTGAGATTCGGGCGCTTGGCCGCCGTGCTCTTGTGGTCGGTGCCGATCTTACGGATCCCGCCTCTGTAGCCGAGATGTTCGACGCCGTGAAGGCAGAGTACGGTCGCCTCGACATCCTGGTGCTCAATGCGTCCGGCGGCATGGAAGCCAACATGGGCGCCGACTACGCGCTTCAGCTCAATCGTGACGCACAGGTGAATGTGCTTGAGACAGCATTACCGTTGCTGCACGAGGGCGCCCGCGTTGTGTTCGTCACAAGTCACCAGGCGCACTTCATACGCACAACCCCGACGATGCCCGAGTACGAACCAGTTGCTCTGTCGAAACGAGCGGGCGAAGACGCATTGCGCGAACTGATCCCGGCCCTCGCCGAACGTGGCATTGGCTTGACAGTCGTTTCTGGGGACATGATCGAGGGCACGATCACTGCTACGTTGCTCGAACGAGCCAACCCCGGCGCAATTTCTGAACGACGAGAGTCGGCAGGCAAGCTCTACAACGTCTCAGAGTTCGCCGCTGAGGTAGCACAGGCGGCCGTCGACGCGGTTCCCGCAGACAATACGCGTCTGATCGGCGATGTAACGAGTTTCGTCGCCGAATAGCCCCTGAAAGACGTGTTTCGGCCCTGTCTGCTTCGCAAGAGCGAATGCAGACAGGGCCGATTTGTCGTGCGCGCGACGCTATAAGTTACGGCGCGACACTACTGACAAAGGCGGCGGTTTCTTTGCCGAGTGTGATCGCACGAATGATCTGCACAATGCCCATTGCGACGAGCGAGATCGCGACGATCAGCCAGAGTACGGCCACCCCCGCGATTCCCATCGAAATCAGCACGATACCGGCGACGATGCTGAGAAGCGCGTAGAGAAGGGTCCACACGCGCGAGCCGTCTTTGCCGAGCAGAGTAAGCGAAACGATGCCGTCGACAATCCAGCTGATGCCGATAAAGATCACGGTTACGAGTGCAAAGATCAGAGCCGTTTCGGCGGGGTTTACGAAGCCAATGATGCCCGCCACGATGTAAAGCAGGCCCAAGACGATGTGCCCGACGCGTGCCCAGCCCCCCTTTTTGCCGCTGAAGATGCCGAGACCAACGTAAACGAGACCACCGATCACAAGGTAAATCGCGATGATAATGGTGAGCGCGATGGCCGATTTCACTGGCCAGACGAGCAAAATGATGCCCGCGATTAGCGCGACCGCGCCCGAGACGGCGAGCGCCACCCGGATCGACTTGAAGAATGATTGAGCTTCGGTACGTATATCTGACATGATCGGCCTCTTCCTTAGTAAGCGCTGTGAGATGTGTTCACAGTAGCGCCCACTGCAACATATCGCTGAATTCCCCGACGGGATGTCGTGGCGATGCTTTAGTCTTTGTACCTCGCGTTCACGTTCTACAAGCAATGAGAGTCTTATGTCTGAGTTGCATGTCGCCGATGTCCATGACCTCATTCGCGTTCGGGGCGCGCGCGAGAATAACCTCAAGAATGTCGACGTTGACATTCCGAAGCGTCGCCTCACCGTATTCACCGGAGTCTCCGGATCGGGCAAGAGCTCGCTCGTCTTCGACACCATTGCAGCGGAGTCTCGGAGAATGATCGACGAGACGTATAGCGCGTTCGTGCAGGGGTTCATGCCGTCTGTGCCGCGCCCCGACGTCGATGTGCTCGAAGGCCTCACGACGGCGATCATCGTTGACCAAGAGCGCCTCGGCGCTAATCCGCGATCGACCGTGGGCACAGTCACTGACGCAAATGCAATGC
>Ga0098066_1000546_pt1 | contig 10384 bp, 19 predicted proteins | sample 25BtaG_FD_76332 | JGI IMG/M metagenome (GOLD analysis project Ga0098066, IMG submission 76332) | Marine viral communities from Cariaco Basin, Caribbean Sea - 25B_WHOI_OMZ_CsCl | ecosystem: Environmental > Aquatic > Marine > Oceanic | place: Caribbean Sea: Cariaco Basin | collected 2014-11-08
GCCGGGACTATACCTGTAACAGCGGACGGTGATCCGGTGGGGCTGATGCTGGATAGGAGTCAGGGGCTTGAGTTGGGGCCGGAGCTTTGGACTAACGCCCTTGCATCTATCGAGGATGATTCTTTCGGCTCTACTGGGACATATACTCCATCTACAGGGGTATTTACCAATACTGGGACGGGCACGAGTACGGTACGCCCGCGTTTCAACTTCACCTGTGATATATCGCCGAACAGTCATTATGATATTACATTGAACATATCTGGGACAACAGCAAACATTGCGGGAACGTCAGGAAGCATTCATGTAGGACCATCTACTTCCAGTTTCCGCACGATCTCATTTACGTTCCCGGCTGTAGGAGACTCTTTGTCAATAACAAGCAGACTGCGCTCAGATGTTGATGATGATTTAATCCGGATAGTAACAGACGGCGCAGTAGGAGATTGGGAGTTTACCCTCGACAACATCTCCGTCCGCGAGCTCCCCGGCAACCACGCTTCGCAGAGTGTCAGTGCGTCAAGGCCGATTTACAAGACAGCCGGTCTGCTACAGCAGTACGATGGTGTCGATGACGCGATGGATGTCACTCTTCCGAGTATCCCCGCCGCTACCGTTATCACGGCAAAAGCCACCGGTGTAGAAGTGCAGTACCCGGTTGATTTAAGCGCGGGTAGTTACACCATCAACGCAAGCCATTCGGGGATTATTATCCGAGAGGGGCAGTTATCTGCTAGCGAGGAGCAGGATGCAATTAACTACCTCTCTACGCAGCAGGGGGTAGCGTGATGAACCGGACTGAATACACGCACACCGTCACTATCGCTGTCCCAGAGGCGCTCATTCTCGACGCTAACCATCTCGCCCTATTGCTCGGAGAGAGTGCAGCGGACATCAAGACGTTCCAGCAGACAACCTACACCGATGGCACAACGGAATATGCGGTGGCGCATACTGTCGTCAAAGACGTGTTCCTCCAACCCACGCAAACGGGTACGCTCCCAGAGACGCCGCCCCATGCCGAGGGGTTGCTTGATAGAGAGGCGGCACAGCGGGCGTTTGACACGCTCAATACGTCAGGCGGGCTATTGATGGCCACAGATGTCGATCCACATGAGCAGTTCGCGATTTGGGGTCTTGAGCCGATACCCAGCGAGGAGCCGATATGAGCAAGACATTGGATGAAACGGACGTGCAGGCATGGTGCGATAATGTCGTCGTGGGCACGGAGCAGCCGGAGGGGCTGGTGCGGATCGTGCTGGAGGGGCTGGAGCCATGATCGAGCTATACGGAAGCCGCGAGCAGATCACGGCCGCTGTCGAGGCGGCAGGCGGGCAGGTCGACGCCGCCGGCCACATCACGGTCCAGGGCTCAGCGACGCGCCACGGCATTGAGTTCACGGCGGTGGGGGCGAACCTCTATTCCGCCGATGACGAATTCGTGGCGCTGGTTCGGGATCAGTTGCCCGCCGAGTAACGCTGACCTCTGGTCGCTGGCATCCATGCCGACGACGGACAGTGCCAGGGTAGGAGTGCTGGCGGGCGGTGTCTGTAGGCTGGTGACGTTAGGTGGCGTCAGCCTGGGAGCACAGGAGGGGCTGGGACAAAATTGGGGCAGAACGGAGGCCTTTTCTGTCCGCTCCTGTCCGAACCGGCAACCCCGATGCGCAGGGATTATGCGGCCTAGAGCGGACACCGGCGGAGGCGTTGAGGGTTCGAATCCCTCCCTCACCGCCAAATTAAAGCCCTGATTCTTCAGGGCTTTTTCATATCTGACGGATGCCCTGGGGCAGATTTGGGGCAGAATCCGCCCGCTCTAGTCCGCCTGAGTCCGCCCTAAACCCCATCATTTCCGAGACCATGCCGGCCATGCTCCGGGTGTCGCCAGGGATCCACCGCCCGTAGTGCTTTTTCACCATCGTCGTATCGGTATGCCCAAGTTGCCGGGCCACCCATTCGAGCGGTACATAGTTGGATAGGAGCTGGCTGGCGAACGTGTGGCGGCATTGGTTGGGGCCGCGGTGCCGGATGCCGGCCTTGCGCAGGTGGCTGGCGAACCACCGGCGGACCGAGCTGTCATGCCAGGGCATCCCGCTGCGCCCGTTTCGAAACACCAGCCGGACTTCTTCTTCTCGCTCCGTGATGTTGTCTCGCTGCTTCACGCCGAGGCTCACCGGCGCCAGCATGGCTGTGTGCTCCTGCTGCCGTTTCAGCCACTCGATTGCCGGGTCGATCAGTTCGACGGTGCGGATGCGTGCGCGCTCCTTCGGCACCTTGTAGTGGCTGCCCACCTTCGCCCGCTGGATCTTGGCCGTCCAGTTCACGGTGTCGATGTCCTCCCACGCCAGGGCGATCAACTCGGACAGCGCCAGGCCGGACCAGCAGGCAAACATGATCATGTTGATGTCCTGCTGGCGGCTGGTGCGCACCGCCGCAATCCGCTGGATCTCGCTCCGCTCGAACGGGTCGGCAGCATCATCGCCCTCGTCGCGCTCAATGTTGCGCACGCGCTTCAGGGGGTCGTGCCGAATCACGCCATCGTGAAACGCATCCGACCACACCCCTCGCACCACCGTGAAAATATCGTTCACTGTCTTCGGCGCCAGGCCGGCCACCAGCAGCTCGCCCTGGAATAGCTCGAGGTCGGATTTCGTGAGGTCAGCGATGCGCTCGACCGGCCACTTCCGGGTGACGTGGTTTGATTTGTGCCGGTAGTTTCTGGCGGTGCTGGCGGCCTTCTTCGCGTCCTGAACAGCCAGCCATTTCTTGACACCCTCGGCGACCGTGCGCCTTTTCAGATCGCCGCCGTGGCCGCTGTACTGGTGCGCCTTGGGCGAGCTCGGGAAGTGGGCGGCGTAATCGAACCGGCCTTCCTTTATCTCCGCCAGCACCACGCGCCGTTTGTTTTCGGCGTAGGCGATCACGGCCTTCGTGACCCGCGAGTGACCCTCTATGGGCTCGCGGCAGCGCTGGCCCCGGTACATGAACGAGATCCTTACCTGATTGCCGTGCAGCTCGACACCGCGCGGAAGCCTGTCCAGTCCCTTGGGTAACTTGTTCACCGCGTACTCTCCAGCCACTCATCAATCGCCGACACGCAGTAGACCACCCTGCCCACCGGGTCGTACCACCAGTGCTTCCCTTCGAGCCACACGCCTCGCTCGCGGTACTTTCGTGCCGCCTCAGCAGTTATGCCCCAGGTCGGATGAACGAGACTTGATCGTATGGTCCTGCCCGTCCCAACCGGGCGAGCCTTCTCTGCTGCGCCCATCAGCTACCCTCCTCGCTAGCCGGTCCGTCCTGCAGAAGACCCAGGGCGCGACGCTTGAGGTCGTTCACCAGGCTCACCAGCTCGAAGGGAGAGTGCGGGGCTTTTGCCACCCGGGTGATAGCTGGCCTGAAATCCTGCATCAGCGACCAGGTGATACCCCTAACGCCGCTCTCCAGCGCCTCGATGCGCTCGGTCAAAGGGAGAACCCGGTGGTCATGCACGTGGCACCAGGCTTTGAACACCGCCGTGGCCTCGTCCATGCATGAGGCCGGGTGTGCCTCCAGGTACTCATCGAACGGTTCCTGGACCACCAGCCGCCACCAATGCTCCCGGACCACGGCATCATCACGCACGCGACCCTCAGCGTTCGCCAGCTGCAACTTGAGCCGTTCGATCTGGTCGTCCCGGTAGGCAAGCTCGGCCGCTATGTGTTCCGGCGCGGCCAGTCCCTCCTCGTAGACAGCGCCGAGATGCTGCTCGTATAGGTCCGCCAACATCTCGGTGTCACGTTCGGCATACAAACGCTCAGCCATTTGCCCGCTCCCGGTGCTCCTCGGTGCCGGGCGGCAGTGCGTCCTCAATGCGCGGGCTCAGCTCCTTGGCCCACTCATCGAACTGCTCCGACCACTCCCCTGCAAACTCGCGCGCCTCAATAAGCAGGCGCTGCAGAACCTCTTCGTTACCGAGCGGATCGGACTCCGGCGGCGCCGGCGCGAATTTCTCGGCCGCCAGTACCAGCGCATGAATTTTAAGCAGGCACTCGCGGGCCATGGTTACGTTGTCGTACCAGTCAATCACATCACCGCTGATCATGGCGCCCTCCTTCCTGCGTCTTTGCCTGCACTTCTGCCAGAAGCCGACCGGACAGCAGGGCGTCCAGGAACCGGCGCAGTTTGACATCGGTGCGGCGCTGGTGGGCCGGATCAATGGACGTGAGGCGGTTGTAGACCCGCCAGCATCGCCGGCGCCGGCGGTGCTGTTTCATCAGGGCGTTCGCGCCATGTGTGAGATGCCGAGGCTGACCCGCACTCTTCAGCACAGCGGCCCTGTCTTCGGCGTCAAAAGCCAGGGACAGGCTTTCTAGTGAGGAGCGGCGACGGGTCGCCGCCTTGGTTGACTGCTGCATCGTGTGACCCTCCATGCGTTAAGCAGTGGGAGGATAATCACATTGCGTCATTAAGGCTGTCAACACGTTTTGTCATTATCCGACTTCGCGGCGTGTTATTTCATCGAAACCGCGCCTTCGCTTCGACGACCGTGCCCACGATATGGCACTCGCCGTTGATCTCGATAGGCCGGTAAAGGGGGTTTAGAGCCCTCAGGTAGCGGTTCGGCCCATCGATCACCAGCTCCTTGAAAGTGGCCTCCTGGCTGTCGCTCAGCTTCGCCACCACCAGATCGCGATTCTCGGGCATCACAGCAGGATCTACCAGTATTCGGTAGCCCTCCGGAATGCTTCGCCCGTTGGGAGCTGTCATTGAGTCGCCCGCCACATTAAGCCAGAACGCCTGCTCCGAAGTGCCTTTGGGTATCCAGTCCCACTCGTCCGCATCGCCCGGTTCGTAGATGTCGATGACCTCCGACCATGCCCCGGCCTGTACCCAACTGATAACCGGCGCGCGGCGCAGAGGGGCACCCTGGTGGATCGCCTCGATGTTGCGCACCGCCCTGATCATGGGCCGGTTATCCACAAGGTCGTGGATGGTGATGTCCAGCGCTTCCGCGATACGGGTCAGGTCGCGCATGGACGGCTCCCGCCGGTCCAGCTCGTAATTGCCCACGCGGGACTGCGAAGCCCAGCCGCAGGCCTCGGCCAGTTTGGCTTGGCTCCAGCCTTTCGCCTGCCGGTAGTGCTTGATTTTGCTGCCGATTGTATTCATGGCGGGATTGATAACACAGAGTGACATTATTTTCTCCGACGTTTTGTGTTGATTTCAATGACGTAACGTGATTACCATGGCGCCATCAACACGGACGGATGACCCATGAACCAAATACAAGCAATTCGCGAACGGCACGGTGTGACCCAGGCGCGCCTTGCCAAAGAGCTTGGCTGGCTGGCCTCGCGGCTTTCGAACTACGAGCGGGACCAACGCAGCGTTCACATCGTTGATGCCCACCGCATCACTGCGGCACTCAACCGGCTGGGCGCCAATTGCGACATCTCCGATGTCTTCCCGGCTCCGGCGGAAGAGTCGGCCGCTTAGCGGCCCGTCCTGAACACATCACCATTCCATTGAGGGTCAATGTAATGCGCGAACTGAACACGGTCCTGGGGCAGGTGCCCCAGATGGTGCGAGAGGGAGACTCCGCCGAGGCAAAGCTGGAGGCGATCTGGCGGATCATGGGCTGGCACCGCGCCGGCCTCCAGACACAGGTGGCGGGGGAGCTGGCGGACCGCTGGCACACCCGGAACCGCGGGCCGCGAGTGCCCACCGATGACCCCCGCAAAGCAGCAAAGCGCATCGAAAAGATGTTCAGCGGCGAGACCAGCCTTCCCATGGATTTCGCGCTGCTGCTGATCGACACCCTGCCTGAGCCCTTCCGGGCAGCCGCCCGGGTCCTGGTCTTTCCCAGGGCCAGCGGCGGCACCGCCAGCGACCTGCTGGAGATGCTTCACCAGGACCAGCAGCACGATCAGAAGACCGACAACCTTCGCTTCCTGCTGGCCACCGGCCAGTACGAAAAAATGGACGCCGATCAGCTGGAAGCGGCGGCGCTGACCTTCGAGGACGACAGCGGCAGCAGCAAGCAGCTGGCTGCCGAGCTTCGGAACATGGCAGCCAGCCGGCGAGGCGCTGCATGAAGCTGGACGGCCTCGACCACCCTAAGACGCTGGACTTCGCGGCCCGGCTTGATGTGATCCTGCCTCAGGCCATTGGACACCTTGAGCTTTTTTGGGCATTCGTTGCGCAGAAAACGCCGCACGGCAATGTCGGCAAGTGGCCGGACGGGGCCATAGCCCGCGCTTCACAGTGGAGTGGAGACCCGACTGTATTCGTGACTGCACTCTGCGAAGCAGGGTTCATTGATGAGCATCCGGATCATCGCTACCTCGTTCACGACTGGCGTGACCACGCGCCGCGCTGGGTCGTCTCAAAGCTAACCCGAGCCAAAGAATCGTTCTGCGCTTCACACAATCCGAGCGAAGAAACAACGCCGCAGAGCGTAAAACCAGACAGCAGTGAAAAAGACACAGGGGACAGTAGTGGCGACTACAGTCCCGACAGCAGTGCTGACTCTAAGCCTAGCCTAGCCAAGTCTAGTCAAGCCAAGCCGAGCCAAGGGAAAAAAACGGCCGGCTCTGACGAGACCGGAACAAAGAAAAAACCCAACTACCCCGAAGAGTTCGAGCGGGCCTGGAAGGCGTATCCAAAGCGCAATGGCGGCAACCCCAAGCGCAGTGCCCACCACGCTTGGGCGGCTCGCGTTAAGGCTGGTGCCGACCCGGAGGTAATCATCGCTGGTGTCGAGCGGTACGCACGGTGGGCCGACGCCACTGGCAAAACCAACACCGAATTCGTCAAGCGGGCTGTCGCGTTCTTCGGCCCTGACGAGCACTACCTGGAGGACTGGTCGCCACCAAACGGCGGTGGCGGCGGTGCCCCAGGCCAATCGCACGCCGGCAAGCACACGGGGTTTGCTGATCAAGAATTCACGCAACACCTGCCCGATTGGGCAACACAGGAGGGTCCCTGATGAAACCGCAACGAGTAGCAGACGATGTCGAGGTCGCCCTGGTTGAGGGGCACTGCGAAGAGCACGGCGACTACCAGGTCGAGCGGCCGGTGGTCATGGGCCGACCCTGGGGCGCCAGTTGCCCTGAATGCGACCAGCGCAGGCAGGAGGCTGTCGCCCAACAAAAGCGCGAGGGACTGGAGCGCGCCAAGGCAGATCGGTTGGCCGAGTTGCTTTCGCAGGCAAACATCCCGAAGCGTTTCGAGGGCTTCACGTTCGACGATTACGAGCCGGTGAACGACAAGGCAGCCAAGATCAAGCAGGCCTGCCAGCGGTATGCCGATCGCTTCGAGGATCGTCTGCAGATGGGTGGCGGCTTGGTGCTTTGCGGCATCACTGGCACAGGCAAGACGCATCTGGCCTGCGCTATCGCGAACCACGTCATGAAGGAGCATCGCCGCGTGGCGCTGTTCACCTCGGTCGTGAAGATGTCCCGCGCCATCAAGGCGTCCTACGGCTCGAAATCCGACCGCACCGAAGAGCAGGTGATCCGCAGCTTCACGGACCCCGACCTGCTTATCGTCGACGAGATCGGCGCGCAGCGCGGGACCGAGACCGAGCTGCTGCTGGCCCAGGAGATCATCGACGAGCGCTACCAGCAGGTGCGCCCGACCATTCTCATCTCAAACCTCTCAGAGTCGCGTCTGGCCGAATACATCGGCGAGCGGGCCGTTGACCGGATGTACGAAGGCGGCGGCGCGATTCTGGCGTTTGAGTGGGAGAGCTACCGGCGGAGCGGCAAGGGTCGCCGCTTCCCCCAGCCAGGCCCGCAGCTAGTCCCAGACGGGATGCGGGATTTCTACGCAGGTTGATAACGAGCAGGAAAGGAGGGTCAAACCATGTCACATGAGAACGAATTCAAACCAGGGTGCGATTGGTTGGTGCTGCTGGGTGGATGCAGTGAAATCGCCAAGCCCGCAGTGCTTGGGCGCCGCCCCTTGTCTACCGAAGAGATGCAGGCAATGGAGCGCGCCGGCGTGGCGGCCGGTAACTTGCTTATGTCGATCAACTTCGGCATTTCGGCCATCGGTGGATTGATCGCCAGCGCGGCCCACAATCCGGAGATGGCGTTCACTGAGCGCACCGTCGCGGATGCAGGATGGCTCCTCGAAGAGCTTGGCCGCGTATCGCAGCACCTAGCGAGCATCGAGACTGAATCAGAGTATTACCGGAACGCGGCGAACTGGCACTGGGTTTCGGAAGAGAGCGGAGTCGACCAAGAGAAGGTCGCGGACGTGTGGCGCCGGAAGTACACCGGGACGAATGCTCCCGTCGCGCCGCCCGCCAAAAAAGGGGGCCGGTCATGATGGACAAGGGGCATCGACAAGCATTCGAATCCCAGTTCCCGAAACCCGAAGGGGTTGTGTGGGGCGGCTCCGACTACGCGGCGGCCACCGACAGCCCTGAGTGTGCGGCTGCCGCCTCGCAGCACCGCCTCGTTTATCGAGCGTGGCTTTGCGGTGGTGACTGGGCGTTCGATGAGGCGGCGGGCGCAGTTGGTCGGCTGGCAGACAGTCATGCCGTCGGCGCTGGCGAGCCCCGGCCAGATCCAGGGTGCGATTATCAGGCGGCATGGGATGACGCAGCCAACCTGATCCGGGCGCTCAGATTCCACGCCACCCCTGGCACTGCTGAGCCTCCAGCACAACCAGATCCCGGGGTGATTGAGAACGAGATCACCGCCACCAGCACCGGAAAGGCGCGACTCGCGCTTCGCCAGCTTGAGGTGGCAGCCGGGTCGAAGTTGGGCGAGGCCCGTGCTCTCGCCTGTGCTGAGGCTGTCCGCGCAGAGATTCCGGCAATGAATTGGGTCTGCCTTAGTCACGGCGACCAGCGCATCAGGGAGCTTGAGAGGCAGGCGAACCGCTTTTTGCAGAAGGAAGCCAAGAGGGCTGAGCTATTCCGCTCCTGGTGGGATTCGACGGTAGAGCAAACCTTCAACATCTGGTTAGAAGACGACTTCACCCACTGGCTAAACGACCGGGATGCAGCGTGGCAGGCGTGGCAGCACCTTCATGAGGAGGTGATCTTCGACCTGCAGAACCGCATCAAACACCTTGAACACATCAACGGGTGTCTGAATCTGGGTCTGCGAAGCAGGGCTCAGCAGACAGCCAACTTCATGCTCGTAGATGAGCGACAGATAGCGGCCAGCACGCTGGAGCGAATGGCCGATCACCTGGAATCTCAAGCCGTCCCTGGCGGAACTGATAGAGGCCACCGGGCCGATCTGAAGAGGAGATTGGACCGTGATGCGTGAATGGCTGAAGCAAATACGGGAACAGGCCGGCATTCTCACGAGGCTCCTGAGTCGCACCGTGCGCGAGGCCCTTACCGCCCTGCCTTTGGTGGCCCACGGGAGGGCGGAGGAGCGCACATGATGATGCTGATGGTGCTGGCGGCGCTGGCTACTGGAGCAGCCATCGGGTACCTCGTTGGCCGTCATCGCGTCGCGAAGGGCTGCGGCAAGGACAAAGGCGCCCGCCAGGAGGTGGTGAGCCTGGACGAGAAACGAAAGCAGGTGGAGCGGCGAGCAAAGAGCCTCTTCTAAAGCTGGGTGGTGCGGAGACGGATATGTCACTGGTTGATGATGATGCAGAGCGGGTACTGGACCAATGGGGCATTTGGTGCCGCGTGGGCCGGCCAGGTCCGGCGGAGTACCACTCCATTGCCGGCATGCTGGAGCGCGGCATGGTCGAGCAGAAAGGAGTGGAGGATCGGATCTCGCCGGAGCAGGACGAGGCGATGGAGATATTTGACCGGCGGGTGATGGCGTCGCTGAAAGCGATCAACCCGGACGCCTACGAGGCCGCTTATCAATACTACGCGGTGGGCTTTGCCGAGGACAGGCACGGCGTCCGGGAGCTGGGCCGCCGCTTAAAGATCGGCAAGGACGCGGCATCGCGGCGGCTGTATGCAGCCATCACCGCCGTGGCCTCAATGATGGAAGCCCTGGCCGCATAATCAGTGACCAAAAAGCGCTGTTTTTTGGTTGACTGTACAGACGCGCAGGGGTAGTGTCTCAGCTATGGTGGCCAAGGTTGGCTGCTAAACAAAGCCTCGGTTCCCGCCGGGGCTTTTTTGTTGGTGCCGTTCTGACCCTCCGGCGCCCACATCCCCGAGACCCGCCCCGTGCGGGTCTTTCTATTTCTGCCCTACGGACTGGGAGTCACCCGGTCGCCAGGGCGTTTTGTCTGAGGTGTGCGATGGACTGGAGCCGCTGGCCGAACTTCTCAGCCGGGGAATTCCGGTGCTCGCACACGGGTAGGGACGGCATGGACCCCACGTTCATGGACCGCCTGCAGTCGCTGCGCACGGAATATGGCAAGCCGATGGTCATCACCAGCGGCTACCGCGACCCGGCGCACCCCATTGA
>Ga0098066_1000547_pt1 | contig 10380 bp, 10 predicted proteins | sample 25BtaG_FD_76332 | JGI IMG/M metagenome (GOLD analysis project Ga0098066, IMG submission 76332) | Marine viral communities from Cariaco Basin, Caribbean Sea - 25B_WHOI_OMZ_CsCl | ecosystem: Environmental > Aquatic > Marine > Oceanic | place: Caribbean Sea: Cariaco Basin | collected 2014-11-08
AAGAGCACACCTTTTGCTGCGCAGGTAGCAGCTGAAAGAGCCGGTAATGCGGCTGCTGAATACGGCCTTAAAAACCTGGACGTAGAGGTTAAGGGTCCCGGGCCCGGGCGTGAATCTGCAGTTCGTGCGCTTAACGCGTGCGGCTACAAGATCACAAACATAACTGATGTGACGCCGATTCCCCATAACGGCTGTCGTCCGCCCAAGAAGCGCCGCGTTTAAAGGAGACAGTGAGATATGGCACGTTACATAGGTCCAAAGTGTAAGCTGTCTCGCCGTGAGGGGACAGATCTTTTCCTGAAAAGCGGTGTTCGTGCACTGGATTCCAAGTGCAACATCGAAACACCCCCGGGCATGCACGGCGCTCGTCGTGGCCGGCTGTCCGAATATGGCGTACAGCTCCGTGAAAAACAGAAAGTTCGTCGTATCTACGGCGTACTGGAGAAGCAGTTCCGCAACTACTACAAGGAAGCTGCCCGGATCAAGGGCGCTACCGGTGAGAACCTGCTTCAGCTGCTGGAAACCCGTCTCGACAACGTGGTCTACCGCATGGGCTTCGGCTCGACCCGCGCTGAAGCGCGTCAGCTGGTATCCCACAAGGCGGTTCTGGTGAACGACAAGCCGGTGAACATTCCGTCCTACCAGGTCCGTCCTGGCGACGTGGTGAGCATCCGTGAGAAGGCGAAGAACCAGCTGCGCGTAAAAGGTGCACTGGAGCTGGCCGCGAGTCGTGCCCCGGTTGAATGGGTCGAGGTTGACGCCAACAAGATGACCGGCACCTTCAAGTCGGTACCAGAGCGTACCGAGTTGTCGTCGGACATCAACGAGAACCTCATCGTCGAGCTTTACTCCAAGTAAAGTCCATTAGCAACGAGAGCAGATAGGGGCGTCTATGCAGCGTTCAGTACATGAGTTATTGACACCTCGTACCATTGACGTGAAGGAGCTGAGCACCACTCGCGCCAAGGTGACCCTGGAGCCGCTCGAGCGTGGCTTTGGTCATACTCTGGGCAGTGCCCTGCGCCGGATCCTTTTGTCCTCAATGCCTGGCTGCGCCATTACCGAGGCGCAGATCGACGGTGTTCTGCACGAGTACAGTGCAATTGAGGGTGTCCAGGAGGACGTCATCGAGATTCTGCTGAATCTCAAGGGCGTTGCCGTGAAAATGGGCGGGCGTGACGAAGCTGAGGTTTCCCTCAGCAAGAAAGGCCCGGGTGTCGTGACCGCCGGCGATATCGCGCTGGATCACGACGTTGAAGTGACCAACCCGGACCATGTTATCTGTCACCTGAGCGAAAAGGGTGAAGTGAACATGCGTCTGAAGGTGGTTCGCGGTCGTGGTTACGAGCCTGCCGATCAGCGGGGGCTCGACGAAGACGAGACCCGTGCGATCGGACGCCTGCAACTGGACGCCACCTTCAGCCCGGTGCGTCGTGTCGCCTACGCGGTCGAAAGTGCCCGTGTTGAGCAGCGCACCGATCTGGACAAGCTGGTTATTGACCTGGAGACCAACGGTACCATTGATCCGGAAGAAGCGATTCGCCGGGCCGCTACGGTACTCCAGCAGCAACTTGCCGTGTTTGTCGATTTCGATCATGAAAAAGAGCCGGAGAACGTCGAGGAAGAGGAAGAAATTGATCCGATTCTGCTGCGTCCGGTCGATGATCTGGAACTGACGGTCCGTTCAGCAAACTGCCTCAAAGCAGAGAATATTTACTACATCGGCGATCTTATCCAGCGTACTGAAGTTGAGCTGTTGAAGACGCCTAATCTGGGTAAAAAGTCGCTTACCGAAATCAAGGACGTTCTGGCCTCACGTGGCCTGTCCCTGGGTATGCGCCTTGACAACTGGCCGCCGGCAAGCCTTCGTGGTGATGACCGGGTTCTGGGCGGTTGATCGCCGTATTGGTAGTTTAAGGTAAGGAATCAGAGCAATGCGTCATCGTAAGAGTGGTCGTAAGTTCAGCAGGACCAGTGCGCATCGCAAGGCCATGTTCCGTAACATGACTGCGTCACTGGTTGAGCACGAGCTGATCAAGACAACGCTCCCGAAAGCCAAAGAGCTTCGCCGGGTAGCCGAGCCGTTGATCACACTGTCAAAAAATGATTCGGTAGCTAATCGTCGCCTGGCGTTCTCCCGCCTGCGTGACGATGCAGCCGTCGCCAAGTTGTTTGACGAACTGGGCCCGCGTTACAGCGAGCGTCCGGGTGGCTACCTTCGCATCCTCAAGTGCGGTTTCCGTGCCGGTGACAATGCCCCCATGGCATTTGTCGAGCTGGTCGGTCGTCCGCTGGATGTGGAAGCTGAAGAGATGGACGACGAAGAATAAGTTCTTCGTGGTTTAAGGAAGAAGCCGGGGGCCGAGAGGTTCCCGGCTTTTTTCGTTCAGGGTGAGTGCTTCAGGGAGGAGGCCGCTGTCTCTGCAGGGTTCTCCATGAACTCGAGCACCGCACGCTGGTATTCGGGCAACAGGAAAGTCCCTGCATGGGGCAGGTCAGTTCGCAGGAAACGCTTGGGCTGTTCAGCCGCCTCATACAGCGCCAGGCCATGGTGGATCGGGATGATGCCGTCCCGGACACTGTGAATCACCATCACCGGAACCGGACTGATGTCGCCGATGCGGTCGACTCCCTCGTAGTCATCAGGGATGGTCCAGCTGAGAGGGGCCTGCAGGGGCCAGGTCAGCCAGAATCCGGCCAGTTTCTCCCGGGCGATGGCGCGGAAGCCAGAGAAAGCGCTATCCACGATCACACCACTCAGTTCAGGCCTTTCCTGTCGTGGAACCCATTCGCTGGCGAGGGTGATCGCCAATGCGCCCCCGAGGCTTTGGCCCAGTAGGTAAAGAGGCCGTTTACCATCGGTTCGTTCGCCAAGCCAACGCAGGCCGGCTTCTGCATCGTGTAGGGCCCCCTCCAGGTCGGTAGCGCCCGTCGACCTTCCGTACCCCCGGTAGTCGGGGAGAAAGACGTTGTAGCCGGTCTCAGGCAGCCAGGCGACGTTTAGCACATGGCTGCTGATGTTTTGGGCATTACCGTGGAGAAAATAGACATCTCCCCTGGGCTCTCCCTGGGCCGGTAACCACCAGCCATGGAGGGTTTCGCCGTCCGGTGTTTCCAGCCATACATCTTCATAAGCCAGTTCGAGCCGGTCCGGGGTGATGTATACCTGCTGGTCCGGGTAGAAGAACAAACCGCTACATCCGGCCTGGAATGCAGCAAAGGCTGCCACCAGCGGCATCAGAAGAAAGCGTGGAATCCGAGCTTCCATGAGGTTTCGTACCTGTCGTAGTGATGGGTTCGGCTGAGTTGGGCTCTCACGCTGTAATCCCGCGCTATATGCCACGCGCCCTGCATATACAGTTCATCTTCCCGGTGGTGCTCGCCGACAACCCACGACTTGCTGCGCAGGCCGGTCATCACGCTGAGTCTGTGGTCCTGGCGTAGCAGGGCGAGGTCAGCGCCGGGGGCGATGTCGTATCCGCGTGACAGGTGCTTGCTAATCTCAAGGTCTCCGGTCAGTAATGCCAGCGCCTGGATCCGGTTAGTGATCCGCCAGGAGCCGCCGGCACCGCCATCCACATAGGGCGTGAAGGCCCGGTCACCATTCTCGAGTTCAGCACGACGGCCACCAAAGCCGACCTGCCAGGACAGCGGTTTGAAGAACCCGTCCCGGGGTGTCAGCGAGCGTATCTCCACGCCTACGAGGTTCTCCAGCTGAAGCTCCTGTTTATCGTGGTAGAGCCGTGCATCCAGCCTCAGGAATTGCAGCTGGGCGCCTGGCCGATAGCCTGCGGGAGGGTCAAGCAGGTCATGGTAGGCCGCCCGTAGCGATAACTCGCTATAGCGCCGTTCTCCCGTACTGCCGGTGTTGATCCCCAGACGCATCGTGTCGTGGCCCTGATCGTCGCGTACCTCTGGCCTTGCAGGCGAGCCCAGGGAAGGTTGGTCCTGGAGACGGCTTCGGGCCACGAGCAGGTCATGGGAGAGAGGTGCTGAGAAGTCGCGCGGCCACTCTTCAGCCTGTGTCTGGTGGCGTACATAGTCGTAGGTGGCATCGAGGACCCGGGCCTGTGCCGGGGGCGCGAGGGATTGCACCTCGTCGTCGTCCACTGCCACATAGCCGTTGGCGATGGCTGCGGCCAACCGGCGTTCGTCTGGACTCAGCTCGCCGAGGGAATGGCTGACGCGGGTAGCAGCGGAAGGGCGGTAGTGGATCTCCTCGACCAGGCCCCGGTCCACCACCCAGCGGATGGTATCCGAGGGGATTGCGTGGGTGCTGACCTCGTCCAGCAGTTGCGTACCCGGCCGGGCCACATCAATCAGCGCCAGTAGCCGGTAGGCGCAGTTTTCATCGAAGAAGTAATAATCGAAGTTGCGGTCCTGGATCTCCCAGGTGTGCGCCAGCATCTGATCCACTTCGGCAGCGGTGAGGTTGAGGCGATATTCCCAGAGGTCACGGTTCTCTATGTCGGAATAGACCTTGATCATCTCATAGTAGGGCTGGACCGCCGTAATCCCCGGGTAACCGCCGAAGATACCGCGATAGGCAAACAGGATTTCACTGTCATGTTCGGCCGCGTCTGCCGCATAGGAAATGGTGTTGGCGAGTAGCAGGTTGGTTTCGCCGTCTTCTCGGGGTGGATCCAGTCGCAGGAAGGTGTGCCCGAACATGGAGGAGGGGCTGTTAAGGTACGAGGCGGCAAAAACCAGGGTTACCGCCTCGGTGTTAAGCTCAGCTTTCCAGTCGTTGTAATCGGAACAGGTCACCTCCGGTTCCCGCAGTGACAGGCGAGAGCGGATCCATGCGTCCCGCGCCGGAAATTCACAACGGGCGTGATCGTTGTCGTTACCGCTAGCGGGCCGGGTAATGGCCTCGATAGTGGCCCGCAATTCGGCTTCCGGGTTGGCCTTGCCGTTCGGGCTGAGGAAGAAGTCGTCATCATCTGCCTGACTGGTATAACCGGATCCCAGTGTGTCCGGGTGATAGTGCCCCAGTGTTAACCAGGCCTCGGAGCTGGCAAGTCGGGTGATGGTGCCGGGCTGTTCCGCCTGGGCGGTGGTGCAAAGCGATAGCCCGATTATCAGGGCTGGCAAGGTGCGGATTGGCATGCAGCAGGGAATCTTGTGGGTGAACGGCTGGCGTGGTGCCCTCGAAAGGGGGTGGGCAGCCTGCCTGAATTGCAGGCTGCCGCTGGGCGCTGACGTATCAGGCGACGTATTTGCTCAGGCGCTGATTCTGCTCAAGCAGTGCCACGATGGCATCCACCGCCTGGTCTGAGGTGGTGTCAGAGGTCGGGAAGATAACGGCAAAGTTGTCCTGCAGTAGCTGGCTGAACTCGCCGCGGTCGGCTTCATCAACGCCCAGCAGAACGGCCAGGGTTTCCAGGTTTTCACCGGAGCCGCGGGACATGTCACGGGCAACCTTGTCGATGTTGCTGTCCATATACATGGCCATGGACTGGACCGACTGGTTGGTCTGGCAGCCCAGGGTGCCAGTGGTCATGCCGAAAGTCTGGTTGCCGAAGGTGGCGTTGGTAGTCGCCGCCAGTACGTGGGGGGCGATGCCTGACTGGCCCTTCCAGATCATGGCGCCAACACCACAGCCTGGTTGTGCGAAGGCCATGCTGGATGCGCCGAGAAGGATGGCACCTGCGATCAGTTTTTTCATGTTCTGCTCCTTGATTATCATTTTGCGTCGCTAATGCGAAGCGGGGCCGGTCCGGTCGCCCACTCCTACGGCATCAACCCCGGTGACTCTCCGGGGCCCAACCGTTCCAGACAAGTATAGCCAAGTCAGGATAAAGGCCAACCTTGTTCATTGATATGTAGTAAAAATTCTCGATTGGTCCTCGTTCCCGGGTAGCCGTTCTAACCCCCGAGGTAGGCCGCCTGGACATCAGGGTTGGCCAGCAGGTTGGCGCCGGTGTCCTGCAGGCGGATGCGACCGGTTTCCAGAACGTAGCCCCGGTCCGCCAGCTGCAGCGCCTGGTGCGCGTTCTGTTCCACCAGGAACACCGTAATGCCCTCGTCGCGAAGCTGGGCGATGATCTCGAAAATCTGTTTGATCACCAGCGGGGCCAGCCCCAGGGACGGTTCATCCAGGATCATCAGCCGTGGCTTGCTCATCAGCGCCCGGCCAATCGCCAGCATTTGCTGCTCGCCGCCGGACATGGTGCCCGCCCGCTGGTGTTCCCGTTCCTTTAGCCGGGGAAACAGGTCGTACACATGGCGAATTCCCTGTTCGTTCTGCGTCCGGTTATTGAAGAACCCCCCCATGTACAGATTTTCCTCCACCGTAAGGCCTGGAAACACCCGACGCCCTTCAGGGACGATGGCGATGCCCGAGCGCATGATTTCCGACGTGGGCAGACGGGTGATATCCCGGTCCTCCAGCAGCACGCGACCAGCGCTGGCCTGGGGCGTGCCGCAGACCGTCATCAGCAAGGTGGTTTTACCCGCCCCGTTGGCGCCGATCAGGGATACGATCTCGCCCTGATTGACCTCCACAGAGACCCCGTGGAGTGCCTCGATCTTGCCGTAATGGGTATGAACATCTTCCAGTAACAGCATGGGTCAGGCTTCCCCCAGATAGGCTTTGATAACTTCGTCGTTGTTGCGGACTTCCTCCGGCGTACCGGTGGCCAGGGGGCGACCCTGGCTGATCACGTTGATGCGGTCGGAGATGTCCATGACCAGGCTCATATCATGTTCGATCAGCACGACCGATACGTTGTAATCTTCCTTGAGGCTGATGATGAGCTGGTTCAGCTCCCGGGTTTCTGCCGGGTTCAGTCCGGCAGCGGGTTCATCCAGCATCAGCAGCCGCGGTTCGGTGACCATGCAGCGGGCGATTTCCAGTCGCCGCTGCTGGCCGTAGGCGAGGTTGCCTGCATCCCGGTTGGCAAGTTCCTGCAGGCCCACCCGTTCCAGCCAGTAGGACGCCCGGTCCAGGGCCTTCTGCTCACGGGCCCGGTAGTTGGGCGTGGCCACCAGGCCGGACAGCAGGTTGGTATTGAGGTGACGGTGTTGCGCTACCATCAGGTTTTCCACCACGGTCATGCGATTGAATAACCTCACGTGCTGGAAGGTGCGCACCAGGCCCAGGCGGGAAATCCGGTAATCCGGCTTGCCCTGAATCTCCTTGCCATCGAGCAGGATCTTGCCACCGGTGGGGCGGTAAAAACCGCTCATACAGTTAAAGACTGTGGTCTTGCCGGCGCCATTGGGTCCGATGATGGAGACGATTTCGTGCTCCCGGACATCCAGCGACACCTGGTCCACGGCCAGCAGGCCACCAAACCGCATTGACAGGTTCTGTACTTCCAACACGTGCTATCCCCCCGCCTTCAGTTTGATGTGGCGACGTCTCATGGGCAGCAGGCCCTGAGGCCGCCAGACCATCATCAGTACCATGGCGGCACCAAAGATGAGCATGCGGTACTCGGAGAATTCCCGCGCCAGTTCCGGCAGAATGGTGACCGCAATGGCCGCCAGGATGACACCGAGCTGGGAGCCCATCCCCCCGAGCACCACAATGGCCAGGATGATCGCCGATTCCAGGAAGACGAAAGACTCGGGGCTGATAAAGCCCTGCTTGGAGGCGAACACGGTACCGGCAAAGCCGGCAAAGAACGCGCCGATAGTAAAGGCGGAGAGCTTGACGCCGGTTCGGCTCAGGCCAAGGGAGCGGGCGGCAATTTCATCTTCCCGCAATGCTTCCCAGGAGCGCCCCACCGGCATGCGCATGAGGCGGCGAATGACAAAGGCAGTGAATATTGCCAGCACCAGGGCTATCAGGTACAGGAAGATCACCTTGTGTTCACTGGAATAGGCGATGCCAAAGGTTTCGTGGAAGGAGGTGTTGCCCTCTTCCTTGACCCGCCGCCCGAACTCCATGCCGAACAGGGTAGGGTCCGGAATACCGCCAATACCATTGGGGCCGCCGGTAACGCTGGTCCAGTTGTTGAGGAGGATACGGATAATCTCGCCGAAGCCCAGGGTCACAATGGCCAGGTAGTCACCCCGCAACCTCAACACCGGAAAGCCCAGTACCAGCCCGAACAGGGCGGCCAGCAAGGCACCGATGGGCAGGGCCATCCAGAAGGAGGCGCCCCAGTAGTTGGAGAGCAGGGCGAAGGTATAGGCGCCCACCGCGTAGAAGGCGACATAGCCCAGGTCCAGCAGCCCCGCCAGGCCCACAACCACGTTCAGGCCCAGGGCAAGCATGATGTAAATCAGTACCAGCGTGGCCAGGTCCACCGCACCCCGGGACACGAAGAACGGCCAGATCAGGGCAACGGCTATCAACAGCACCAGGCCAATGTTTTCGAGCCGGAGGCGCTTTTCGTCCGGAAGAGGCTCCCGGTCGGCCAGCCTGTCTAGAATGGTGACGGCGCCCAGGCCGACCATGACCTTGTCACGGAATAGCTGGAACAGGAAGACGATCACCGCGGCTAATGCCACCGCAATCCAGGTGAACGCACTGGCGCCGACGACGGTGATTTCGGTGCCGACCGCAGTCAGTTTCAGGCCCATGATCGGCCAGGCGATGATCAGGGTGATCAGGGCGCAGAAAAGCGCATGTCGGAAGTTCTGTGCCACCATCAGATTTTCTCCACTTCCGGTTTGCCCAGAAGCCCGGTGGGCTTGAACAGCAGAATAAGGATCAGCAGGCTGAAGGAAATCACATCCTTGTACTCACCGCTGAGGTAGCCGGAGGTCATGGCTTCGGCAATCCCCAGAATCAGGCCACCGAGCATGGCGCCGGGAATACTGCCTATGCCCCCGAGCACCGCTGCTGTGAACGCCTTGAGTCCGGCGATAAAGCCGAACAGCGGATCCACCGAACCGTAATACATGCCCAGTAACAGCCCTGCCACTGCGGCAAGGGCGGCACCGATCACGAAAGTGGCGGAGATGATCCGGTTGGTGTCGATGCCAAGCAGGTTGGCCATGCCCAGGTCCTGGGAGACGGCCCGGCATGCCCGCCCGATACGTGAGCGTGAAATAAACACTGACAGAGCCGACATACAGATAAAGGTGGTGACAAAGATCGTGATCTGGATCCAGGAGATGGAGAGCTGGAAGCTCTCGTCACCGCCTAACTGAAAACCACCGTCTATCAGGGCCGGGAAACCGATATTGCGGGAGCCCTGGGAGAGGTGTACGTAGTTTTGCAGGAAAATGGACATACCGATGGCGGAAATCAGGGGGATCAGCCGGTGTCGGCCGCGAACCGGCCGGTAGGCCACCCGTTCCACCGCCCAGCCCATGGAACTGGAAACGATCACTGCGCAGATCAGCGCCACCAGTAACACCAGGGGCAGCCAGGCAATGCCCAGTGTTGCCAGTCCAGTAATGGCGATCAGCGCCGTATAGGCACCAATCATGTAAATCTCGCCGTGGGCGAAGTTGATCATGCCAATGATGCCGTACACCATGGTGTAACCAATGGCGATCAGGGCATAGGTGCTACCGATGGTCAGTCCGTTGATCAGCTGCTGACAGAAATAGAGCAGGTCTTGCATGGAAGGTATTCTCCGTCAACCTGACCGTTATGAGCTCCCCGGCAGCCTGCCTGGCTGCCGGGGAGAGGTCGAGTCGGATTGGGTTCAGTTGACGGGGGTCTTGCTGCCGTCGGCGTGCCACTCGTAGACCACAAACTCGAAGGACTCCATATCACCCTTCTCGTCGTAGCTGACGGTACCGATGGGGGTTTCAAAGCTGCCTTCGCGCAGAGCCTCGGCCACCTCGAACGGGTCGGTGGAGCCGGCCTGTTCGATGCCGTCGGCAATGAGCTGCACGGCGGTGTAGGAGGTCAGCACGAACGGGCCAGAGGGATCCTCATCCTTGTCCTTGAATGCCTGGACCAGCTCCTGGTTCTCTTCCTTCTCGTCAAAGCTCGGTGGCAGGGTCACCAGCAGCCCTTCGGCTGCATCGCCGGCAATGGTGTTGATGTCATTGTTGCCAACCCCTTCCGGGCCCATGAACACGGCATCCAGGTCGGCCTGGCGGGCCTGGCGGAGAATCAGGCCAAGCTCCGGGTGGTAGCCGCCATAGTAGACGTAGTCAACGTCTGCCTGCTTGAGCTTGGTGACCAGTGACGAGAAGTCCTTGTCACCGGCGGTAATGCCTTCGAACATCACCACGTTAACACCGGATTCTTCCAGTGTGTCCCGGACCGCCGTGGCGATACCTTCGCCGTACTGCTGCTTGTCATGGATGACCGCGACCCGCTGTGGGTCAAGGCTGATCAGGTGGTTCGCGGCAACGGGGCCCTGCATGCTGTCCAGGCCGATGGTGCGGAACACCAGTTCATAGCCCCGCTCGGTGATGCCGGGGCTGGTGGAGGCCGGGGTAATCATCAGGATACCTTCGTCT
>Ga0098066_1000550_pt1 | contig 10346 bp, 7 predicted proteins | sample 25BtaG_FD_76332 | JGI IMG/M metagenome (GOLD analysis project Ga0098066, IMG submission 76332) | Marine viral communities from Cariaco Basin, Caribbean Sea - 25B_WHOI_OMZ_CsCl | ecosystem: Environmental > Aquatic > Marine > Oceanic | place: Caribbean Sea: Cariaco Basin | collected 2014-11-08
AGAGTTTTCTAGACAGCTTAATTAAAAAAAGCCGTTCATTAATCAATGAACGGCTTTTTTAATTTTTTCAATAAACGAAGAATCAGATTAATGGTTTATTAATTTAACGAATATTAACCACGTAAACGCATTAAGCCTTCTTGTTGTACCGTGGCCACTAGATTACCATTTTGCCAAAACTGACCGTGGTTAAGGCCTTTTGAATGTGAAGTAGTATCACTCCACATGTCGTACAACAGCCAGTCATTGATATCAAAAGGACGATGGAAATGCATCGAATGATCGATACTGGCCGCTTGTAAACCTTTGGTCATAAAGCTAATGCCATGTGACATAAGCCCCGTGCCTACCAGATAATAGTCAGATGAAAAAGCCAATAACGCTTGTTGTATTGCCATAGGCTGCTCGCCAAGCTCACGAATACGCAACCAGTTGGCTTGCTTAGGAACCATAGGCTCAGGATAAACAGGGTCACGTGGTTTTACCGGCTTAATTTCGACATGACGAGGACGCATAAAACGTTCACGTAAAGGCTCTGGCACACTGCCCACATGATGCTCTTTTAACGACTGCTCAGACTCCAAATCTTCTGGTGGTGGATAGGCTGGCATCTCTTCTTGATAATCAAGCCCGCCTTCCATCGGTGAAAAAGAAGCAATCATTGAAAACACCACTTGCTCTATCTGATTGCCTTCTTGGTCCTCTTTATATTGAAGTGCAGTCACTTGTCGCGCCGAAAGACTACGACCATCACGCAAATGCTCTACTTTATAAATAACTGGCTGGTTAATATTACCGCCCCGCAAAAAATAACCATGTAAAGAATGACAGGGTTTGTCCTCTTCTAAAGTATGAGCCGCTGCCATAATCGCTTGTGCCAATACTTGACCGCCAAAGATACGTTTTCCAACATAGTCATAACTCTCTCCACGAAACACATCAGGAGACACTTCAGTCAACTGAACCGTATCTAATAATTGATCAACAAGCTGTTTATAATCAGGCATTTATATCTCCAACAACCTTTAAATAGTCGTAAACCCAAGCCACGAGCAACACCTCATGTGTGTTGTTACCCGTTAAATATTATACATATTAACTTAGAGCAAATGATAATACTTATCATACTGTTTTGATTTGCCTTACTCTCTCAAAAACAGACCACCACACAGTCATATTAATTATCGCAATCATCGTAAATTTATGCGCAATACGTCAGAAATATCTAGTGTTTATGACTCAGTACAGGGCTAATAGAGACCTGCTATTTACTATGCTGTGGGCTTTTAGTATTGTCCGTTAAATTGATTTTGAATAAAGAGCATCAAAACAGTCAATGCACTATAATAAGGGATATGCTCGATATTTTCAGCGAACAACTGTATTACTTTATTGTATTTTATGGCAATATAGCCCTATCATTGTTAATAGGTTTGACGAATACTTATGCTACCCTCACGCTTAATGCACTCTTTGAAGACGCGCCTTAAAAAGCAGCGCCAAGCTCAAAAGAGGACTAAAAATACTCACTCAAACGCCCAGCGTCCTGATTCTAGCTTGCAGGAACATGCTGCTCAAGCCAGTTCCGCTATTTCACGTTCTGGCCGAACTGTGAACCAGCTATATCGTAAGCTTTCTGGAAAAACGCTAGATTTAGCAGTAAAGCCAAAAGTATTGGGCGATTTGCCAACGATTAATACAGAGGATGACGCCCTCACTTTTTACGTGTTGCGTGAGTATTCTCGCTCCAATAGTATTTTAGTCGACTTACAAACTAAAGAGCATGGTTTTCCGCCTGCTTTAGTTGGGGTTCAAGACCGTACCCATAATATTGATGAAAATGCGGCAATCATTTTCTTAAACCATCCTGACGCTAATGGACGCAAACTGTCTCCTAGACTGGCCAGATTGGTAACGGCTTGCCGTCAAAATCCAGCGCCTAAAATAAATCTAGTACCGGTCTCTATCTTATGGGGCCGTGCGCCAGACAATGAAGACTCGTTATTTAAACTATTAATGGCAGACAACTGGGAAGACCCTTCTATTACCAAACAGCTATTTAATATTGGTATGATGGGCCGTGATACCTTTGTACAATTTCACCCTCCCCAGTCTTTACATGATCTAATTGATTCATTGTCGTTTCCAAATGATGAAGGCTCAGCAGGCTCTGACATCCTGGCAGACTCGCTTTTTGATGAGAAAAGCTTACAAGACAGTCAACTAACTCCTGATGAAAAAGAGCTACTTCTTCAAGCCAAACGTAATGTAGAAACTGAAACCTTATCAACATCTACCGCACTGGTTACCGCCTCAGAGGCCAACTTTAGCTTAACCTTACTGGTACAACATAAGTTAAATGCTTATCTTGATAGCCAACGTCAAAGTATGATTGGTCCTGACTTATCAGACAGACGTAATTTGGTGGATAAGCTTATCAGCTCACCTGCTATTACTTATGCTTGCCAGCAAGAAGCAGAAGAATCAAATATCAGTATTACTGAAGCCAGAAAATTAGCCCGCGGCTATGCCGATGAAATCGTGAATGACTATAGCTATTCGGTTATTCGTTTTTTCTATAAATTTTTGGATTGGTTATGGACGCAGCTTTACGATGGTGTGGAAGTACATCACTTTGAACGTGTTCGCAACCTTGCCACCACCCATGAGCTCATTTATGTGCCTTGCCACCGTAGCCATGTCGACTATCTTCTACTGGCCTATATCATCTTTGAGAAAGGTTTGAGTCTGCCGTATGTCGCTGCTGGTAATAACTTAGATGTTCCGGTTATTGGTCCTCTATTACGCCGTGCGGTTGCTTTCTATATTCGTCGTAGCTTTAAAGAGAACAATTTGTACAAAGCGGTGTTACGTGAATACTTACATACGCTGATACAACGTAATACCCCTATCGAGTACTTTATCGAAGGCGGTCGTTCTCGTTCAGGCCGTTTATTGCCTCCTAAGCTTGGTATGTTATCGATGACGGTACACAGTCACTTGCGTGGCTCTAATAAGCCGTTAGCCTTTATCCCAACCTATATCGGCTATGAGCGTATTATGGAAGGCGGAACTTATATCGGTGAGCTAAAAGGTAAACCAAAAGAGTCAGAGTCACTACTCGGTCTTTTAAAAGTTAGCCGTAAGATTGAGCGTATCTTCGGTCATGTTCACCTAAGCTTTGGTACACCGCTACACATGGAAGACTTCATGGAGAAGTTTGGGGTCGAGCCAAACAGCTTACCTCCAAATCGTACCGACACACCGCTTGATAGTAAAACTAAGGCGATGGTAGATAACCTTAGCGTTAAAATCATGCAAAACATCAACAAGGCGGCAGTCGTTAACCCTATTGCCCTGCTTTCTTTGGTGCTATTGTCTACGCCTAAAGCTGCCCTTGATGAAGACAGTTGCCGTGAGCAGCTTGCGTTATATCAAAGAATCGCCAATGGGTCGCCCTATTCTGATGAGACCATCATCACCGATATGTCGCCTCAATCTATCATCGACTATGCCATCAAACTGAAACTGGTAGAGCGTACACCTCATATTCTAGGTGACATGATTAAAGTACTGCCAAAGCAAATGGCTATTTTGAGCTACTTTAGAAATAACATTTTGCATGTGTTCATCATGTCCTCTTTCCTATGTGCCTTGGTGTATAGAAATGGTCGCATTCAGCGCAAGCACTTAGACAGTATCGTCAGCCAGCTGTATCCTTTCTTACAAAGTGAGCTGTTCTTATATCGCGCTGCCCGTAACCTACCGAGCATGATTGATGAGAAGTTAAACAACCTAATTGAGCAAGGTGTTGTGGTTGATTTAGGCGAGGGGGTACTTGGTACACCAGAAAAAAATACCGAGCGCTATCAGCAACTAGATATGTTGGCTGCTCCTGTATCACAAAGTCTTGAGCGCTACTTTATGACATTGGCACTATTGGCCCAACAAGGCTCAGGTAACTTAACGGCAGAAGAAGTGGTCGACTTATGTCATTTATTAGGTCAGCGTTTGTCTGTTTTATACGCAGATGATATTCCTGACTTCTTCGACCGTGCTTTGTTTACTAGCTTCTTAAATGCGTTAATTCGTCTGGACTATGTACAAAAAGATGCCGAAACTGACGTATTGACCTTTGATGAGCGGATTAACAACATTGCCCGTCATGCTCACTACATTCTAAACCCCGATATCATGCAAATATTACAGCATGTGGCCAGTTTGGATGATGAGGAAATTAAGCATGCCATCAGTGAGATTAATAACAAAAAAATGATTAAATTTAGTCGTAAGCGTTAATGCTGCGTGCACTATAAGTACACGCATTGATTAAATGGTTATGGTGCTTTGCATCAATATCGTCAAAAAGGAGCCCTATGAGGCTCCTTTTTTGTTTTGAGATTTGAATCAAGGTTAACGTTACCTAGGCTTACCGAGCACTCAATAGGACCGTCATTTAAAGCAATTAGACTATTGATAGCTACTAGACTGTCTATAGCAATTGAACCGTCTATAACGGCTCATTTCCCAAGACACCAAAGACTTTCGCCCGTTGTAACACCTCAACCGCCCAAGCATGATGAGTGGCAGGCTCAAGCATCGTATTGTTGTGTTTAAATACAGCTTTTGCTTCACTGTCTAAAATAGCTTTTGCTTCCTCTAACATTGAAGAAGGAACACAGAACGCCTGTTGTACCAAAGGTATTTGGCTAGGATGAATAACGGTCTTTCCTACCAAACCAAATGACACATCCTGAGACAATTCCTGCATAAACAGCGCGGTACGATCAAAGTATTCAAATACGGGCGCGGATAAATAATAGCCTGCTACAGCAAATATACCGATTAATTGATGTATCAATAAACCAACAGGCGTCTCATAGATAGTCGTATTGTTGGGACGACGTTGTCTGATAGTGGCAAATAAATCATTACCACCAATGCGTAATGCAAAAATTCTCTCGTCAAAAGCATGTCCCAAGGCGTTTACTAATTCCTTATTATGGGAACTGTCAAACAATCGACCCGTCTCTAACGTAGGCATCAATAGACTGTTTTTATTTATCTCCTGACAAGCTACTCGCCAATCGGATAACGTGTCCATATCTATTTTTGGCAATACATAGCCATCAACCAAATCGATATGTGGCATATCCAATAACTCTTGCATCATCTGCGGGTTTCTCGGGCGGATAAAAACCAAAGGCCGTAGCGAATGCGTATAGCTCGATGTACTTAGATCACCATCAGCGTACCATCTGTCTAAGATCTGTTGTAAATTATCTAAAGCAAACGGCACATCTGACTCGCTGACCGCATCTTCTAAGCAAATGATAACGCTATTGAGTTGAGGTAATTTCACCCGACTAATCACCTGCCAGATATCGCCGCGAGTAGCGGGCATATATAAACTTGCCCCTAAATGATAGGGATGAATGGCTTTGGCAGATATAGACGTGTTATTTGATAAGGGAGTATCGATAATTAAGGAAGTTTCGTTGGTTCTTTTATAATCTATGATTGGCTTACTGGTTAGTGTTTCAGAGATATCATCTGTGGACATAGGCAAGGACAACGTTCGTGAGGCATGGGTAAAATTCATAAAATAAGTGCTCTAAACCTACGTTTATAATCCTAGAGCCAACGAATTAAAATCGTCGTAATTAGATTAAACATAGGTAGGAAAAGATATCAAACTAAGGTAGTAACGCCCCCTAGCAGTTTGAAAATAATGTGACTATATTATGCTAAATTCGTCACAACAGCACGCTTTTGCTACCTAATTTTACTAAATTTTATAGGGTATTTTAAGGTCTCTTATCGCCCTTGTTATGATGCTAAAAGACTCTTCTATCAGTTCTGATATAAAAAGATATTTCTAACAGCAAATCAGTCAAACCTATGCCTTTATCACTATCAGTTGCGTTTTTTAATAATCGTCACCGCTTGATAAGGCAGTATGTCATCACCGACAACCTCAACAGTGACCTGCTTTTGTTGGCATAGATGTCGAAGTAACTGGGTGTCTGGGTGGTTTGATGACGCTAACAATACTTTTTCTGGATCTCGGCGCATCACAGCTCGAGTGGCTTCGGCTATCGTCGGTTTAATACGGTTAATATTACTCACTTGGTAACGCTCTGCTAGGTTTTCTATAATCTTTTGAGTCCCAAACCGAGGGGCGGAATAAGTGGGTAATAAAGACATATCTGCTTTTTCTAATATCAGCTGTTTACGAGCTGCATCAACTGTCTCTACAAACTCAAGACTGTGGTCATATGCCTGCAACTCTTCATAAATAACACTTCGATGCAATCCTTCCGATAGGTCTTCACTGGCCTCACTGAATAAAGTTCTAGAAATCAGACCCGATACGGTACACCCTAGCAAGCCAGAGGGAATTAACCAATCATCTGAGCTTGCCGATAGCCATGCCACGCCAGCCGGATCTGCTAATGTCAGCAAAGGAATTACCCCTTGACCTTGATGAAAAACATTATCCCTAGTAAGCCCGTTATTATGATTTGAGCTATTTGTGCTCTCACTATCTGGTTCTAAACTAGGCGCTAGATTGTTTGCCAAGCTGCGTACCAGTTCTCCATAAATAGCACCCTTCCCGGTCCAACCGTCGACAAAGACTATTGGGCTATCAGAGTGTAGTTCCCTAATTTTATGAAGGGCAACAGGATCCAATCCCCGATCGCGAATAATACTTACCCCATAATGCTTACTAGGCAGGCTATAAGGCGCGGATGAGTCACTCAAAGCACGCTGCAACAATACCCCTATCGGTAATCCTGCACGCACTAAACTCACCAAAATTAAAGGCACTTCTACTCTCACTGTTTTAGAAAATATGGCCGCTAAGGTGGCACATAGATTATTTATATCTGTGGCGAGTCGAATTTTGCCTTGTTGCAACGCTTGCTGATACATCTGCTCATGGGCCGCTGTCGGTGCTTTCTCAAGCGTCAACATATCTGAATAATGTTGTTTCCCTGTTTGGATTAACGCCTCTTTTTGGGCCACAGGGACATTATTCACACTGTCTCTATCAACGATATCCAGCAGTAATGTCACATCGCTAGGCAGATAGCTGCCAGATTGATGAGATAGTGTTTTGCGGTTTATATCAGTCATTTTAGTGTCTATTTTAGGGGTTAGAAATAAAGTTGCAGCACGCTGTTAAATCATGGGCCTTAGATCAACGGCTTTGACATTAGATAGTAATGATAAGAAGCCATGAATAAAACTGTCAGATAAAAGCTATAACTCGCTTATTTTTTCATGCAGTTGACCGTGATTTGGGGTGCCATACCAGTCTAGTAACTGCAAAAAAGGTAAATCGGCCAAACTGTCTCCAAAGCCGAAACTGGGACGAGACTGGTCTAAATATCTAGCTAACAAGAATGCCACAGCATGCTTTTTATGCACCGCATGAGGCAAAATTGCTAAATTATTGGCATTGATATGAATATAAAAATCATCTGTTAAATCAGGTTGATCAGCTTTTAGCCATTGGGCGAAGTCTTGTAAGGCTTGATGGTCTTTTTGCTTATGTTTCACCGCCAGATAAATTTGTAAGGGTGATGCCAATGACTCGCTATTAGGTGACTGCAATCCATTGGCATTTTCTATAGCCTCTGAACTATCTAAACCATCTTGAGCAGGCTGAAAGTTATCGCTATGGATGGCGAGTTTAAGACAATTATCCTTTGTATCATTATAGGCCTCAATCTTGTTAGCCAACAGCATGATTTTATCCTGTAAAGGCTGCAAAACTTCAGCTACTTTAGCTTGCCAAGCCTGTAAAACCTTACCATCTGGTTGTAAGATAACAGCCCCATGGGTAAGTACTTGCCAGCTATTAAAAGGCAGTTTAACCCGCTGCACTTCCTGTGTGTCGCGTGCCGTCACCACAATTAACTCCGTACTCGATAAAAGCCAATTAAATAATATCTGCTGCCGACCTGTCATAAAGCTTAATGGCTGGCCCTGCTTGTCAACCGATGCACATACCAGCTGATCACGCTCACTGGTGGGTAACTGCCAAGCATCAATTTTGCGTTGAGTTTGAAAAAGAGTGTCATCTAAATCCATTAGAGCATAAGGTTTAATGAGCGTATCCGTTTCCAAGAGAGGCGTATAAAAAGGCACCGTTTTTTCGTTCACAGTAGAAGTTGTCATTATTTTGGGCTCACTACCAATACATTGTCTAAACCTGACCAAACTTCATCGACACTGCTATGCGGCGTTTCTACACACAACACAATTAAATCCCAGTCAGCAGGTTTAACATTATAGGCAAAATTAGTCATGCCCAGTCCATAATTGTCATTAAAACCCATCCTAGCTTCTATAGCCCCACCTAGGGCAATAGGAGAGCGGGTTAAAGCACTAAACTTCACACTGCGGTTGTTATCTTGAGTGCCCGTCATTGTATCTGCTGCAGACAACTCAGCCTTGATCTCAGATTCCAACCATTCAGCCAACAAGAACGGTAACCAGACGAACTCATTACTGCCCAATACCAAGATTTTCTGTGGAAATGGCTTTGGATGTTCTGTTGACTGGTCTGAGTTTGGCGTTAATTGAACAGCAAACTGCTGCGTATATGCTTTTTTGAATCGGGCTAAATAATCGTCAAACCCTTCAGTGCTATCAAGTGTTGGTTGTCGACCCCAGTTACCGGTAGGTAGGATGGGCTGACTACCAGCTTCTGTGGTGTCGACACTTGGCATACTGATCGGCTCAGGATTTGGGGCATCTGTCCACTGCCATGCCCCTGCCAATAAATGATGACGCTGAAACTTAATCCCCGGTAAACGAGTGGCAATCCGGTCATCTTGATGGGTCACTTTTGACTCATCACTCACTGTCTGAACCCTACCCGTCTCAATATCACTGCTTTCAATGTCTTGTACTTCACTATCTGACGCTTGAGCCAAAGGATTAAGTGACCAATCAACCAAAGTTGTGAGATGTACTTGCTGTAGATTTTTTAATCCGGCGTCTCTTAGTGCACTGACCACATTGACACAAGTATTCCCTGTCGACGCTTCATCATCTACCATGATTAACGTTTTACTGCTCAACAATAGATTTTGAATATCTGCATCATTACTTTGATAAATAAGGTGCTTACTGGCATGGCTGTGATCTTCACTAAAGGTGGTCAGCAAAGTGGCATCCTGTTGTGCATGCCGCGTTGAATTAAGCAGTAACGCCTTAGGATATCGGGTTTGCAAAGCCTGATGGACACCGGCTGACAAACCAACGGCGGTCTCGGCCATACCGATGACGACTATCGGCTCTGGTAAATTATCAGGGACTAAGTTAGCGAGCTCAGTAAAGGCGTGACGCATTTGACTAGGGGCAACCGGAATATGACGTCCTAAAACTTTTGAGACAAACAAGAAGGCGCGCTTCGGGTTAATGCGCTGCGCAAATCCAAGTAAGTCATCAAGTTGATAATCGCTGTTGGTTTGATACGTTAACTCAAGCTCGCCCCGTGGCAAGTTTATCGTTGTGGACTGGGGTTGCTGTCCGTGTTGTTCCTGCTCATTTGAGTCTGATTGAGCGGCTTGCTGCTGTGGTATAAGATTGGTCATTGCTAAGTTTTATTCCGTATCATTCGTCAGTAGAGGTAATATTTGCAAGCTAACGTAAAAGTGTTAGGTGATAGAAGTTAGATAACACAATATGATCAGCTTTAATTTGTGAGATAGCCATGAAGAACAGTCATATTCGCCTGACTGCATTACATTAAATTAATTAGTGACAGTGGCATGGCTTTGCTTTACTAGCCTTCAGTATTCACTGCCACAAAGCCAAGCCTATGCTCCACACTTCCTATGCTTAATGCTCTCTATGCTTAGTACTCTTTATACTCAATATTCAAAGTGGCTTATGCCGACAGTAAATACAGGGCAAACGCACACTTTTTGAAAAAGTAGTGAGAAAGAGGAGCAAATCAAATAAAGTTATAGGATATCAAAGATAAGGACTATTCTATGACATTTGAATCCACTTTTAGCATCATTACTGACCCAAGAAAAGACATTAATTTAAAGCACGACTTACTCGACATCTTATTTTTAGTTGTGACAGCCCTGCTTTCAAACGCAGAAGGCTGGGTAGACATAGAAGAATTTGGTAGAACCAAAGAAGACTGGTTAAAGAAATATTGACCGTTTAAAAATGGCATACCCTCCCATGACACCATCGCTCGGGTCATATCAATAATAGATCCTGACACTTTAAACCAATGCTTTATAAGCTGGGTAAACCAAATAAGAGACCATCAAGACTTACAAATAATAGCCATAGATGGTAAAACCTTAAAG
>Ga0098066_1000552_pt1 | contig 10290 bp, 7 predicted proteins | sample 25BtaG_FD_76332 | JGI IMG/M metagenome (GOLD analysis project Ga0098066, IMG submission 76332) | Marine viral communities from Cariaco Basin, Caribbean Sea - 25B_WHOI_OMZ_CsCl | ecosystem: Environmental > Aquatic > Marine > Oceanic | place: Caribbean Sea: Cariaco Basin | collected 2014-11-08
AAGTCGTTGCCCTTGGCGCCGCTCAAGCAGCCCACCAATTGGTCAATGGTAGCGACGATAGCTTATTGCTACTTGACGTTACGCCGCTATCGCTAGGTCTTGAAACCATGGGCGGACTGATCGAAGTCATTATTCCCCGTAACACCCCTATCCCTGTGAAAAAACGCCAAGTCTTTACCACTTATAAAGATGGCCAGAATGGTATGGTCATTCACGTGGTTCAAGGCGAACGTGAGACCGTAGCGGACTGTCGTACCTTAGGCCGTTTTGAATTATTCGGTATCCCGCCTATGAAGGCCGGCTTTGCCCGTATTGAAGTCACCTTTAGTATCGATGCCAATGGTCAGTTGACGGTCAGCGCACAAGAAACCACTACTGGTACGGCTAGCGAAATCGAAATTACCCCCGCTTATGGGTTATCCGATGAGCAAAAAGAGCAGCTTCTATTGGCAGGGTTCCAATATGCTGAACAAGACAAGCAAGCTCGCGCGCTGATTGAGATGAAAGTAGAGGCTGAGCGTGAAGTTTTAGCACTAGAATCGGCCTTACAGGATTTCTCTGGTCTGCTTAGCAGTGATGAAATAGGCGCTTTGCAGCACCATATCGCCGCAGTGAAAGCCACCTTAGACTCTACTGACCGAGCCGAAATAGAGCAGGCCCAAGCCGCTCTAAAACCTGGCAGCGATGCTTTCGCAGCGCGCATTATGGACCAAAGCGTCAAGACCACGATGGCAGGTACTAAAACTGACCAGTGGTAACCTGTGACGCTGGCTTGCATGAACCATCAGGCTTGTATTAATAACCAGATAGTTTGAATAAACGAGCTCGAATACCGATTGTATTTGAGATGACATTTTGATTGATTAGCAATGGATGTTGTATCTATGCCAAAGATTACCGTACTACCCCATTTTGAAATTTGCCCTGAAGGCGCTGAAGTTGAGTTAGCGGACGGCGTTAACTTATGTGAGGGCTTACTCGAGCAAGGCATTAAAATTGAGCATGCTTGTGAGATGTCGAAAGCTTGTACGACTTGTCACGTGGTGGTGCGTAAGGGCTTTAATAGCTTAGAAGAGATGGATGATATCGAAGCCGATTTACTAGACCGTGCTTGGGGACTTGAGCCCGATTCACGCTTATCTTGCCAATGCATTATAGAAGGCCAAGATTTGACGATAGAAATTCCAAAATACACTTTAAACCATGCCAAAGAAAACCATTAAGGTAGGCATTTAAGGTCAATTAAGGGAGATAAGGTAAACCACTTATCTCCCTTTTTTATGGTGTATATTTCTGTTGATGGCTTATGCTAAAGCTTTTAACCAAAGTGCTGCATTACGGCTCTGCATCATCATCGGTCTGTTCTTGCTTTTCTATTTGCTCGAGTGCCTGACTTAAATGGCGACGAATGAGGGAATAATCATAATTTCTAATATCTTTAAAGTTAAGATGTAGATTAAACCCCGGTAAATCATGATCCACCCATTTTGAGTGCTGCTGCTGACTCACATCAGGGTCTAGCACTTGCCAAGCTCGTACCGCTTCATCAAAGCCTTTCAGCTCCTGTAAGGCAGTTGGCACGCACTCATACTCATGACAAACATAATCATAAGTCGCCTCACTAATTAAAATATCACCTTTTTTTGCGGCCCCCTCTAAACGAGCCGCCAGATTGACCTCGCGACCTATTAGGGTGTAATTCATTCTAGTTTCGCTACCAAAATTACCCACATGACAATACCCTGTGGCAATCCCTATCCGAATATACAGCCCCTCAAAGCCTAACAATCGCCACTGATGCCGTAAGGTGCGCATCTCTCGGCGCATATCGATAGCCATCGCCACACAATTAATAGCATCTTGCCGATTGCCTTCGCTATTGGGATCACCAAAAAAACAAACCAATCCATCCCCGATAAACTTATCTAAGACCGCGCCATGACGATTCGCAATAATGGTCATACTTTCCATATATTGATTTAAGATATCGGCCAAAGTATCTGCGCTTAACGAATCGGATAATTCAGTAAAGCCCGCAATATCTGAAAATAATACGGTCAGCTTTGCGCGCTTATTATTTACACTAATAGCCGCATTACTCTTAGTGATGGGCTGCCAAAGTTGCGGCGGCAAAAAGCGAATTAACTTGCTAATCACGGACACCATTGTCGTCACGCGCTCGTGGGATTCCTGCGCAAATTTACGCTGCTCAGTAAATTGATGCTGTATTTTTGCCAATTGCCAGAGTACTCCAGCACAGCTCAGCAGTAATATCAGCGCCATCAACCATAGACCTAATGACAGCTGCAGACCATAGGGGCGCAACTTGATACTGATAACATACCAAAATACCGTGCATAGAATAGCAAATAGGAATAGCGGTAGACGTGCGCGCCGTTGAGTGATTAAGAGACGGCTGCAGAGTAGCGAAGCGAGGCCAATAGAGAGGATTGGCGAGAATTGTAGCGAGCCAATCACAATAGCAATGAGCTTGACCGTGAAGACGCTAGTATAAAGATTGACTTGACGAAGGTAAGTATAGAGGAGTAATAGAAAGCTTAGCGTAGCTGTAGTGAGGAAGAGCGTATATTCATAGACCGCTGCGGTAGATTGCCAGAATAGCAACAGCGTTATTAAAATCAGAATCAATAATTCAGGGTAGGCAAGATTACTTAAGGAAGTAGGCTCTATCGGGGGCTTCTGAGTTGATGAAGTAAAGAACGGCATACAGCGCTTGTACCTCGATAATACAACAGACCCTATTATTGACTGCTAGCATAAAGCTGCGCCAGGCCGTAGAATCTAGCCCCGCTGAGACTTATATTAAGCCATCCTTATAATGAGTATCATCATAATGACAGCTTATTGACTCATGGCTTATTAAATAACTGTTTTTTAAATAACTGTTTATTAAATAACGGCCTGTAGATGCTGAGCTTTTTAGGCTCACCAGCTTGTCTGAATACGATAGCGACTCGTGTAGCTCTTGGCTTACATTTTCCAATCAAACGGCATTTGATGGTGGCCGCGTAAAGCCATCATGAGCGTCTGCTGCATCTGTGCTAACACTTCATTGGTATAAGGAACGGCAGGCGTGCCCCACACTGGGCTTGGCCATTTAATGTCATTTTGATAGCGTACGATATGATGGAAATGCAGCTGAGGAACTTGGTTACCCAAAGCCGCTACATTCATCTTATCGGCTTGGAAAGTTTTGGCCAATTGACTGGACAGCCAGCTAGACTCACGCAAAAACTGTATTTGCTCACTGTCTGACATCTCATACAACTCTTTGATACCACTAATACGCGGCACCAAAATCAGCCAAGGGAACTGACAGTCATTCATCAGGCGACAAGTAGACAAGGGAAAATCACCGACTAAAAAAGTATCTTGAGCTAAGGTAGGGTGTAATTGGAACATAGGAGCGCTGTCTCTAAAGTAGCTGGGATTAAAGTAAAGGGTTAAAACCAGTAAAGGGGCAAACTCGGTTAGCGAGCTAACGAGATTAATTATAATTTTTCCATTTTATCAGGAATCACCCCCATTTTATAGAGTCGTGCGTCATAGAGTTGTATATGAGCTTAGCCTGCCTCTACGGCAATTGCGAATGGCGACGTTTTATAGCCCACCAAAGAAAAGACAGCCCAATAAGGCTGTCTTAGTATTGCGGGTATAGCAAGTGAGTCAATCGTTGTTGTTATTGGCTTATTATTATCGTTATCTTATTTTAGTGGCTCTTTATCAGGCTGATTTATTCACTTTCGTTACTCATTTTATAACGCTTAGCTTATAAAGTTTATAACTTATATTATTTATAGCTCGTAGCCGTCTTCACTGTCTTCGTCGCTATAACGTTCTAGTAAGTCGTCTGCATCGTGATACCACGTTGGTAAATCAATATCTTCTAACTCTACGGCCAATCTGATACGGGTCATAATGCTTTCCTTAACCTGGTGCTTATGTCAATTATTAGTGAATTATTTTAACTAGCAATTTATATAGATTTTTTAGATTTTTTATTGGGCTTTAGCAAAGCGCTGTTGACTGCCATCTTGGCCAACGCAGTTATAATATAAAAATGTCATGACAATGATGTGACATTGCCATGACATATTAGTGACACTGAACTACTGTATTGATATACCTACTGAAATAGGTGCTATAGAGTTGGCTGATACGGACTGCGTTATATTAACCACAGAGTCTTAACCACAGAGTCAGTTAAGCCGGCTCTTCTTCCACCACATGCTGGGCAAAATGACTGAGTAACTCTTGTACAGAGACCACCCGCTGCTCAGGCGTTTTCAACTTATCAGCATTCTGATAACGAATACCTGACGCCCCATTCATACGATATTTCTGCCCATCAGACTGAATCAATTTAATAATAGCCAAGGCATCGACTGGGGTGTCGGGAGCAAACTCCATAGTGATGCTGCTGGTACTGGCATCTATTTTATTAATCTTTAGGCGTTCGGCTTGCAGACGCAATTGATGAATCGCAAACAGCTGCTTAGTTTGATCCGGCAAGGACCCGAAGCGGTCGATCATCTCGGTACGAATATCAGTCAATGCCTCTTTATCATCCGCATTACTGATGCGCTTATAGAATAAGAGACGCTGATGCACATCATGCAGGTAGGACTCGGGAATAAGCGCTGAGCAATGCAGATTGATATCGCTGGTCAATGACAATGGCGTGTTCAGATCCGGCTCACGCCCGGCTTTAATCGCTTTAGTAGCGCGCTCTAGCATATCCATGTAGAGACTAAAGCCAATCGCTTGCATATTGCCACTTTGCTGTTTACCTAATAATTCGCCTGCCCCGCGAATCTCTAAGTCTTCGCTCGCCAGCATAAAGCCGGCCCCGAGAGTATTGGCCCGTTCAATAGCGTTGAGACGGCGCTTAGCATCGCCTTTGAGCCCTTTGATAGAAGGCACTAGCAAATAACAATAGGCTTGATGATGACTGCGCCCCACCCGCCCGCGCAGCTGATGCAGCTGGGCTAAACCAAACTTATCCGCACGTTCGATAATGATGGTATTGGCATTGGGCACGTCAATACCGGTCTCAATGATGGTACTGCACACCAAGACATTGAATTTTTTATGGTAGAACTGCTGCATCACCTGCTCAAGACTGCGCTCATTCATCTGCCCATGGGCGACGCCAACCCGCGCTTCAGGTACTAGCTCACGAATCGTCTCAGCCATGCGCTCAATACTGGCCACATCATTGTGCAGCAGATACACCTGACCACCACGTAGCAGCTCGCGTAAAATCGCTTCTTTCATCAAAGCTTCGGTCTTTTGCATGACGAAAGTTTTAATGGCGAGACGACGCGCTGGCGGGGTAGCAATAATCGACATATCGCGCATACCCGACAAGGCCATATTTAGTGTACGCGGAATCGGGGTAGCCGTCATAGATAGACTATCGACATCGCTCTGAATCGCTTTAATACGCTCTTTATGACGGACACCAAAGCGGTGCTCTTCATCAACAATCATTAAGCCTAGATTGGCAAATTTCACGTCCTTTTGCAGCAGCTTATGGGTACCAATGACGATATCGACTTTGCCAGACTCTAAATCCTCAAGCACTTTATCTTGATGCTTCTTACCACCAAAGCGCGATAATGACTCTATTCGCACTGGCCAATCCGCGAAACGATCCAAGAAGTTATCTTCGTGCTGGCCGGCGAGCAAAGTCGTCGGTACCAATACTGCCACTTGGTACCCTGCACTGATTGCAATGAAGGCCGCGCGCATAGCGACTTCGGTCTTACCAAAACCGACATCACCACAAATAAGGCGGTCCATCGGTTTATTCTGCTTCATATCATACATGACGGCATCGATGGCATTGGCTTGGTCGGGGGTCTCTTCAAAAGCAAACTGACTGGTAAACAGCTCGTATTGCGACATATCAATTTTAAAATGAATGCCGACTTTGGCATCCCGACGCGCTTGGATATTAAGCAACTCAGCTGCCACATCGTGAATCTGCTGTAAGGCCTTCTGTTTGGCCTTGTCCCACTTGCCACTGCCAATCTTATGTAGCGGCGCTAGCGCAGGGTCACCGCCACTATAGCGACTGATTAGCTGTAAATTTGCCACGGGCACATAGATGCTGGCATCCTCAGCGTACTTGAGGTGAATAAACTCTTGTTCCCCCTCGCCGACATCTAAAGTAATCAACCCGTGATAACGGCCAATCCCGTGCTCGATATGCACTACCGGACTGCCCTCTGTCATCTCTGTGACACTTTTAATCAAGAACTCTTCGGACACATCGCTTTGACGGCGGCGACGCGTTTGCAATACTTGGCGACCAAACAATTGGGTTTCGCTAATAATAACCAAACGACCCGGCACAAAAACCCCGCGCTCAATCGGCGCCACGGTCAAGCCCACAGTTGGCAAAGCATTTTTATTAGCCGTAGTATTATTGGCCACGTCATCCGCTTGGCGCTGTTCGTTCCATGCCAAAAAGCTAGCGAAATTCTCGTGGGCCTGAACCTGAATCTTACCTTTAAATAACTCTAGTAAAATCTCCCGTCGTCCTGGGGTCTCTGCCACGATGAGAATAGGCGCGCCTTGATGCTGGCTCTCATCGGTAATATACGCGAGCAAGTCGGCAAGCGGCTCAGCCTTTTGATGGCTAACAGGTAACGCAGGTGGCTCTTTTGCATGCAGTGTGACCCACCCCTCAGGTAAAGTGGCTAACGTCTCACCAGCGACCTTGTCAGGCGCTTGAGCGCCTAGAATGACCCGAGGATAGCGATTAAGATGTTCGTTAAGGGTATTGGCTGGCAGATACAGTAAGGAAGGCTCTAATATAGGCTTATCAATATCATGGCGACGCTCTTCATAACGGCGCTGAATCTGTGCCCAATAATCTACCTGTTTGGCTGGGACTCCTTCATCCACTACAAACAAGGTCGACTCTGGGAAGTAATCGAATAGTGTGCCTTCCGTTTTCCAAGTCTCAAGGTCGAAAAATAGCGGCTGATAGTACTCAAGCCCACTGCTCGCTATGCCAGCCATGACATCTTTATGCAGCTCAAATTTACGGCTGCTCACGTTGGGGAACATGGCGGCGAAATTGGCACGGAAAGTCTCTTTGCCATCTTCTAAAGGAAACTCTTTAGCCGGTAAAATCTGAAACTTCGTAATGGACTGCGATACGTCTGGCAGCTTGTGTAATAACGATAGCGACTCTTGACCAATACTCTTATCACTGCCGGCGACAATCTCTTTTAGCGCGTCGATGGTTAAAGTACGCTGGGTTTGCGGATGGAAGAAGCGAATCGTTTCAATTTCATCATCAAATAAATCCAACCGCAGTGGAAACGGCTGCCCCATAGCAAAAATATCCACGATACTGCCGCGTATCGCAAACTCGCCTGGCTCAAAGACATTGTCTACAGCGCGATAGCCTGCCCGCGCGAGTAACTCCCGCTGCGACTCAATATCAAAGCGGTCGCCCACACTTAAATCAAAATGCTGACCAATCAGCCAACTTGGCGGGGCCACTCGCTGCATCAAAGTCTGCACTGATATCAGTAAGGTGCCACTCTTAGGCATATCCGTCAGTAAGTTAATACGCTCACTAACGATATCCTGATGCGGTGACAGCTCATCGTAAGTTAAGGTCTCCCAATCCGGAAACACGTAAGCATCGACCCCACAAAAAGCCAGCTCCGTCTCGATCTGATTCAGTTGATTCTGGTCAGCAGCGACCACGACCTTTAAGCGGCCCGCGACCTCTCCTACCGGCGTCTCTTGCAAGCTGGCGAGCCATAAGCTGCCCACAGCCCCATAGCACGGCGTCAGCCAACGCTTTTGCGCGGCTTTAATAGGGAAGAGTTGCTCATTGATCGGTAAAAAAGCGAAGGTTAACGGCGATTTCGTCATATAGAGTGGCTTAACATATAAGTTGGCTTAAAGGGTGGTGCTAAAAATGGGGCGAGCATAGGCCTGATTAAAACAAGCTATACGCTGCTTATCCTCAGGTTATTGATTTATTATTAGACAATTAAGCATTAAAACAGCTATTAGTCTAGCGACTGAGATTGAATAGCCCCTGAAATAATAGCAATAAAGAGTATACGAATAAAAGCTGCTGCGGACAAAAGGTGTGACGTTACGGTTTGTGATTAGTGACATTACAGTTTGTGATTCATAGGTAGCTGCGCTCATTACTCGCAGCTTAAGCGATAAAAACCCAGCCTAAAGCTGGGTCTAAAAGTATATTGATAGTGACTACTAGCCAATAGAAGATAAGACTCAGTTAATGCCCAGTCAGCACTATAGCAAGGGCTTATCGCTAGCAATGATGCCGTTGTTGTCGGCATAGACATACATACCCGAGGTCAACGTCAAGTCACCAAAGCGAATCTCAATATCAGTCTGCCCTTCGTCACGGCGCGTGGATTTGCGTGGAATGCAACCCAACGCTTTAACCCCAATATTCATCTGTGCCATATCGTCAACGTCACGCACACAACCGTATACGATCACGCCCGCCCAATGATTATCAATTGCAGCCTGGGCAATCATATCGCCCAATAGCGCACAGCGCATAGAGCCGCCACCATCTACTACTAAGACCTTACCCTCGCCATTGCGGTCTTTACCATCGCTATTTAGCAATGATTTGACATGGCTATTGTCCTCAAAGCATTTTACGGTGACGATTTCACCACAGAATTTATCTTTGCCACCAAAGCTATAAAAAGATTTACCTTCAATATTGGGCAAGCAAACTTGGCTATCAGGATTGGCATCTAGTAAATCGCAAGTTACAAAATTGTCTTTGGTCATCTGAGTCATCATTATCTCCTTGGTTGGCGCTTAACTGGCCTTATTATTGCTCTATTTATTGGACGGCTTGTTGCTTTGCGCTTAATCATTCCATTGAATGATAGTAGATTATGGTCAGCCGCATTACCCTAACCTCTAAGTCGCCTTAGCTCATACTAAAACTTAATTTTTTACTCGCGTCATCGCTAGCATCTGCTTATTTTCTATAATGGTCACGCTAGGCGTACTCGAGGGTACGGTACGGAATTTGGCCCGTTGATAGTGCTCATGAGCACTCATGGCCATTGCAATAGCGACACGTTTGGCAGAAATAGGATGAATAGAGGAAGACTCTGGGACAATAGGCGAAATTAGCTTAAACATCCCTTGGCTAATGCGTTCAAGCGGACGGCCTTTATGTTTACCCAGTAATAATGAGGGGCGGAAAATATTTAGAATTGCAAACCCTATCTGTTGAATAGCAGCTTCTGTCTCTGCCTTCACGCGATTATAAAAGAAGCGACTATCCGCCTCAGCACCGAGCGCAGACAATAGGAAAAACTGCTGCACGCCTTTATCAAAGCACAATTGCGCAAAATCAACGTTGTATTGATAATCTATCAAGCGAAAAGCCTCTTCACTGCCCGCTTGCTTTTGGGTGGTGCCTAAACAGCTAAAAGCATCCGTGCGCTGATCCAAATCTAGATTTGCAAAGATTTCTGATAAATTAGCAAAGTCATTGAGCTGATAATAATGCATGCTGGCATTCATATATCGGGGCGGCTGCCGCGCAATCACGATAACTTTTTCGTAAAGAACACTCAATTGTTTAACCAGCTGTTGGCCGACTAACCCGGTAGCTCCGATAATGATGGCTTTACGTTGCATAAGGTTTCCATAACAATAACGTAGGACAAATATGTTTAGGGACTGTGCTGAATAACCGGACCGCTTGACCCCTTGCCCTGCTAAAAATAGCATAGTTTACCCTACGTTCATATAGTGTGCACTGCGTATATCCCTAACTTCAGGTAAATTTGAGTCACAATGAGTCGTGCAATTAGCAAAATTTTCTGGCCCGTATTATTTCGCCAGCTTATACGCAAATATTATTCCACTAGCTTATAAAGCGTGATAAAAGCCTTTTATTCAGGAATTAGGGCCTACTATTGCACTCTAATAGTATAGCGATGAGGTTAGCACCACCATAAAAACGCAGCATGCCTTGCCACTGCTACCAAGCACTTGGGTAAAAACATGTAAATATATTGTCCTAGGGCGATATATTTGCTAAGATATGCCGCTTTACACATCTAGCTAATAGTTGCTACTTTAAATATTCCTAAGAGCAGTTATAGTGTAGATACCCTATTTAACCTCTGATGAGCAAAACATCAAATTTCATGGTGAGCCGGCTACTCCCTTTTGATGCTTACTTGTTGAGTGTTACTTTTTAATTTATCTTTATCTGTCTTTTAC
>Ga0098066_1000556_pt1 | contig 10234 bp, 10 predicted proteins | sample 25BtaG_FD_76332 | JGI IMG/M metagenome (GOLD analysis project Ga0098066, IMG submission 76332) | Marine viral communities from Cariaco Basin, Caribbean Sea - 25B_WHOI_OMZ_CsCl | ecosystem: Environmental > Aquatic > Marine > Oceanic | place: Caribbean Sea: Cariaco Basin | collected 2014-11-08
AACCGGTCGCCATACCGACTACCTCGATAGCGGCTGTATCCGTATGGGTGAACGGCCCATGGCGGAACGCCTGCAGGTGATTTTCCAGGGCCTGGCCACCCTCATTGCCGAATTCCGCCCCGACGAGTTTGCCATTGAGCAGGTTTTCATGGCCCGTAATCCTGATTCGGCCCTCAAACTGGGTCAGGCCCGGGGCGTCGCCATTGTGAGTGCGGCCAATTCAGGCCTGCCAGTGCATGAATACTCCGCCCGCCAGGTCAAACAGGCGGTGGTGGGGAAGGGTGGGGCGGATAAATCCCAGGTTCAGCACATGGTCCAGGCCATCCTCGGTCTGGAGCGCAAACCCCAGGCTGATGCAGCGGACGCGCTCGCCATCGCTTTGTGCCATGCACACATGAGCCAGAGTGTCGCCCGACTCGCAGGAGGGGGGCGTTCACTCTCCGAACTGCCTGGACAGGGTGTTGCGCCCCGGGGGCGTGTCCGCGGCGGTCGGATGCGTTAACCTTGGCAAGGGCCCTGACGCCTGATTCGGCTAACCCACATTGATAACGGAGTTCACGACCGGTGATTGGACGACTGCGCGGTACCCTGATCGAAAAGCAGCCGGGCCAGGCCCTGGTGGAAGCAGCAGGCCTGGGCTATGAAGTGGACATTCCCTACAGCACCTTCTTCCAGTTGCCGGAGTCCGGCCAGGAGGTAACCCTCCATACCCATTTCGCAGTGCGTGAGGATGCCCAGAGCCTGTATGGCTTTGCCAGTCGACTGGACCGGGACCTGTTCCGGCTGCTGATCAAGGTAAACGGGGTGGGTCCCAAACTGGCAGTGGGCATTCTGTCCGGCCTGGAAGCGGACCAGTTCATCCGCTGCGTCGAGCAGCGGGACGCCAGCGCCCTGGTCAAACTGCCGGGTGTGGGCAAAAAGACCGCCGAGCGGCTGCTGATCGATATGGGCGACCGGATCGGCCAGTTGGAAGGGCAGTTCGTTCCCAATAGTGCTGCCCCCGTTGCTGAAAAGTCATTGCCGCGGCAACCGGATGCCGGTGAAGAAGCCGAGGCAGCGCTCATTGCGTTGGGTTACAAGCCCCAGGAAGCCTCCCGGGCTATCAATCGGGTAGCTGCCGAGGGCATGAGCCGGGAAGAGCTGATACGCCAGGCCCTGAAGGCCATGATTCCTGCCAGTTGACCACCGTCTAACTGATTGCACCCCGCAATGAATGTGTAAAGAGCGTAACGTGACAGGCATACTACTGACCGTACAATGTGTCCGGGTTAACGGTTGACCGAATCCGGTCCCGGTCGCCGGACGTGACGGTCAGGGCGGATGAACAATTCATCCGAACACAGGTATGATGGTGGAAACCTGTAACGAGTCTTTACATGATTGAATCTGATCGACTGATTTCTCCCCAGGCCGGACTTCAGGAAGAAGTCTACGACCGGGCCATCCGGCCCCATCGCCTGGAAGATTATGTGGGCCAACCCACAGTGCGGGAGCAAATGGAGATCTTTATCTCCGCTGCCCGGGCCCGGGATGAGGCCCTGGACCACACCCTGATCTTCGGTCCGCCCGGTCTGGGCAAGACCACTCTTGCCAACATTATTGCCAATGAAATGGGCGTGGCCATCAAAACCACCTCGGGCCCGGTGCTGGAAAAGGCTGGCGACCTGGCCGCCCTCCTGACCAACCTGGAGCAGGGGGATGTGCTCTTTATCGATGAAATCCATCGCCTGAATGCGGCGGTGGAGGAAGTGCTCTATCCGGCGATGGAAGACTACCAGCTCGATATCATGATCGGGGAGGGGCCTGCCGCCCGTTCCATCAAGCTGGACCTGCCGCCTTTCACCCTGGTGGGCGCCACCACCCGCGCGGGGCTGTTGACCTCTCCCTTGCGGGACCGCTTTGGCATTGTCCAGCGGCTGGAGTTTTACAATACCCGTGACCTTACCTCTATCGTTCTACGCTCGGCGGCCCTGTCCCGGGTTGCCATCGAGGAAGCCGGCGCCTATGAAATCGCCCGTCGCTCCCGTGGCACGCCGCGCATCGCCAATCGGTTGTTGAGGCGTGTAAGGGACTACGCCGAGGTGAAGGGTGACGGCACCATCAGCGCCGATATCGCCGACCAGGCGCTGAATATGTTGAAAGTGGACAACGAAGGCTTTGACCATATGGACCGGCGCCTGCTGCTGGCCATGATCGAGAAGTTCGATGGCGGCCCGGTAGGAGTGGACAGCCTGGCGGCTGCGATTAGTGAGGAGCGGGGCACGATCGAGGATGTGCTTGAGCCGTTCCTGATTCAGCAGGGGTTCATGGTGCGCACGCCCCGCGGGCGGATGGTTACCAGCAGCGCCTATCTGCATTTTGGCACCACGCCCCGATCATCACACCAGGAGGATCTCCTTGACGGTCAGCAGTAATGACTCGGCACAGGCACTGGAACCCTATTTCTTGCCCATTCGTGTCTATATTGAGGACACAGATGCAGGGGGCATCGTCTTCCACGCGAAGTACCTTCACTACATGGAGCGCGCCCGTACCGAGTGGGTCCGCCACCGTGGTGTGGGGCTGCGATCCGGGCTGGGCGACAATATCAGCTACGTGGTCCAGAAGCTGTCCATTCACTATGCCGCACCGGCGTACCTGGATGACGAGCTTGAGGTCACGGCGGATCTGGTGAACGCTGGCCGGGTGTGGATGGAGTTTGACCAGAAAGTGACTCGAAAAGGTGAGGAACGGCCACTGGCCCGAGCTTCCGTGCGTGTTGCCTGCGTCGCCCTGGATAGCGGCCGACCGCGTCGGTTGCCTGAAGATCTGGGCCAGCTGCTCCAGCAGCACCTGGCATCAAAGCCATCATTGCAAACACATCAGGAGTAAACGGTGGATTCAGAACTCTCTGTATGGCACCTCATTGCCCAGGCGGGCCCGCTGGTACAGCTGGTAATGCTGTTGCTGGCACTGGCATCAGTGGTTTCCTGGGCGCTGATTTTCCAGCGCGTCCAGGTGTTCCGAAAGGCAAAGCGATCCCAGCTGGCGTTCGAGGAACAATTCTGGTCCGGCATGGATCTTGGGCAGCTTTACCGGGAGGTGAATGCCAACCCGACTCCATATTCCGGCATGGAGTCCGTTTTCCGGGCCGGTTTCCGTGAATTCTCGCGTCTGCGCCAGCAAAGTCGGGATGCCGACGCCGTCATGGAAGGTGCCCAGCGCGCCATGAGGGTCGCGTTCTCCCGTGAACAGGAACGTCTTGAAACCCATCTGCCATTCCTGGCTACGGTGGGTTCCACCAGTCCGTATGTCGGCCTGTTCGGTACTGTGTGGGGCATCATGAACTCGTTCCGCGGGCTGGCAACGGTCCAGCAGGCCACACTGGCTACGGTTGCGCCGGGTATTTCCGAGGCGCTGATTGCTACTGCCATGGGGCTGTTCGCTGCTATTCCAGCTGTTATTGCCTACAACCGGTTCTCGGCCATGTCAGACGCCCTACTGAAGAACTATGAAACCTTTGCGGAAGAGTTCTCAAGCATCCTTCATCGTCGCGTTCACGGCAATGGTGGCACCGCTCAGGGCTGAAGGCCCGGCTGACAGGAGGGTATGACATGAAAGGCGGAATGATGCAGTCCGTGCGCCGCAAGCCCATGTCCGAGATCAACGTGGTGCCGTACATTGACGTCATGCTGGTGCTGTTGGTGATCTTTATGGTCACGGCGCCCATGCTGACGCAGGGGGTCAAGGTGGACTTGCCGGAAACTACGTCGGACCCGATACAGGCCGAGAAGGAAACCGAGTCAGTGGTGGTGTCGGTAGATGCCAATGGCGCCTATTTCCTTCAGGTGGGTGATGAGGGCAGCGATCCCATGCCCCTGGAGCGGTTACGGGAGCAGGTCAGCAAGATCATGGCTGGTCGCAGCAACCGGGAAGTACTGGTGCGGGGTGACCAGAACGTACAGTACGGAACCGTGGTGCGGTTAATGTCCGTATTGCAGCGGGCTGGCGCAACCAACGTAGGCCTGATAACCGAAGCGGAAGAGACTGACGGGACAGGTGGGTAATCAGTGACGGATCCACGACGCGAAGAGCTGAAGGAAAGCCGTCCGGCGTGGACATCGCCGGTCATCCTGTCTTTGCTGCTGCACGGTGTGATCGTGGTGATCACATTGGTGAGCTGGCACTGGATAACACCAATGGAAGAGCCGCCGGAACCCAGCATTTCGGCGCGGCTGGTATCCCCGGAAGCTGTGCCGCCTGCGGAGAACACATCGCCACCGCCGCAGCCCGAGCCGGAACAGCAGCAGCCTGACCCGGCCGAAGAAAGGCAGCAGGAGCAGGAAGCCGAGCAACGGAGAATTGCGGAACAGCAGCGCCAGCAGGAGCAGGAAGAAGCTCGCCGGCGTGAGCAGGAGCGCCAGGAACAGCAGCGCCAGCAGGAGGCGGCGGCGCGGGAGCGTGAACGCAAGGCTCTTGAGGCCGAAGAGGCCGCCAGGCAAAAAGCCGAGGCGGAGGCTGAAGAGCAGGCACGGCAGAAAGCGGAGCAGGAGCGCAAGGCACAGGAAGAAGCGGAGCGCCGCGCCGAGGAAGAACGCAAGGCCCGGGAAGAGGCGGAACGGCGCGCCGAGGAAGAGCGCAAGCGCCAGGAACAGCAGCGCAAGGAAGAAGAGGAGCGCCGCCGCCAGGAAGCCGAGCGCCAGCGCGAGGAAGAAGAACGTCGCCGACAGGAAGAGGCTGAGCGCCAGCGTCAGGAAGAGGCCAGGAAGCAGCGGGAACAGCAGCTTGAGCAGATGGCCCGGGAAGCCGAGGAGGCAAGGATAGCGGAAGAACGTCGTCGCCAGGAGGCTGCCGCAGCCCGGGCCAGGGAAACCCAGATGCTCAATGAGAGGTCCAGGTATGAGTCCCTGATCAGGGACGCGCTGCACGGCGCCTGGTACCCGCCGTCCTCTGCCCGTGAGGGTATGGGCGTGGTACTGAGGCTGACGCTTTTGCCCAGTGGTGAACTTCAGTCGGTAGACGTCGTCGAAAGCAGTGGCAACCGGGCGTTTGACAACTCGGCCATCAGCGCGGCCAGGGCAATCAACCGGTACCCGATACCGGACAGCCGGGATACCTTCGACCGGTATTTCCGCCAGTTTACAATCCGCTTTGAACCGGAGGTCTGACGGTGCTGATGTGCCGGATCCCCGAAATGAAAACCGCAGACAGGATGGTGAGGCCAGAATGAGACAACCAGTACAGGTGCCTGTTATGTGGCGCAGGCTGATTGCATTACCGGCGGCGCTGGCATTGTTGGTGGCGCTGGCCACCAGCGCCCGGGCAGAGCTGATGATCCGTGTTACCAAGGGCGCTGGTGAGGCAGTACCGGTGGCGGTGGTGCCCTTTGGTCAGTCCGGTGACCTTCCGGCGGGTGACAATGTAAGCAACATCATCCGTAATAACCTGGAGATGACCGGTGAATTCGATCCGCTGGCGGCTGACCGTATGTTGAGCCTGCCCACCAGCGGCGACGATGTCTTCTTCCGGGACTGGCGCATGCTGGGTCAGCGATATCTGCTGGTGGGTAATGTCAGCCGGGAGGGGGACCGGGTCCGTGCACGCTACGAGCTGTTTGATGTTAACGGAGAGCGGCGACTGCTCGGCGAGTCATCGAGCACGTCGGTGAACAATATCCGTTCGCTGGCGCACCATATCAGTGACAAGGTATACGAGGCCCTGACCGGCGAGCCCGGGGTGTTCTCCACCAAGCTGGCCTACGTCACCGTGGATGACCAGGGGGGCAAGCCCCGCTACCGACTGCAGGTGAGCGATGTGGATGGACGCCGGGCGAGTGTGCGTCTGGAGAGTCGTGAGCCGATCCTCTCCCCGGACTGGTCGCCGGACGGCAAGCGACTCGCCTACGTTTCTTTTGAAAGTGGCAAGCCGCAAATCTTCGTCCACGAACTTGCCAGTGGCAAGCGGAGCGCCGTCGCCTCATTCCCTGGCCTGAACTCGGCGCCGGACTGGTCCCCGGACGGGCGTTCACTGCTGGTAACCCTGTCCCGTTCCGGTAATGCCGAGGTATATAAACTGGACATTGATTCCCGGTCGCTGACGCGCTTGACGGATCACTGGGGCATTGATACCGAGGGTGCCTGGCATCCGGACGGCGAAGGCCTGGCCTTCACCTCGGACCGGTCCGGCGGGCCGCAAATCTATATCAAGGACAGCGAAAACGCATCGCCGCGGCGAGTCACCTTTGGCGGCCGCTACAACGCGGGCGCCAGGTTCAGCCCGGATGGCGAGTATCTCTACTATGTCCATCAACGTGAGGGCGCCTTTCATATCGCCCGCATGGAACTGGATACCGGCAACGAACAGGTGCTGACCCGCACTGGAATGGATGAATCACCCAGTATCGCGCCCAATGGCCGTATGCTGATATACGCAACCCGACAGGGTAACGACAGCGTGCTTACCGTCATCTCTGCCGATGGTGGTGCTGCCTATACCCTGCCGGCGGCCCGGGGCGATGTACGTGAGCCGGCCTGGTCCCCCATCCTCCGATAGGTGACAGTCCGGCAGCTCGATAAAACAGGAACTGAAAACCAAACCAGAAGGACGTTCTATGAACATCATGATGAAGAAGACTGCATTTGCCCTGATTCTCTCACTGGGTCTGGTGGCTGGTTGTAGCACCACCGGTGAAGAGCCGATGACCGATGAGGAAATGTCAGCCGTTGACCAGGAAGGCGGAGCCTCTGTTTATGGCAGCGACGATGACGGCGGTATCTCATCTGACGAGCTTCGTGAGCGGGAGCGGCGTGAAGCCGAAGCACGGGGTGAGGGCGGTGACGAGGCGTCACTGCGTCGTATCACAACGTTCTACTTCGATTTCGACACCTCTGAAATCAAGATGGAATCCCGCGATGTGCTTGCAGCCCATGCCCGTTACCTGGCCAGCAATCCGAACGTGAATGTTCGTCTCGAAGGCCACACCGATGAGCGTGGCACCAAGGAATACAACCTGGCCCTGGGTGAGCGTCGAGCCAACGCTGTGCAGCGCTTCCTGGTGGTCAATGGCGCCGATCGTGGCCAGATCGAAACCGTCAGCTACGGTGAGGAAAAGCCGGCGGCCATGGGTTCCAACGAAAGTGCCTGGGCCCAGAACCGTCGTGTGGAACTGATCTTCCGTTAAGATCGGCACAGGTCTGCTGCCTTCAATGGGAGAAAACGCCCGGGAAGGCAGCAGCACCGTCCGACTGAAAAGATAGGTGTACCCATGAGAAAGCTTCTCGTGACGGCCATGGCGCTGGCGGTGTCTACAGGTGCCCTGGCACAGTCTTCCACGCCGGCGTACCAGAACAACCAGTCTGAAGCCCGCCGTCAGGCCGCTGGCAATCAGGGCAATGCTGAGTTGTTTTTCATGATTGAGCGGCTCCAGCAGGAGGTCCGTGATCTCCGGGGAGAAATCGAACAGCAGCAGAATCAGCTGGACCGGCTCACCCGGCAGTCCCGTGAACGCTACATTGACCTGGACCAGCGGCTGCTGGACCTGTCTGAGAAACGCGAACAATCGCGAGCCGGCGCTGCATCGCCGCCTGGCAGCACAGCAGCTCCCGCTAAACAGGAGCGTCAGCAGCCCCAGACCGTCAGTCGGGAATATCGCCAGCCTTCACAGGAGGAGCGTCAGGCCTACGACCGCATCCAGAACCTTATCCAGGAGCAGAAGGCCTACGACCAGGCGATTGGCGAGCTTTATGACTTCGTCTCGGAGTACCCTGAGGGCGACCTGACGGTCAACGCCTATTACTGGCTGGGTGAGGTTTACCTGGTTAAGCCCCAGTTGGAGCAGGCCAAGCAGGCCTTCACCATCGTGGCGACCCGTTACCAGGATCATCGCAAGGCGCCGGACGCCCTTTACAAACTTGGCGTGGTCCACGACAGGATGGGTGACAAGGAACAGGCGGAAAGGTACATGAGGCGGGTAGTTGATCAATATGGCGCCAGCCAGGCAGCCAACCTCGCAAAAAAATATCTGGGCGCGAGTTAAAAGGGGTTGATCACCCCAAAAAAATCCGTACTATATGCGCCTCCTTTGGGTCGTTAGCTCAGTTGGTAGAGCAGTTGGCTTTTAACCAATTGGTCGAAGGTTCGAATCCTTCACGACCCACCAAACATAACGGTTGGCACGGAACGCTGGCTTGTATTTCCCGGTTACGGGTCGTTAGCTCAGTTGGTAGAGCAGTTGGCTTTTAACCAATTGGTCGAAGGTTCGAATCCTTCACGACCCACCAATAGGGCAGGTTGATCCGGATCATCCGCCTGCTGTAAAAAAGAGCCTTCGGGCTCTTTTTTTTTGCCCGAAAAACCTCATAAAACAAGGTAGGTACTGGCAACCCTCCAATGATCCATGAGGCAGATTGCAGGTCTGTGGCAGGAGGGTGACAACCCGGCAAGGGTGATATACTGCCAGCATCAGGCGTAACAACAGAGACACAACCATGACTCGACTTGAAGATCGTATCCTGGTCCAGGAATACCTGGCCCACAAGGCGGAGCCCAAGCCCCTCAGCGACGAGGAAAAGGCCGAGCTGGAATCCCGCATCCGCGAGGCACTCAAGGAGCAGGATGCGGTACTCGTCGCGCACTATTACACGGATCCGGATATCCAGCGCCTCGCTGAAGAGACAGGCGGCTGTGTCGCGGACTCCCTGGAAATGGCACGGTTTGGTAACCGTCACCCGGCTTCCACCGTGGTGGTGGCAGGTGTGCGCTTCATGGGTGAAACCGCCAAGATCCTGAACCCGGAAAAGCGGGTGCTGATGCCCACCCTGGAGGCTACCTGCTCGCTGGATATCGGTTGTCCGGCGGATGAGTTCGCAGAGTTCTGCGATCAGCATCCGGACCGTACCGTGGTGGTTTATGCCAATACCTCTGCTGCGGTAAAGGCGAGGGCAGACTGGGTGGTTACCTCCAGTTGCGCCCAGGCCATCGTGGAGGACCTGGATGCCCGGGGTGAGAAAATCCTGTGGGCGCCAGACAAGCACCTGGGCAACTACATCCAGCGCACCACGGGTGCCGACATGCTGCTATGGGATGGCTCCTGCATTGTCCACGAGGAATTCAAGTATCGTGGCCTTGAGGACCTCAAGGCCCTGTACCCCGATGCTGCCGTCCTGGTGCATCCGGAATCACCGGAAGCCGTGGTGGACATGGCAGATGTGGTCGGCTCCACCTCGCAGCTGATCCATGCGGTACAGTCACTTCCGAATGAGCGTTTTATCGTGGCGACTGATAACGGCATCTTCTACAAGATGCAGCAGCTGGCCCCTAACAAGACGCTCATCGAGGCCCCTACCGCGGGTAACGGGGCTACCTGCCGCAGCTGCGCCCATTGCCCCTGGATGGCGATGAATGGGCTGGAAAACCTGTTGCAGGTGCTGGAGCAGGGTACCCAGGAAGTCCATGTGGATGAGACCCTGCGTGAAGACGCCCTGCGGCCCTTGCGTCGCATGCTGGACTTTACCGCCAACATGAACCTGAAGGCGGCTGGAAACGCCTGATTCACGACCTCGACGTAATCCATGTTCCGCGCAGGGCCTTCCTGCGCTGAGTGTCATGGACCAGGCAGCGCTATGACTGGCTGAGCCGGCGACTGACTTCTGTCAGTCGTTCGGATATTACCTGGCGCAGCGGGGCTGTAGCTGGCACCCGTTCCTGGGCCTGGCGTAGCTGGCGCTGTGCCGCTTCCAGGTCTCCCGTCAGTATGTCGTACTCGGCCCTGGCCCGATGCACACCCACAATGTTCCGGGCCATGCCTTCCGCTTCGGCCAGCCGTAACCAGAGATTTTCCCGCTGTGGGTGGTCCCGGGTCAGGGTCCGCAGGTAGTCAGCGGCCTGGCTGCCGTTGCCTGCCTCGATCTCGATGAGAGCCAACCGGTCCATGATCGGGTAGTTGCCCGGGTTGCGCTGCAGGGCTCTCTCCATCAGTTGCCGTGCCTCCGCCAGGTTGCCCTGGGCCTGGAGAGCCTCTGCCAGTGTTACCTGGTAAGTGATGCGGTGAGGACTTTGTTCCAGAAGATCTTCCAGTAGCGTCCGTGCGCGGGCGTGTTGCCCGTCCGCCAGCAGGGCAACGGCCAGGCCATAGCGTGCGGCGTCCTTCTGGCCGGCATTCGGTTCTTTCAGGTAAGCCTCGAAAGCTTCAATGGCCTCGCCGAGATTGCGTGCATAGCGAACCTGCAGACGCGACCGGACCAGGTGGTACTCAAGG
>Ga0098066_1000557_pt1 | contig 10218 bp, 13 predicted proteins | sample 25BtaG_FD_76332 | JGI IMG/M metagenome (GOLD analysis project Ga0098066, IMG submission 76332) | Marine viral communities from Cariaco Basin, Caribbean Sea - 25B_WHOI_OMZ_CsCl | ecosystem: Environmental > Aquatic > Marine > Oceanic | place: Caribbean Sea: Cariaco Basin | collected 2014-11-08
GGGCACACAAGGCAATGGCTATCGTACCGCTTTTGGTGGCGGCAAACTATCACACCTTAACGACCATCCGCGCTACTTAAAATCCTTTAGACAAACAGATGGCAAATCAAACAAAACGTCAGCAGCAGGGCGTTATCAGTTTGTCAGTAAGACTTGGGACGGCGTGGCGCGTCAGTACGGCTTACGTGACTTTAGCCCACAAAATCAAGACTTGGGAGCAGTGGCGTTACTATTCCAACGTGGCGCTATACCTGCGTTATTGAAAGGTGATTATCAAACCGCTATCCGTAAAACAGGTGATGAATGGGCTAGTTTACCGTCATCAAACTACAAGCAGAACAAACGCTCATGGGATAACGTCAACAAGTTTTTAGGCGGAAAGATTGGCAATGTTTCAGGCGGTGGTAATTACCAGCAACCACAAAGACCGCCGCCAGACCCTAGATTGTCAATGTCAGCACCTCAATTACTAGCCACACTCAAAAAGGGCAAAGATAAGCGTTCAGACTTGCAGATACTCTATGAGCTATCAAATAACAATGGCAAAGCAGGGCGTGAAATTAAGCAGCTCATGGCTCAAGGTGAGAGCCTTAATGACATTGCAAGCCAGTTGGGGCTAAAAGTACCTAGCAGCCAACCACAAGCCACACAGCAAGCAATAGAGCCACCATCGTTTGAACAGTTTGCCGCTGAAAACATGCAGCCGACTGAGCCGCCAAGTTTTGAGGAATTTGCCGCCAGTAATTCCGAACCCGTAGAGCCTCCGAGCTTTGATGAATTTAGTGCAAGCTATGAGCAAGAGCAACCACAAGAGCCAGTCGAACCGCCTAGTTTTGAGCAATTCGCGGCAAGCTATGAATCAACAGAACAGCCAACACAAGCAGGTGACACATGGCAAACTCAGAACAACGAATCAGAAACTACGTTAAATCCGAAAAACGCAAGGGAACTTCCGACGCTAAAATCATCGTGGGAATCACTAAGTTAGATGGTCAGACCGGTAAAGACGCGCAAAAGATGGTTAAGTCGCTACAAGATGCAGGTTTATCCCCTACGCAAGAACTAGGCGCGTACTTTGGATTAAGTACAAAGCCCGTTGACCCAAAAGCTAAGACTAAGAACAAAAACGCTACTTTAGCTGATAAGGCTAAATCTACCAATTACAGCGCCATGTCAGGTGTTGCAAAGTCGTTTGGTAAGGTTGCACAGCTTAATAACAGCTTTGTTGATACGTTATACAGTGGCATTAATAATGTGGCTGGCACTAAACTGCCAACCAATAATCGCGCAAACTATGATGCCGATGTGGGTAAGATGGAAGCGCGTCAAGCACAGCTACGTGACCAAGCAAATTATAGTGGTGTAGATTTAGGCGAGCTTGGCGGTAGTGTTGCTGCAAAAGCGCCTTTATACGTGGCAGGTGGCGCACCAACAGCAGGATTGAAAGGGGTGGCAGCGTTTGCAGGTCGTGAGGCTGTCATAGGCGGTCTAGACGGCTCACTCATGCACTCAAATTCTACAGCCGAGCAAGTGGGTAACACAGCACTTGGTGCGGTAGGTGGGGCGGTTGGTAGTGTGGCAGGTGTTGTCGCGGGTAAAACCGTAGGTAGTGTCATCAAGAAAGGCTCACGAGCCGCAGCCAATAAATCAGGTCGTACCGCTACCGCCGCTACTAAACTGGTCGATGATGCTATCGCTGAAACTGGTATTAGAGTATCGCCCGCAGCAAGGACAAACCTAGTCAATGAAGCCACCAAAAATCTAAGCAAGTCAAAGCAGATTGATGCCGCAGCAGCCGTCCGTAAGTCACTGCTTGATAGCGAGGGTTTTAGAGGTACTAACGCGCAGGTCAATAAAAACGCGCAAAACTGGACTGTCGAAAGGCAAACCGCTAAAAGCTCGCCTGATTTAAATGAGGCGCACATCGGACAAAATGAGCAGCTAACAAGCAAATGGGAATCGCTCGCCGATGAAACAGGCGCAAGACCAGTTGATAATAACGCTCGAATGGAATCCACGTTTCAAACGCTGAAACAAGGCGATGAAGCAAGACAAGCTGATATTGGCGCAAAGTATAATGCGGCGCGTGAAATGGGCGGTAATGACGCACAGCTTAATCACATGCGCTTTATTGACCAAGCAAGCCGCGAGCTTGAAGAACAGGGTTTAGGCTCATTCCTAAAAGGCGATATTCGCGGTGTGTTTAAGGGTATGTTTGACAATCCTGATTTTAAGCTAACACACGGCAAGTCAGAAGAAATCGTTAAAATCCTTAATGCCAGATTAAAAACTACCACTGACGGCAACGAACGCGCAGCACTCGCTATCGTGCGTAAAAACCTTGATAACGAAGTCGATAGGTCTATTGATGAATTAGGCGGCGCATTGCCTAACGGTGATATTAACGGCGGTCTAGCAGGTGCTCGCGGCGCATGGCAAGAGGCAAGAGGTGCAGCAAAAGAGCGTTTTCAAGACCTTGATAGCAACCCAGCATTAAAGGCTGCGCTTAATGACACAGCGCCCGATAAGTCGTTTGATACGTTGGTATTAAAGGCTGACGAGCGCGACTTAATTAAACTGGTCGATAGCCTTAGAGGTACGCCACAAGGTCAGCAAAACTTAGCGGACTTGCAAGGCGCAGCGATAGAGCATTTTATCGGTAAGGCAACTAGGGCTGATAATGGCGCGTTTAGCACAGCACAGCTAAATAAGGCTATTGAATCATTCGGTAATAATCGAATGAAAGCGCTGTTCAGTCCTGAGCAAATAGCGCGTATTAATGATATTCAAAAGGTCGGCGATATACTGATGCAGCGACCTCAAGGCGCACACATCAACGATTCAAACACCGCGAGCACATTGATTAATCAGCTTATCGGCATTGCTAATGTCGCTGGTAAAATTCCAGTGCTGGGTAACGCGGGTATCGGTGTAGCTAAAGCGGTCGGTGATTTGGCGCAAAGTGGCGCAGGTACTAAGATGATAAACGGTAAGCCAGCTATTACTCGTGGCTCTAGTTTAGGACTGACAGACGAGCAATTACGACTACTAGGCATGATGCCAGCAGCAGGACAAGCAGGGGCGGCAGTGGGGGCAAATTTAGGTAATTAATTAGCGATATGGTATAGAACGTAGAGCACGGGAATACCAATAGCCATTAAAGTTAGCCCGCTAACTATTTCATTATCACTGGTTATCATAGCCCAGATGATAGCTAGAACGACTATTGCGGCAAGTACGCCAAGCAAAAGCCATATATTTGACATAGCCCAAAAAGCGAGTGCTAAGAGCAATCCTAACCCGATAAGCCAAACCAATAACCCACCGATTAGCTGAAAAATACTACTCATAGTGAACCTCTTTCATTAATACCGTAAGCCGCCTTAATTGGCGGTTTTTTTATGGAGGGCAGATAATGCCGCTACAATCCACAGGTACAAAAGCTTTCTTTACCGATGACTTAGGACAGCCGTTAGTCGGTGGTAAAGTCTATACATACGCAGTCGGTACAAGTACACCAAAAGCTGCTTATCAAACCAGCTTATTACAAACGGCTCATACTAACCCCATCATCTTAGATGACGCAGGTAGTGTCAATCTTTATCTTGATGGTGGTTATCGTCTGCGCGTCTTTGATGCTAACGATGTTTTTGTTGATGAAGTCGATAACCTTTATCAAGGCGATAGCGGATTTAGTGAAATGCCAGAGGGGGCGGCGGCTGATTATTTCAGAGCTGCATTAGAAGCAGAGATAGTCGAGCGTAAAGCCTCGCAACTACTGCTTGCCTCACAAGTTAAGATGAATAAGATACTCGCACTTGCTGCGCTAGGGGGTGCTTAATGTCTTTAACGTCAGAACAACGGTCAGCAATCGCTAATCAGCTATCGGTTAGTTTAAACACGGTGACTGATGAACGATTAATAGAGCTGTGCTTACTACATGATAGTGCGCCTGATGTACGTCCAGAATTTGCACAAGCTTTAAATATTGAAATATCAAGGCGCTTTGATGCGATTAAGATTGCAAGCGACCCTACGATATTCTCAGTTGCTCAAAGCTTTGCAGATAAATTTAAGCTACCGAAAAATCTAAGCGAATCACAAAAAGCTGCTATCACAGCGCAGTTATCAACCGACTTATCAACCGTTGACGACGGCAAGTTGATTGAGCTTTGTGTTTTATACCGTAGCAACTTAACGCTATACCCTGAGTTTTACGACGCGCTTAAATCTGAAATAACAAGGCGATTCACATCAAGCGCAATCAACACGGATAGTACGACTTTTGCAGCCGTACAAATCCTCGCTAATAACTTTGGTGGTGAAGTGCCTGAGTTTGCTCGCAAAATGTCAGAAATGATGGCAAGTGTTGACCGTGATACGTGGTTTCAAACAAACAATGCGGTTATGGCAGCCGCAACTGAAAACAGCGAACTAATGGCTTGGCTTATGTCTCAGTCAGATATATTAACTGCCACTTTAGAGAATGAGTATGGCGTGGTGTTTGTTGTGAGTTCTAAGGCGGCACTTACAGCAGTTCTTAGCGATACAGCGAGCTTTAGTATATTTAAAGCTATACCTAGCGTATGGGGGGCGTTGGCTGAATACATAGTAGGTATTGATACAGTTTTAGGCATACCTGCAGTTAAGAGTTATATATTCAGTAACTCAGTCGCTATGGACGGGATAGTGTCAACAACGACCGGTATAAACGCATTAATATCAACGCCCGAAAAGATAGATGAAGTGGCTGATTCAACAGTGGCGTTAAAATCCTTTGTATTATCAGACACAGCAAGGTTTGCGCTTGTTAATAAAAACACTCAGTTACAACGTGTTAAAGATAAGATTTACACCACACTACAAGCGTTTTGGGTTAAGAGCGATACAGTTTCAGAGTTGATCGCGCCCGTAGGTGGTGGTGGTCACACCAGAAAGCTAATCATGCCCATAGCAAGCAAGCCAAGAGGCATTGTATTGGCGTCAATTCCGAGGTCAAACGGGGGGGTTCAGCACTTTAACGCAGCCAACGCGCTTTCAAGTAGCGCTTTTTACGGTAGCGCTAGAGCAGGAAATCCCGCCAACTTATCGGTATTAAATGGCGTTAGCTTCAATGATTGCTACCTAGCCTATGACACCGATTCCCAAACAGCCGGATATTTCGAGCTATGGACGCCACCGGTATAAATACTACCACTCTTTTGAGTGGTTTTTTATTGCCTAAAGGGTGAGATCATGATTAAAAGACTATTAATATTCGCTGTGTTTCTCGCTGCTGTGATTTTTGGCAGCAGAGCAAACGCACAAGTAAACGTATTCACAGACCATCAAGTTATCCACATGCTTAGTCATGGCGTGAATAAATATGATGACATTAGATTTCCAACAGGTGATTACCCATATATCGGGCGCATCGGCTTAGAGTATCAGCGCAACAAATGGAGCTATCAACTATCCTATATCCATCGCTCAAACGTCGATATTACAGGGCAAGACGAGTACAACTACAACGGTATCGCATTGGGGGTTAAATACTCGCACTGCATTAAGAGTTGCTAACAAAAATTTGAGGACGGCGTATGCCAAACAACACACCATTTTGGGACATCATTTTATTGAAGCTATTGGTATTTCTGCCGAAAGTCTTTGCTGCGGTCATTGGCGCTATTTTCGGCTTGATGCTATCAGGCGACATTGGCAGGGACGGTAAGATACAAGTGAATATGTCAGTGATAGTCAAGTTTACTATCGCTGTAACGATTAGTTTATTCGGCGGTGCGGCTCATATTGAATTTATGGGCTATCAAAATTACAGCGTCATGACACACGGCGCTATCATGCTCGTATGGGCGGTATTCGGTATGCTGGCAATCGGCATCGTGTACCAAGCCGTTGCGCTCATGCAGGGCAAGCCAATAGCAGCCATCGTTAAAGAAGTCAAAGACGCCGCGTTTGCGATATTTGGAAAGTGAGGTGAAGTATGAGCAAAAAGCTAACAGAGCAACAAATCAAAGAGGCGGCTATCAGTAGCGGCATTACTTACGCAGCACTGCGAGCTGTCATTGATGTTGAGGTCGGCAATCGTAGCGGCTTTAATGCAGATGGTACGCCCACAATCCTATTTGAGCCGCATATCTTATGGCGTGAGCTTGGTAATGTAAACTACATCACTAAGCGAAAACAGCTTGCGGATTTATTCCCTGATATTTGCAGCCAAAAATGGGATAAGTCGCTATACAATGTCAGACCACAGCATCAAAAGCTATATGTTGCTAGTGTGCTGCATTGGGAAGCGGCGCACAAGTCAGCAAGTTTCGGCATAGGGCAAGTGATGGGATTTAATGCCCCAAGTCTAGGTTATAAATCCATCAAAGAGTTTGTCGATGCCATGCACGAATCTGAGGCAAAGCAATTAGATGCCATGATTCGCTTTATCACAGTAAACAATCTTAAAGGCGCGCTCGTTCGCAAAGATTGGGCGGCGTTTGCAAAGGGCTATAATGGCTCAGGTTATCGAGCGAATAAGTACGATGACAAGTTAGCAGCAGCTTATCGTAAGTATATTTAGCCGCATTTAGCTATATCTAGCTATATCTAGCTATGTTTAGCTGCTATAATAGCTGCTTGCTGTACGAGGTAGTAAGTGTGCTAGGTACAGAGGCTCAGGTCTTAGATTTAATCTCATGCAGTGCAATTCTGCTACGCCTCGCATAATACAGTAAAGCCCCATTCTTTAATTAGAGTAGGGCTTTTTTATTTGTCTGCGATTTGATCTAAAGTCGTCTAATTATTTGCACCGTATCTACACCATTGCATCTATTGATAGCAGTCAATGCTTTTAAATATATGGCGTTGAGGTTATACGGGGATACTATCGATCATGGGCGCTACTGATAGTCGCTTATTGTTTATTAAATCAAGCATTTAGCGAAAAGCCTTATTTTACGTGGGGTTGATAATAATAATTATCGTTGTTTTGCGTGGCGTTACATTGTTTTGCATGACTTTACGTGTGTTTATGTTGTACCTTATTTGCACCACAACTGCAAAATAGAGAATGGTACAAATGGGAACGATAGCACAGCGTAAAACTAAAGACGGTACAGCTCGTTATAGGGCGGTCATTCGTATTGACCGTGACGGCTATCCGCCTTTTAGTCAATCAAAGACATTTAGCAAACGAGCATTGGCAGCCGCTTGGATAAAAAAGCGTGAAGCTGAGATTGAAAACAATCCTGATATTATGCTCAATCGTGAAACCAAATCAATGCGATTGCAAGACGTTATTATAAAGTATATTGATGAGCTTGGCGACCAGTTCGGACGCTCGCACAAAATGAGCCTGTTATTAATTAGTCGATTACCGATAGCAGCAAAACAAATCGGTCATCTACGGCGTGAGGATTACACCGCATTTGCCGATGGGCGCTTGTCAGGTAAATATGATGGCTTAGCACCTATTACACCTGCTACGCTCAACGGTGACATGATAGGACTGCGCTCAGTGCTTAAACAGGCAAAACTTGCATGGGGATTAACTGTTAATCTAGCGGAGTTTGAGGATGCGATGCTGGGCTTAAAACACAGCCGCAAAATAGGCGCAAGTAAACAGCGCAATAGAACGCCCACGAGTGATGAGCTGCAAAAGCTAACGACTTACTTTTATGCTCGCTTTATGCGTCATAAGTCCTATTACCCCATGCACCTTATTATTTGGCTTGCTATCTACACGGCAAGACGGCAAGAGGAATTGACACGTTTAAGGCTATCGGATTATAAGGACGGCTGGTGGCTTGTTAGAGACGCAAAAAGCCCACAAGGCAGTATCGGCAACCATATTAACACTAAGGTTGGCGATAGAGCTGTGGGCGTGATTAATGCGTTATTAGATACTAAGATGCGCGATACTCTTAGAGTGGGCAATAAGTTGTGGGATAGTGAGCTGTTATTGCCATTAAGCGGTAAAACCATATCAGCAAGATTTACCGAGGCTTGCCGTATGCTTGCCATTGAAGATTTGCATTTTCATGATCTACGACATGAGGCTGCCACTAGGTTATCAGAACAGGGCTTTACTGTGCCACAAATGCAGCAAGTAACTGGTCATGAATCATGGTCAAGTCTGCAACGTTATGTGAGTGTTACGCCTCGCAAATCTGTCTTAGAGTTTGACGAGGCTATGATGGCAGCTATGCTTGCGCGGCAAGATGGTCTTTAGCTGCAACCTCTTTTGCTTTATCTATCCATGATGCTAATGATGCTACATGGACATGGTAGGTAGTGGCCTTGCCTTTGCCGTTAATCACTACTGGGAATGGTAGCGACTGCTCACGCGCTAGTTTTTTATACCTATCTTCATTCATGCTGCTTAGATAGTCTTTTGCTACTAAATCAAGCGGTACAAGTGGATTGAATCCGTACCGCATGATAAGCATCTGCTCAGTGTTAAAGTTAGTCATCTGCCACCTCGCTAATCTGTAACTGCATTGCCATTGCCTCATAAAGAGCTTTTGTCTTTATTGGCTGCCAGTAGTAAACATCGTCAAAAAACCCATCTTCATCTGCCACGTTGCCAAAACCTTTCATCACTTCACCATCAAGATATAACGAGTGCTCAATGCTTGGTCGCTCACCATCATAGCGATAGACGATAACGTCTTGATGATGGGTCGGTAATTTATCTTTAACGCTTATCCAGCCGTCTAGATTAGACATAATCACTCTCCTTTATGCAAATTTTGCATAGTGCTAAATTCAGGTATTGGCATCCACGCTAGAACATCGTCATGGTCAAGACCAAAGTCACCCACCTCTACGCTAAAAGTAGTCACTCGCACATACGGCTCAATAGCTGAATCGTAAGCACATATAAACTGCGTATCTTTATCTACTTGCGGTAACTGCTTGCTTGCGTCAACCCATGTTTGCGGCTTTAATACGTTACTCATAACCTACTCCTTATCGATCATTGCTTGTGCAAAATCTTGCGCGTTTGCCTCAGTTTCAAAATGAAATCTGCTTATCTCGGTGCTGCCAACAATTTGGTGTGTCAACTTATAAAACCCATCTTGATTAGTGATAGAAAGAATATTGCGCCCAATTCTAGCTTGCTGAAATTCTACGCTGGACATAGGTGATTTAATCCATTTCAATTCGCTCATGCTGTCACCTCTCTTAATTTATGTCTCAATGTCTCAGTTAATAGGATTGCCCTGTTCAGCTCTACGCTGTCAGTGTTTGCTGGGTTAGTCATATTAACTATGCCGCTAACCGCTTTAGGTATGCAGATTAAATTACTCACCTTTATGTTTTTTTTATTTCCATCTAAAAACCTAAGCATATAACCGTCTGGCACAGCGCCGTTTACTTCCTGCCATTTAATAATGTGTTTGCCAATCCATCGTGGGTGCGTATGCGAAACCTTGACTATAATATAACCGCCGCTATCTAATAATTCAGCGCCGATAGGTATAGCCTTGCTAGTCGTATAATTCTCCCTGTCCTTATTCCAAGGATTGCCGCCTTTTTTAAACCTGCCACTCAAACCGCTTTCCCAGCCTCGCTTACCACATAAAGAAATCATATTCATAGCATCTGTGTTATCGCCAAACTTAGCGTTAAATCTATCAGCAAGCTCACCTCTTGTTATGCCCAACTGATTATCTCCAACCCAATCAATCATTTCTTGCGTGTATTTTCTGCGCTCTCTCATGTTACGCCTCACGTATGCCATCGTGACCGATAGATATTAGCGAGCGATCAATCTTAATATCTAAGCCCTCATGTTCAACGGCAAACTTAGTAGCATCTAGCACAAGTCTATGGCCGTCTATAATCTGCTTTGATATATCAGTGACCGCTTTAGTGCGCTTTATTTCCTCTGCCAATCCGTCATTGTCTGCACTCATAACAGTGGCTAGTTGTTGCGCTAAGGTTTTGTTCATTTGGGACAACATGCTCATATTATTATCCTGTAAGCGGCTCTCACCGCTATTAGTTAATTAAAATAGATGACCTGTATCGTAGGTCAACCGGCTTTGCCTTGACTGCGCTTTTAACGCACGTATGACACTGGTCACACGCAAGGAATTGTCAATCTCGACTGCCAGCGTTCTGTCGTCACTACTGGCGATAACGGCGTGTATTAGCCCGCACGCACGGTATTTTAAAATTTAATTACTATTATTTAATCTCCAGCTTATCAGGGCGTCAAACACC